>Ga0326514_10002540_pt1 | contig 11605 bp, 18 predicted proteins | sample 3_2548_0518_D_FD_203653 | JGI IMG/M metagenome (GOLD analysis project Ga0326514, IMG submission 203653) | Bovine rumen microbial communities from UC Davis, California, United States - 3_2548_0518 | ecosystem: Host-associated > Mammals > Digestive system > Stomach > Rumen | place: USA... | reverse complement strand
TTGTCGGAAGGCATTAAAGGGGGTTACCTCCCCCGGTGTGCATGGTTGGCTTAGCTATGCATTGTTTCAGATTCTTCAAAATATTTCTTGTTTCGTTTTTCGTGCGTTCTCGCTTTTTTTGTACGTTTATGTAACATTGTGTAGACTTGCACCTTCGCGCCTGATTCTGCTTTGATTTATCTGCTTTTTCGCCTGTTCCGTTTCGGGCCTCACTCCGTGTACTTGAATTGAATGTTTTTTTTAGCATTGTGCGGAGTGTTTTTCAAAATTCCCATTGCTTCACTCTGCTTTGTATTCCTTCCAGTTGATTGTTTGCGGAAGATCCACGGGGTATATTTCAGGTCTGGTAGGCTTCCCGGTAATGTTCGCCCCGGGCCTTCTTTTCCTCCTTTCCCTCTCCTTGTAACACAAATAATGCACCGGGTATTTGTTTCCCTCGCTGTCTGTTTCGATCACTGCGCCCATCGGTGCGGGTGCCTTCTCGCCCATCAGCACGGGCCTTCCGCATAATCTGCATTTATTATCCCGTTTCAGTACTTCCTGTATTTCCTTTTCTGAAGCCTGGGCTTTCCTTCCTCTCCCGGCTTTTTTCCCGTTCCCCCCTTGCCTGTACCTCTTCAGGTAGTAGTTATACATAATTTTTTCATGATACTGTATGAATAAAGCCGTCTATGCTTAGTGCAATAAACGGCTATTTCTTCACTCTTTTTCTTTAGTACCGCCGGGGTTCGCTTCGCTGCGTTCCCCGGCCTGTATTGCATCGTTTGATTTTGTGCTGCTCTCTTCCGGTTCGTGCTCCATGCAATCGCATGTTTCGCCCGGATCCAGATTAGCCCCGCAGTTTGGGCATTTGTTATAATAAGCCATACTGCATACCTCACTTAATAATCATAATTGAATTTCATCATGGCTTCATTTATAGCGGTCTGCTCGATCCCGATATATCTTAATGTTCGGCTCTCGCTTGTGTGGTTGAATATCTTCATGAGTAACACGACATCTTTTGTTTTCTTGTAAAAATGATATCCGAATGTTTTCCTCATGGTATGTGTTCCGAGATTGTCAAGCCCGAAATGTATCCCGGCTTCATGAATAACCCTGTAGGCATAATCACGGCCTACTGCTTTTCCTGGCTGGCCCCTCTTCGGAACAATATATTCATACGGTTTCTTATCTTCACAATATGCCTTCAACTCCTTCTGTAGGGCTGCATTGATGGGAAACATCTTTTCTTTCCCGGTCTTTGTTTCCCTCAGCTTTATTGTTTTCTTGCCTTTTACATCCCTAACCTTTAACTTCAGGATATCCGAAATTCTCAGCCCACTATATATACCGATCTCGTACATGATGAATAATTTCTCATCCTTGTCTTTCAGGTATTCCCCTATATCCTTTATGAGTTCGGGGTCTCTTATCGGTTCTACATAGTTCATGCTTTTCTTCTCCTGGTAGTGTTAGTTTCAGTGCTCTATGTGATAATTAGCAAGACTCGGCTCTCCTGCAAAGTCATTTGCCAAATATCTTGCTGCATATGTTTTTGAAACATCGGCCGCACGCCTTACGGCTTCCCATGCGATTTCATACGCTCCATTTGTAGCAGAGAATACCTTGGGCTTCTCATAACGTCCGTTTGAATCCTTCCTCCCTCTGTCTCCATTTCTGAAAATGTCACTCTGAAGTGTCTGAAGTGTGTCGTCTGCATCTTTAAGCAGCTGTTTCAGTTCTTCCCCGGCCTCTCCGATCTCGGTATAAAGCTTCTGAAGCTTCTCGGCATATTTCCTTGTGCTGTTCCGGATCTCTTCCCGCACGCCTTCAACCTGGGCCGTGTACTCTTCTTCCGTGATCAGCTTACCGCCTTCAAGTGCTGCTTTTCTGGTCTTGTACAGTTCGATCTGAAGCGCAATGTCGCTTTTTTCATTCTTAGCAATCTTGTACTCTGTTACATTGCAGGAAGAAACAGCAAGCGTCTCATGAAGCTTTGCCTCTTCCATCTTTTCCCCAAGTTCTTTTACAATACTGTCAATGTCTGCAAGTTCCGCAGCTCTCTTTGCTTCGAATTCTCTGATCAGCTTCTTTGTTTCATCGAGTTTTTTTCCCATTGTTCTAAATCTCCTGTCTATTGATTTTTCATGTGCTTTTTCACGGTTTCCCGCTTGCCTCCCGTTCGGTGATGGGCTGCGTTTTCTTGTTATCCGCTTTTTACACTTGTTTCTACTCCACAAAATAACACTGTTTTCGGATTAAAAAGTTGCCCCGTTTAAAAAAAGACTGGCTTTTTTGCCAGTCTTTCGATGCTTTATAGCTATATTCTCACCCCATCTTAAAATTTACCGCATTCATAGCCTCTGATTTTCGCTCATTCATTACATGAGTATAGAGATCCAGTGTTATATTTACATTCTTATGCCCTAATATCTCTGAAAGTGCTTTGAAATCTTCCGGTCTTTGCTCTATGAAACGTGTTGCAAATGTTGCCCTGAATGCATGACTTGTTATCCGATCTATCCCGGCCAGCTTACAACACCGTCCTATTTCACGATCTACTGAATAATCTCTCAATAATGCTCCTTCAGGACTTGGAAAAAGCGTTTCAGGAAGGTTTGAGAAGAACATCATTCTATTCAGATTCCGCTGTTCTTTAACTACTTCCAGAATTCCGGGTGTCAATGGTATATCTCTCTTTCCTGACTTCGTTTTTGTGGTATCACTCAGAATGTAGGCGTTGACCTGATCCCTTGAAACTGTTTTTTTAACATGTATGACACCTTCTTTTTCATCGATATCAAAACTTGTTAAGGCTCCAACTTCTCCTACTCTCATTCCGGTCTGAAGCATGAAAGCAAAAACATATTTGTAAAATGAATTTCTCTCATTAACGGCCCTGAAAAATTCTTCTGTTTCCTTCTCAGATAATGCCCGGTGAATTGTTTCTCTTGCCGGGGCCTCTATCCTTTGAAGGTTCCGGATACAGGAACACGGGTTTTTATCAATGGTCTCGTCTTTTACGGCTGCATTAAATACATGTTTTACATGTGCCATAATATTATTCACGGTTTCCGTTGTGTATCCCTTATCCGTCAAGGCAAGCTGCACATACTGCATGTCTTTCGGTGTTATATCCCGGATCTTCAATTCTCCTACTTTCTTACTGTTCCCGTCTATGGTCAATCCCGCAACGGAAGCATATTGAAAAGCCTGGCCCCTTATCGTTGATTCTTTTACTGATTTTCTTCTTACTTCTGTAAAGTGTTTATAATACTCGTCAAGTGTCGGGTTCGTCCTTAATTCCGTTCCTGCTTCCAGCTCCGCACGCTTCCTTGCTTCCGCTTCGCTCAGTTCTGCGTTGTTCTTGCCGTAAACATAATATCTTTTCCCCTCATACCTGAACGACCTCATACGCCTTCCATCTTGTCTTTTTCTTGCCAATTCTCCCCCTTCCCCTGTCAACCTATGACAGTTTCTTTTTGTCTCGTGTTGCATTTAGTTTCAGGTTCTGTTATGATTCTTGTGAATTCAATAATTTTTTCATGTGTTGCTGTATTCCCTTTGCTATTGTCTTTCACTCAGCAATAGCAAGGGGATTTTTATTTTTTGCTTCCGGATCCGCGCCCGGCCTTGCTCCTTTTTCTCGAATATCTCTCTTGAACTTACTCTTGTTTTTCATTTCACATTACCACTTCTTTTTTTATCTGAATCGGAAAATTAAAAAATATCAATCTTCCCATTTTTGGCAAGGCACCAAAAATGATTTTTCGCTTTAAGGATATCCTTAAGCTATCCTTGCTATTCCGCTTATGGGGCCCCATAAGCTATCCTTGCTATACATTTTTTCTTGTTCATGCCTTTTTATTCTGCTTAAATTTTGAATTATCCTTTTCAGGTAGGGAAACATACCTTTGAAGCATGTTATGTCTGAAAATCTACGCAAACAAGCACTTTTTGAAGCATAGAATTGATTCTGTGAGGCCTTGGCTCCTTATTCCTTTTGAAAATCTCTTGTAGTTTTCTTTGTTCTCCCATATACAAGGCTTTTGGGCACTCTGTAAGTTTTTGAAACTATATCACCTTCGCAGTATTCGATTTTGATACATTCCCAGTCTCCTTTATCTACACACTTATCATATCTTTTCATCATGCTGTAGCTGCTTGTATTGACTGTTGCTGCATCATCATCCTGATACCAATGAATTATAGTTTCCTGTTCGCCTTTCGGGGTTTTCATCTATGTACCTTCTTTCTAAAACAAGCTTCAAATTTCCGTTTTAAGGCGTTTACTTATTGCAGATAGGGAAATATACCTTTGAAGCATGTTATGTTTGAAAATCTCCGCAAACAAGCACTTTTTGAAGAATAGAATTGATTCTGTGAGGCTCTGGCTCCTTCGTTTGAAACCTCTTGCAGTGTTCTTTCTGTTCGTTGCAAAATTGCGCGAGCGCAATTCAATTATTTTTCTTCGCTCCAAAAAAATCTGCTTCCATTTTCTTTCTGTCTTCAATAGCCTTGTTTCTCCTAATCGGCACATCCGGTAACTGAAGGCCTATCGTCTTTCCTACCAATCTGTCAAAGCACCGGCCCCCTTTATCGAGTTCCAGTTCATCCGGAGGAAGGTTGCTCGTGTAAATTGTAAGATATCCTTCTTTGTATCTCTCACTAATCAAATTGAACATTGTCTCCTGTTGCCAGGGAGTGCTGCATGGGCTTGCTCCAATATCATCAAGAATAAGTATCGTTGCATTTCTCATAGCTTTAGCCTGTTTACGTTCTTCCTGATCAGTTGACCTCATCATTCTGAAATATTCAGCCTGTGTTACAAACTTAACAGTGATTCCATATCTTTCTATCAATTCGTTAGCTATGACACATGCAAGCATTGTTTTTCCGTTTCCCGTTGTCCTTGACTGAATATAAACGCCAAAACCTTCTCTTCTATATCTTTCATTTTCGGTTATAATACTTTGAGCAAGCCGAAACTGATTTGAATGCTGCATGTTTTCCCCGTAGTATGACCATTTGAAATCTGACCATCTAATATTTATAAAATCACGGGGTAAGTTGCTCCTTGTTCTGATATCCTTAATGGATCCGTTTGATACTCCGTTCGGTTCAAATACTTGAATCCATCCGTAACCCTTCATGTAAACCTCTTTCAGGATGCCCTTAGAATTTGTTAGCTCGTGTTCTTCACTCCATAATACGGCTCCGTCCTTCGGTTCATGCCCAGAATCCATCTGGTATTGTGTTCTTTCCGGTATCGTTATATTCAATATCTTTCACCTCCTCGATATAATCTGTAAATGGCTTATCGCTTCCGTAGAAGTTCCATGGTCTGATAATGTATTTCTTGTTTGTCTCGTTCTTCTTGGTTTGTTCTGAATAGTGAATAGCAGCATTTAGCAACTGTTCTGGTTCCCATCCTTCCCGGATCCTGTCTATATAGGCCCTTGACGCTCTTTCTTTCCCTTCTTTCACTGGGTATACTTCCCATATTTTTTCAAACGTTTCGGGTATTATATTATTATCCAGGATTATGTTTTTATCAGTTTTCGCATTTACATCTACATCTGCATATACATCTACATCTGCATCTACATCTACATCTACATATATGCTACGTTTGCTTAGCACTGTTTCACTTTGCTTTGCTTCGCTTAGCACTGCTTCACTTTGCTTAGCACTGCTTAGCACTGCTTCACTTTGCTTTGCTTCGCTTTGCTTTGTTTCACTTCGCTTTGCTTCGCTACTTTTCTTAATCCCGCCCTTGTGCCCGGCATCCCTCTTCTTCTGACGCTGCACACGATATTTCTCATCCAGTTCATCTATTCCCTTCCGATAAAGGTCAAACATCATGCTTAATACCGCATCATCTGAAAGATCTGTTATCTTCCCATCATTGCCATAAACAAGAATAGCCTTGAAAAGTCGCCCGGCTTGTTCATCTGTTAAATGCTTAATAACAGCCTCACTATTGAACTTGTAAATTGTTAATGTTGCCTTATCTGGTATCATCAGTTACCGCCTTTCTGGGTTATTCATGCTCTGTGTTCTGACTGGCCCCGGATGCTAAGTATTCGTCAATCGCTGGCCTATAGTACCTAACACTTTTCCCGAACTTTCTCCTTGCTCCCGCAGCCTCTGCAATCTTTTCAGCGTTACGCGATCCCATATTTAAGTAGGCATAAAAAGTAGCCCGGTCTAAAAGAATCCCTTCAAAATTTCCAACTGCTTTGGTCTTTCTCATGTCGTTTTTCATCCTCACTTTCTTCATTCTTCAAAACTTTATTTACTCCGTATAATGTCACGAATAATACTAACACTGTTTTAAGTTCGTTTTTTCGCCCCGTTTTGTTTTATCATCTTTCTTTGTCTCCTCTCTTTCGGTGTCATAAGAAAAATACCCTTCACTTTCTAACCGTTGGGAGAGATAAAAATACCGCCCTGCTTTGATTTTTTTATTTTTTTTTAACAAAACAGGGCTGAGTTATAAAATAAGGGCTTTATTTCAAATTATCTTATGGATTTTGCAGCCTTTAAAGTTGGCCTGTATCCGGATCCGGAGAACGTGCATAAAAGAAATCTCTGGTTTACCGTTATCTTTCTTTTCTACTAGCTTTAATGACAGTTTTTAAACATCCTCAGGGCTGCTAATACACCCTGTTTTCCGAAAAGCTTTGAAATTTTCTTCATGCGTGTAGCCTGGCCTCTGCTGTCCAGTTCCTTTGCTTTAGCGAAATTCTTAAAAAGTTTTTCATACTCATCTATTTCAGTGTAAGAAAATATGTCCGAAAAGATTAGTGAGTGACCAGAATAACCAACTAAAAAATCTTCTGGTCTATCTAAATAGCATCTCATGTAATGCTGATATCTAAAATGTGGGTTTCTTAGTGCCCGTTCCGGTTCCATCCTTACTGTTGCAATATCCCGGATATCATTAATTTTCATTGTTTTCATCCTCTCTTTTGCCTTCTTCATCCTCTTTAAGGATCTGGGAGCGCCTTTCTTCATACATTTTGTCTACATCGGTCATAATCTGTGACTTGCTCCGTTCTGTTGTGATAACAGAAAAGTTGTGAAAAGCAGCAAACTCAAGAAATCCAGTAATTGTAAATAAATAAAAATCATTATCAATCCATGTAAAATCAATAACACCCTTGAACGAATCGTGTTTACATCTATTCATAAAATGGCGTGCTGCTTCCAGACCGAATAATTCATAAACACGATAATCAGGTATATACTGTTTACTCTTAAAAACTATAGAATTTTCCTCAAATATCTTCATGGCTGCTTCCATGCCTAATGTTTTCTCGATCATGGTTCAATCTCTCCTTTGATATGTGCATTTATCTTTTCCATTCCTTTATTGCAAGGAAGAATGCTATTTGCTAAAATTGAATAGACTACTCCCCCTAATTCGCTCGGTGGATTAGTCCTTTCAACATCTGTAAGGGCCCTAATCCTTGCAGATGTTTTTATTTTGCCCGTTGAAATCATTTTATCGTTTTATTATTCTTATCTCCCAGTAATAGTAGTGTCCTGTTTCCTTCTGGTAACGCTCAATGGCTTCTCTTGCGGTTCTCGCTTCATAGTCTTCATAATCACCGGCACGGTTAAAATAAATTCTATAAATCCTCATGGTGGGCCTCCTTTCTTATTCCTTCATGAGATCCCTTGCATCAATACCCAGGGCTTTAGCAAGTTTTACAATAGTTCTTTCAGATACCTTCTTCCCGGATCTGGCATTAACTATTGTCGTAAATGAGACTCCGGATGCATCAGCCAGGGCCTGAACATTCAAACCTTTTTCGGCTGATATCAATTTTAATTTGATAGCGTCAATTCTCACTGTATCACCTCCTTTCAAAATATTGTTATTTAGATATTTTTATTTAATTATATATAGTTCTCTATATATTTTCAACTACTTTTATTCATTTTTCTTCAAACTAAAATAGGAATATGTTAAATTATCTATAAAGGGGTATATAGTAATGGGTTACGGGGAAATTATTAGAAACGAGCGAAAGAAAAAGCACTTAACACAAAAAGAGCTTGCAGAAATGGTTGGTACAACTCAAGCAGCTTTATCTGCTTATGAGAATAATACAATGGTGCCTTCGCTTGGAACTTTAGGCTTGATATGCGATGCTTTAGACATCTTTATTGCTGATATACTTGATCCAGATTGGAAAAGAAAATATGCTAAATTCTCGACTATTCAAGAAATAGAAGTTTATGAAATGCTTGCAGAACTTACTGAAGAAGGTCAAAACAAGGTGCGTGATTATACGGCTGATATTTTTGAGAATCCAAAGTATAGAAAATAATTGCTTTTCTTCTGGATCTGCAAAACAAGATGAAAAACTTATGTTGACAATGAATTAATGCAAGTGCTATTATTCAAATCGGTGACGGAAGACCGCTCGTGATTCAAGCCAGTGTAATTGCGAGCGGTCTTTTATTGTGTTCTATTTGCCTTTTTTAGGCTATTTGCCTCTTTAGGTAGGGAAATATACCTTTGAAGCATGTTATGTTTGAAAATCTCCGCAAACAAGCACTTTTTGAAGGATAGAATTGATTCTGTGAGGCTCTGGCTTATTATTCTCTTTTTTTGAAATTGAATTTCTTTTTTCCCAAAATAAAAAAGCCCGGTTTTCCGGGCTTTTGTACTTTTTTCAGTACAATCGAGATTTTTACAAAATTACTGGGTAACAGCCTAATTTTGACCGCCAATCTGACCGCCAATCTGACCGCCAACATTGGCGGTCAAGTATCAAAACAATGGTAGTAGGGATATTGTGTTAACATAAGTGATGGTTTAATTTTTCGCGTAATTACAATAAAAAATGCTATCCAGATAACACCGGATAGCACTTGATGAAACCAACTGCAGGAAAAGGGACTTTCCCCGTATTTGTTGAATCTAAGCAAATTTCATGAGCATTGACCGCCAATCTGACCGCCAGCGTCAACATATTCTTTTAATTCTTTCTTGTATTTGTAATATGTGTTTCTTGATAGCCCCGTTAACTTCATGCATTCCGGATCAGTTAAAGCTCCTTTGAAGTCTCTTGAATGCTTCATGATAATCTGCTTTGATTCCCTGGCTTTTCTGGTCTCTACCTTCGCGCCGATGGGCCGACCTATCTGCTTTCCGGAGGCTTGTGCTTTCCTGACACCTTCGCTTGTTCTCTGGTGTAAGAAATCTACTTCGTGCTGCGCGGTCTTAAATGCAAGCTCTATCTGTTTTTGTGCCAGTATCATCAAATACTTGTTAATTCCTGTTAAAATTACGTCTACGTCTGTTCCAGTCATGCTTATACCCTGTTCCAGGGCCTGACGGTATATGTCCGTGTTAATATGAGGCTCCTTGATGAATCTGAGATCTACACCTAAATTATAAAGACGTTCATAAAGATTGAATCCCTCTTGTGCGTTTCGGCTCATTCTTGACACTTCATCGAATACAATCGTGACATGTTCGCCTTTCCCGGCTCTTCTTTCAACATCTAAAATGAGTTTGTTCCATGCTGGCCTATCCAGGGTGCAACCGCTTACACCTTTTTCGGAAATAATGACCGCTTCCGGGTATTCTCTCTTTATGTTGTCAATCTGTCTTTCTAATTTCTGTTTCAGGGTGCTAATCCTGACATAACCGAATACTATTTCGCTCATAAAAGCCCCGTTTCTTCTTGACTCGTATCATTTTAAACGCTCGTTTTTTTTAGCACTCCTTCTTGATAATTGCGCGCGCGCAATTATCAATACTTTTAATACTATTTGCTAACTGGTTTAATTTGGTACTTTTGGCGTATGATCACCGAATATAATCAACTCAAGATTATAATAGAATTTTGCCCGGTATAATCGAAATGTATCATCATAACATGGTAGGCCCACGGCCTGTAGTGCTCCAATGCTTGAAGTTTTCCTTTTGGGATCTGTCACATGTATAAAAATCCATTCTTCAAGACCGTAATAGTTATCATTGCTCAATGCTTCTCTGATTTTCTTCTCAAATCCGGGATTTTTGCATTTCGCTCTGAGTTCTTTATACCTGATTGGATCCATGCGGTATTGATCCATCTTTTGCTTTCTGTTTCGCCTCTCTTACCTCCCTTGTTCAGATGGAAAAACAGTTGATTCTTACTTTCTTAATTCTCTAAGTGCAGCCTTCTCTGCATTATATCGGTCAAATGCTCCGTCTATGTCTCTTCCTTCCGGTCTTGTTTTCTTTTCTTCGGCCTCCTTTGCTATCAATATTCCAATCTGTTCTATTCTCTCCCGGCCAACTTCTCCAGGATCCTGTTCGGCTCCGGTCCGGAGGGCTTTTATTGCATCCGTATCTGTTACTTTGTTACTCTCTGTTACAATATCGCTAATATTAACAGTGTGTCTTTCCGAATCTTTCCGGAGATCTTTTATGAATGCTATTCCCTCACTGTTTACAGGGGCTTTTTTGCTTGTCATGTTCTCAGCAGCAGCCCTTATTCCTCTGCTTTTTCCTCTCGCCCTGTCAGCTTCGTTGCGCAATTCACCTATAAATTCTATACCATTGTTTTTGGTTTCATCAAGATTGTTTTTCTTGTCACTCGTTTCAATAGTTCTCATTGGTTTCCTCTCCGTTTCTTCTGGGTGCTTCACTTCTGTTTCTTGTATTGTTGTTTCCTCGTTCCTGATCAGTCCGGGGAACTGCTCTCTTAATATCCTGTTATTTGCCGGCTTGTATCCTTCTTCCGGTCTTTCTTCCAGGGATTCTATGGAGCTACTGGGAATACAGAAAATTTCCCCTCCTTCTTCAGTCTCAACGCTATAACAGTATTCGCCTGTAGCATCTGAGAAGAAGGCCCGCTTTATTATCCTCCCCGGCTTTCCGTAAAATTTGTTTTTGTGAGATGTGCTTACTACTCGCTCTCCTGCTTTCCATTTATGACTGCTATTCACTTCTGGCCCTCGCTTTTTCTGTCTCAAATTCAAAAGAACGTGGTTCTTTTATCTATCAATTTCCCGTTTTTATCGAATAATTCTCTGTATCGTTTCAAGTTTGGGTTTTGTTCCGGAGCATAACCCTCTTCCGGGCATTCTTCAAGTGATTGCAGGGCAATAACGGGTGCACAGAACACTTCTTTTGTGTCCTCGGTCTCAAGTTTGAAAAACGTTTTTGCTTCCCCGTATCCGTATGAGTAACCAAAACCGATTATTTTTGAAGGTTTCCCGCTGTGCTTATCTCCCATAACCGTACTGATTACTCTTTCCCCTTTTCTCCAATTATGATCAAGCATGAGTATCTTTTTCCTTTCTGCTTGCCAATGCTCTGCAGGAAGCAGTGCAATACACCTGGTCTTTTCGTGAAGAAACAAAGGTTTTCCCGCAGTATTTACAGGTTCTTTCCTCGCGTGTAGCCTTTGAAGGGATCCCGTTTTCTTTTCTCCTGATTGCTTCGTTTTGCCTTGCTCTTTTCTGTCTGCATGTTGCAGAACAATACTTTTCTCTTGATGTAACCGCATTGAATGGGGTTCCGCAATACTGGCATATATGGTACATCTCTCTTTTCTCCTTGTTTCGGCTTTTGTGCGTGCTTGCAAAAATTTGTACAAGATCGGAAGAG
>Ga0326514_10002539_pt1 | contig 11608 bp, 11 predicted proteins | sample 3_2548_0518_D_FD_203653 | JGI IMG/M metagenome (GOLD analysis project Ga0326514, IMG submission 203653) | Bovine rumen microbial communities from UC Davis, California, United States - 3_2548_0518 | ecosystem: Host-associated > Mammals > Digestive system > Stomach > Rumen | place: USA... | reverse complement strand
GTAAAGAAAGCTTCATATATGGTTGTAAAAGACGTAGTTTTCTTTACGTCCATATCATACCTCTTACCCTACTACTTTATATTTATCACTAGGAACTGCGGGTGCTGTTCTTCTGCTAGGAGATGCGGCAACTTGTACTTGCTGCTCATTAATTGGCACCCTTCTGCCAGTCTGTGTTTCTTTCTGTCCTTTAGATTCTTTCTCTAAAGCTTCTTTTTCTAAACGATTGTTCTTAATAGCATTATCAACATTAAAACCATATTTCTTATATATAGCTTCACGTTTTCTAACATCATTAAGTTCAAGCTTTACAGCAAAATCTTTAATCATTTCCCTAACTCCATCTGGAGCAAAATCAAGCATATCTAAAAATTCGTCCATAGTACCATTAAGCATTACTCGCTTAACATCATCAGGAGTATAATTATACTCTGGTTCTACTTCACCAAGAAGTTCTTCAATAGCTTCTGCATTTTTAATCTGTAAAAATTCTCTAAGTAATGCATCTCCGCCAGGACTATAACTTAAAGCCCTTAACTCACCCATAGTAATTTTTTTCATCTCGCCAGGAGTAAAACTTCTATGTACATTACCATCTTCAAGAATATAACCTGAGTTGCAATCTGATCTATTTGTAACCTCAACAATAAAACTATCATCTAACATAATCCTTTTATCTCCTTTATAAATAGCACTATAAGGGGGAAATAAATTCCCCCTATAGTACCTATATAATTAAAATTATACCTGCTCGAATCCAACAACAGCAGCTGCGTTATTATCTTTAAGCTTTTCTTTCTTGTACTCTGTAGCAAGAGAAAGATCTCTATATACACAAATATCATTTGTTGCCATTACAGCTACACCAAACTTCTTGTAAGTCTGAAGCTCTCTTGACCAGTCTTCATTCTCTGCTTCACGTACATGAGTCTGTCCCTCGAAAGCAATCTTAACAGGTTTCTTAGCACCTGAAGGGATAATAAATGCAAATGAAGGATCGATAACTCTAACATTGTTAGCTTCATCAACAAATGACTGATCCCAAATAACTACATTACAAAGCTTGTAGTTAAGAAGACGACCATTTGCCCATCTTTCATCCTTCATCTTCTCAGATACCCACTGATTATTAGGAAGCATCTTAGCAGCAAACTCATAAGTACAATAAACAGTTGCATCACCATAAGCTCTTGCTACTGCAAGTAACTTATCGAAATCTGTTTCTGACCATGTGTTAAGTGCAGTCTTATTAGCTGCGGGAAGATCAGTAATCATAGCAATAAGTGCTTTCTGAATCTCAGCAAGGATGAACTCATCCATAGCCTCAGCAATTATAGAAGTAAGTTCTGCGAAATCTACTCTACCATCAAGGAACTCTTCGAACCCGATCTGAGCAGCTCCACCGATTGCTGTCATGGTAACTGTTAACTCTCTACCATCAAGCTTGAATACTTCATACCTACCAGCAAGACCAACTCTGGTCACAAACTGCTTAGCACGTTGACGTGCAGAATTTGTAATCTTCTGTATGAATACAGCCTTGTCACCCTGAGCAACAGTCTTAAATTCTGCAACATTCCTAAACTGCTCCATAACTTTCTTAGGAAGCACGTCATCTATTGTTTCTTCGATCAAAGCGAAGATAGTGTTTTTATTTTCTCTGTAAAGAGAATAAGAAGCTGTTAATTTATTAAGCTCTTCTCTTAAAGCTGCACTTGCCTGTTCAGGAGTGAAATTCTCCTCTCCATAGGAGTAAGCGACAGGAGCGCCAGCCTGAGCCTTATTGGCGATATGAGCTAATTGGATTAAACTTTCTTTAGTCATAACTTTTCTCCTTTCCTTATGCTACTCTCTGAACTTTTACTGCCCACTGATTATCAGCGAGTGTATAAACTTTAACAATCTGGAAGGTAGGCTTTCCTGATGCTGCAGAAGCTGTATACTCAAGGTATCCATCCGCATTCGGCTGAAGCATAGCACCTACTACTAAATCACCATCATCACCAAGAACAGTAACACCATCCTTTGCGCCAGGTGTTGCAGCTGCTTTAAGTGTATTAGTTGTGAAAATATCACCTATATTAGTTTTGATAACTCTAGGTGTTATAATGCCATGATTATAATCATCTTTCATCATAGCAAAATCTTTATAATAACGGTCTCTTTCGTCATAGGTATGAACCTCATTGAAAACCATCATCCATTCACCATCAAAACTATCTGAACCAGCACTTGTCTCAGTATCAACTCTACCCTGAGCATAATTATACTTTACAAACTGACCATTCTCAAGTATATTAATGCTTGAATTAGCGGGAAGCTGAGCATAGATCTGACCTGTTTTCTGTGCTGAAAGATGGTTAGGCTCTACTTGACCGTAACCCTTACGACTTACATTAGCCATTCTATATATCCTCCTTAAAAAATTAAGACCATTGTTCTTTCTGTTTAATTGCTCTCATAGCTTCTACCCACTCAGGAGCAGAATTATCAATATTGAGTGAATTAACATTAAACGTAGTCATTCCTTCTAAAGTATTATCATTTTTGTCATTAGACTCTAAATCAAAATTGACCTTTTTTCTAACACAAATTACTGATAATTTAGCTTCGATTTCATCTAAGCTGTATTTTTCTTTGTTCGTAATAACATCTGCCTTGTCTTCATCAGAGAGCATATAGAAGCGATTAATCATTTCATCTTTCTTCTCATTATCAATCTGATTTTTGAACTCAACAAGTGCGCTATACTGAGATTTAAGTTCTTCATACTCGGACTTAAGAGCATTAAATTCATTTTCTAAAAGCTCGAATTTCTTCTTCTTTTTCTCGTCGTCTTCTTCCTCTTGTCCTTTGTCATCGGAACCCGCCTCAGATGATTTCTTGTCTTCATCATCACTTGGCTTATCTTCGCTCTTGCTGTCGTCCTCGTTAGTATTTTTGTTTTCGTCCTCTTCTTCCTTCTTTTTGAACTCTTCGCTAGTAGTTTCAGGAACAGTAGGCTCTGTTGCGCTTTGACTCTGACCTTCGGTTGCTAACGCACTATCAGTAGCAGCGAATTCTTCTGTAGTGCCGAGATCTTCTGTCTGAACAACATTTGTATTCTCATCCATACTTAGAGAACCTCCTTCATTAAAACTGGTTAAAACATCTTTAAGTTCATTCATCATAGAAAAAAGTGTTACAGTAAAAGTTTCATCTAAGTTGAATTTTGAACTTAAATTAGGAGCAGTAATATTGGCTCCCTCAAAACAAGGTTCAACTTCTTCTCCTAATATGCACAAATTTTCAAACATTGCGTCATTTATAATGAAAAAATCGATACCCTTATTGCTGTCTGTTGACCAAAAACCCTTCATATTTTTTCCATCAAGTTTCATGGATTGCGGGTTTCCTTCTTCCATAACCCGCTTACACTCTTCATACTGTTCAGTCCATAAATAACCTTCAGTCATAAGATATTCACGAGTTATTGTATTTCCAAAGTCATCTGTATCATCAAACTTTTGAAACCATATTTTACTATCTGGGGCGACAAAACCATAAGGCTTTGTCATATCTTTAAATTTAATTCCCTCACCATCAATAATTACTTGTTCACCATGATCTAAAAAATCTTCTTTAGATTCACACCAGTAACCAACAATAGGAACACCCCTAAGCGTCTCCGCCATTTTTGTAGCTACTTCTTTAGTGATACAAGAACGATTTCTATTTTGTCCTACATAAAGAACTTTAATTTCACATTTAGAAATTTTTGGTGAAATTGAAGTAATATTTAAAAATTCTGGGGAATCAATTGTCGCTACACTCTTTCTACCCATTACCTTTCGACTCCTGATTCTTTATTGTTTTTTCTGTGGTCACTTTACCTTTAGATTCATTTGTAGGTCTTCCGCCACCTTCACCGCCACTCTCGGTAGGACCACCTTTACCTGTATTCACTTGTTTCCTAGTAAGAATATCGCCATTCATAGTAGAACTCATAAGTGGAGGTATAAATACATTAATAAGATCAAGTATATCATTTTCAAAGTACGCGGTAGCAAGAATACTACTTTGCGAGTGTCCCATAGCAATTTGCGGAAGCATTTTTGAAAATCCTAATTGCATTTGTTCTTTATACATCTTAGATAATTCTTGATAATTATACTGAGTTGTAGGAAGAAACTGAACATCATAAGTAATTTTATTGCGCTTATTAAACTTAGCAACAATTTGATTTAAAAATGTTTGGAATTGTAATAATAAATTATACAATGCCGCGCCATCATTAATTAATGATTTTTCAAGAGCTACACTGTTATCTGAATTAAACAGCTGTTGCGACATACCAGATTCATTAAATACCTGTCGCTCCAACCTAGCTAAATCATCCGTTTGAGCGGTCGCCGCAGTAGTATCAATCATTGATTCAACACTAACATCTGCATAAGTAGTTAAAACATCTAAGCCGAAAATATCTTGAAGCATTTGTTTTGCATTTGCATGTAAATCATTTGCTTCATCAGGATCAAATACTAAATCACCATTCTTATCAATAGGCATATGTTGTATTAATAACTTCATCAACCTTTGAATAGTTTTTCTTCTATCTAAGTCCTGCCCTTCATCCAAATCAATTAAATGCGGAATTACTGCAATAAACATTGGATAATCTTTATTATTAGCGTTAAATTTAACTGTCTTAGTATGGTCTAAGATATACCATCCTTCTGTATCTCCTTGAAACTGCGGAGGTAATTTACGCTGTTTGTACAGTCTATACCCTACTGCAAATTCATCTGGAAATAATTTTAGAATCTTTTGACGCATTTCAGTATCTCTAAAGAAATCATCAAAAAATCTCATATTAAATTCTACAACAGGATGCTCACCTATATACCATCTACTTCTGCAATATTTTGGAGGAAGCTCTTGTAATGAAATAAAGTCACTATTTTCAACCTTATATCCATAATATACGCCATTCAATAAAACTTGAAAGGCAATTTCTCCACATCTTTTCTTTACTCCCAAACTGTCAAGAGCACGAAGAACTTTCATAAATGCATCTACAATCTTGTCATTCTTCATCTTCTCATCCATTATATATGGAGTAACGTACCAATCATAACGATACATAAAAGCCATATATCTAATAATTCGAGAATAAATACCGCTAGTTGCATAATAAAAATTAGAGATTTCCCTCATTTTATCCAAATCACCACGATGAATGGCTTCTAAAACATATTCTTTATCTCCAAAGTTTTTATGAACTTTTTTATATAAGCCTAAATCTAAAACTGCATCTTGCAATACACTTGGACCAAGTTTAATTTTATTAAACTCCATATTTACATGCTCATATTCAGGTTGAAGTGGAGCGGTACTTGCACTAAGATTAAGATTACGTTTTTCTCTTACTTGTGCTATTTCTTCTAATCTTTTACGCATCAGAAGTGTACCTCCTCTAAAATCATTCTATATATATTATATCATATAATTTCAAGGATGTCAAATTTAATAACCAGCAGCTTTCATAATATAATCATAATCAATTATTCCTTCATCCCAATACGGAATAGCTATTAAGGTATAACCATGCTCTTCACAATAAAGTCTTTTTTGTTTGTCATTATGTTGCTGCTTAAATAACCCACTAGCTCCACCAAATTTTGATTTAGCTTCATAATGCTGAATTCCTTGATATTCAATTAAAAAATCAATATCTCCTGCATCATCAAAAACAGCAAAATCAAATCTTAATGGTCTACCAGAACTTGCTATAAGATCTGGGAAAGAATATTCTTCTTGATATTGCAAACCCGCAGATTCTAAAATATCGCATATTTTTATTTCACCTCGGCTGGCTTTCATAGTTTTCACATCCTTTACTCTAAAATATCAAAATAAGCTACGAGCAGTTAATTAAAACTGCCCGCACTTTTAATTAAAAAATATTAAACTTCCTAAATGTGTTGTCCTACGTTTCTTTCTTCTTTCTTCTTCTTTTTTCACATATAACATTCCGTATTCAAAAGCAGAAAATTTATCTTTAGGTATTGATTTATTACTTTGTTTAAGTATAATATTTACACCCTCATTATCTTCAACTAAGTTCATCATTTGATCTTTTAATATCGTTGTTTGCTGATAAGGTAATAAATATTCATTTCTTTCATCTGGTGACATATTTTGTCCAACTTTTGTTTCAAGAAGTTTCGCTTTTGCAGTTTGTTCATCAATTAAAAACTTTATTTTACCGCTATTAATTTGAGCTTGCACATAAGCATGAGCTTCGGTATTAATAGGAGCATTAGCTTTTATTAAATATAAGGCATCTTTTTCCATATCATCAGTTCTATATTTTTTATATTCCTGTCCCGCCTCTTCATAAGTTCCGCCTTCAACACCAAAAGGTGGTAATATATCGCCGGTTTCAGGATCAATTTGTGACTTAACCATATAATCAATCAACCCCACACCAAGACCGTTAGCATCAATAGGAATACATCTAGCCTTGTATTTATAATATAATTTTTTAATATAAATAGCTTGTTCTTCAAAATGTTCTGCATTTAAACTATATAAACATACTAGTCCTTTTAAAGCATCTCCTTGCGCTTGCGGATTTACTTTAATCACAGAAATTTCAGAATTGCATCCCCGCCTACCAACATCGACACCTAGTACATAATAAGTTGATTTATTTTGTCTATTTGCGGGTGCGGCTTCTAATTCTGGTCTTTGAATAATTCTATATTTTTCAAATACATCACTCGAATAATATGCATTTTCAACATCTCCTGACCAAACACTGCCATACTCACGATCAAAAGAAGATTCGTTATAAGTACCATTAAGTTTCATTTCTTCAACCATATCTGACTTAACAGCACCTTCAAGAATAGCCAATTTATAATCCCCACCAAGTACCATATATTTATCTGGAAATATAATTGAATTAATTAATATCTCAATAAGTTTTTGGTATGCAAATGAATTTTTCCATCCCGCAGAAGTGATATAACACTGACTCTGATTGACAACTTCATCAGGGTCTGTACCCCATGCTCCGGGAAGGTTACGGTCTACGTTAGTTGTAGGAATAATGATCTCGTTCAAAGGTGTCTCTTCAACTAGAATAACTTCCTCTATAACCCCGCCATGACGACGCTGACCACGAGTAGATTCCCTTGCAGCCAGTATATCAAGTTCTGATCCATTCTTAAATATATACTTAACGCTATCTTTTGACTTAGTTGTTTTACCACGTTCCCAGTTTATTTCTTTGCTTAAGGCGGGAATTAGCTTACATATCTCTTCGACTTTAGATATCGTGATTAATGCGGCCTGTTCCTTGCCGCCCGTAGTAACGAAAACCTTACTCCCCGGGAACAAGATCGCTTTTAACATTAGACCCATAATAGCTAAAAAGGATTTACTAAAGCCACGAGTAAAAGTGCAATAGACATACCTATGTCGCATAATACTTCTTAAAAATATTCTTTGAGTAAAACGGAAAGAGAACCCGCATTCAGGTCCTTTTATATCATCTACAAATATATCAGGATATTCACGATAAAAAGAAATTTTAGATCTAATTTCATCTATATTTTCTCTTAATCTTTCCTCTGAGACCTCTTCTTTGACAACCGAACCTCGATCAGAAGATAGGTCTAATAAAGCTTTAAGACTCATCTTCTAATTCCTCCGTAAATAGCTTATCATCTTCTACTGCTTGTTCATATTCAGAATCTCTAAGATTATTAAAATCTTCATCTTTAAGAGGGACATAATCTAATCCCATTTTTTCAGCTTCCGCCAAATCAGCTGCATGCTCTTCCGCACTTGCCCTTCTCTTTAAATAATTCTCTATCTGTTGTGCTAAAGCAGTATCAGATTCAATTAATTCTCTGTTATAACGCTTTAAGTTATTAATTGCTTCATCAATAATATCACCTTCATAATTGAATTCATGACGACCAATTTTACCTTTTTCCTTTTCCGCAAAGAATACTATTTGTCCAACAGAATCAAACTCTCCACTTTTTTCTTCTTTTCTCTGAGCTTCTGTGAATTTTGCGGATTTCATCATTGCATCATATACTCTGGATAATTTCTGATAAGTATCGAAATCACCGGAGTCAATAGCTGCATTCATCTTTAAAGATGTTTTACATATCATCAAAAGAGTATCTATACGTGCTGCACCTTGAATATCAAAAGACTCCATGAAATCGTTATATTTCTTTTCTAACCAAACCCAATCCGCAGCAGTATAAAATCTTCCCCACTTCATAGCTAAATATAACTTATCCTCTTCTGTTAATTCAGCTCCTGGATCTGGAACATCAATAACTTCATATGGATGAGGATTATCTGGATAGGCGGAAGATGCAGTCCCACCAAACATTTCGGTTGGACCCATTGCCGCTTTAGAGGCGCCTCCCGCATTTAAAAATTCTTCTTCTAATGAAACAGGAGGTTCAGTAGCAGGATTCATATCTAAATATGTTTTATACTGTGCTTCAGATATTTCACCATTTTCATAAGCTTCTTTTATTGAAGCTTGTTGTTCTTTAAGTGCTTTTCCTTGTTCAGATTCTTCAAAATTTTTATATTTTTCTGCATCTTTCTTTTGTAATGCTTCAGTATCTGCCCAATGATATATCTTCCATTGTTTTAATTTCATTTGAGCAAGATATTTACCAAATACGACTCCGTTACCTTTTGTCATATTATAAGCTGCGGTTTGAGGATCTTTACTTCCGCTTAATTTTGCTTTATTAAATGCTTTAGTAAATTCTGCTTCCCGCCTCTCTTTCCAAACCCGCGGAACATGAGGTATATCAAATTTCTGAAGAATCCATAAATAAGTATCTTCTTCATAGTTATTAATATGCATTGTCAAACATGACTTACATATCTCACATTTAGTGCCATTTGGATATTGATAAAATTGCGTTTCCGCCATTGTCTTTTGGCACTTAGGGCAATATAACTGACCTGCCATATTCTAAGTCTCCTTTACTTCTTTTTATTTCTGCACTCTTTACAAATGGAGTAGAGTTTATCCTTGCTTGTACTATTCTTTGAAAAGAAGAAAGGATGACCTAATTTAACTTGCCCGCATCTATTACATTTTTTCCAATAACCTTTTTCTTTATAAGTATAATACCAAATTAAATATTGTTTTTGCGCTTCCTCAACAATTAATTTAGGAATTTTTTTCCGCCATAAAGAAGAAATATATTCAACAGTATGCTTAACCCCATGATTTTCATATAATAATTCTTGAATTTCATTATTGGTCTTTCCGTCAATCTTGTAGATCATGAGATCGTATAACATAGGGTAGGGACCCTTGAGCGCCGCATCCGCAATCTGTTCAAGGTCAAACAATAGCCATCTAGCATCCTCATGTAATTTTTCATAGGAATCTTCTTTTATTTTTGAATAATTACAAAGAATTGCTGAAACATGTGCTTCATTGAATAGGTTGATTAAACCGTTGCTGTGCGGGAGCTGATCTTCTTCTATTGTTATTTCTTCACCTAAATCAATTTTTGAAATTCCGCGAACTAAATTCATTGAATAGATTGGCTTTTTATAAGCTCCACGAATTACATATTGGTCTCTCCGCATTTCTTTTAATTGTTCTGTTAATAATTTTCTGCGGCGGCCGGTAGCTTCTTTTCTCATTTTTTCTACTTTAAGAATTTGCTCATAAAGTTCTTTAAGTGGCGGGATTTCATCTAAATCCTCTTGTGTAATTGAGGTTTTGTGTTGGAATATTATATTTTTATCATTGGCGATCATTGAATAAATTCCATCTTCGCCATTTTCAAGTTTGCCTGCAAGCCCTTCAAATGATATTTCCCGCTCATCCATACGTAATTTTCTATTTGAAGTAATTATCGAATTAGTTTCTTTTCTTTCTTTTACAGTATCTTTTCCTAAAATGTATTCTGCTAATTTATCAAGATAAAAGGGAGTTAATTTTTCTGAAGGAGTATTGGCTATAATTTTTTTTACGTGTTCGTTACGGTCTTCCGGTGTTTTGAGGGTATAGTCCATAACGTATTGTTTTTCTGTTGTATCCATATTTTTTCACTCCTTTAATTATATTATACCAAAAAATTTCTGGTGTGTCAAATTTTAAAGCGATTGCGGAGGTTGTGCGGGGGCGCGTGTAAAAAAAATGCGGGAATAGGAAAATTATGCTTTTTTATGGAAATTCCTAAATTGGAAACGGAAAAATTTTTTGGTTTTTGGAAACGGAAAAAATTTTTGGTGTGGGAGTTGGGGAGCAAAACTCTTTTTCTAAATCACTATTTGAAAAATCCTAAAACCCACCCCCGCCATACATACCGAATAAATTTTTCTAGTAATGTGCTAGCTTGACACAATAGCCAATACCATAAAAATAATGAGCACGCTCCGTAAAATCATGTATTATTTTAAATCAATTTATTATCAACATCCGCACAAACAAAAGAAAGAATCACAGTAAACAAAAGAGAAGAATAAAACAAATTAATAAACAAAACAAAAGAAGAATAAACAAAACAAATAAATAAAATAAATAAATAAAACAAAACACATAACATATTAATATACAATATTAAACAAGAATAATGAATGACATTAATAGCAATAATGTATAATAATAATATCATAATACAATAATCACAACAGACAGAGAGTAAATAGATGGCGGGTTCGGCAGCTCCTCGCGCCGAGGGCGGACGTACTATTACGCACGAGGCCGAAAAACGCCTGTTATCATAACACCTGTTATTTTTTGAACCAAAATCACGGCTGTTATGATAACATTTGTTATCCTATAACTAAAAATAACAGGAGATATTCTACATACTTGAAAGAATAACGCCAGTTATTGATAACACCTGATCTGAAATTCTTTTTTAAATAACACAAGAGATCTAATCAATGCGGGAAAATGCCAGTAAAGTCAATTGTGCAAAATGAACAAAAAGAGATAAACAAAATTGTGCAAAACAGAAAATGAAAAACTTTTTAAAAAAAATGTTGACAAGTGAAAAGTGATGTGATAATCTATACTCACAAGGAACACATAAACGGATTTCAAGAAAGAGAGGAAAAGAAAATGAAAACTTACACAATTAAGGTAGTTACTAACAAGAGAACAGTTTTTGAAACAGTTACAGCTGAAAGCCTTGAAATGGCAAAGAAGATAGCAGTTTTGAGAGTAATGTTTCAGTGGTGAAAACCACTGAAACACCTCAAAAAAATTTTTTAAAAAAATTTAAAAAAGTGGTTGACAACAGAAAAAAGATGTGATAATCTATAATCACAAGGAACAAACAAACCGGATTTCAGAAAGAGAGGACAAACAAATGAAGACAACAAAGTACATCAACGTAAGAGAAGCACACAACTTTACAGTTTACAACAACAGAGAAGCAGTTGGATATTTTTCAGTTTTACAGGAAGCAAAGGATTTCGCAATAGAACTTGGAAAGAAAGAAGGAAAAGATGTAAGACTTTCAACGGATTTCTTCAATGAGATAATAAAAGTGAGAAGCTGAAAAGCTTCTCAAAAAAAAAAAAAAAAAAAAAAAAATTTTGGAAGGAA
>Ga0326514_10002538_pt1 | contig 11610 bp, 12 predicted proteins | sample 3_2548_0518_D_FD_203653 | JGI IMG/M metagenome (GOLD analysis project Ga0326514, IMG submission 203653) | Bovine rumen microbial communities from UC Davis, California, United States - 3_2548_0518 | ecosystem: Host-associated > Mammals > Digestive system > Stomach > Rumen | place: USA... | reverse complement strand
CTTCATTCAGATTTGTCAACAAAATTAAGTCTTTTATTAGACTGGTGTTTTGAAGTAGTGCCTTTTTATGCTTATTGTGATGAAGGATTCACTGATACATTAGTTTTAGATAAGGAATATATACAAGAATTCTGTAAAGATAAAGGTTATCCAATAGACGGACTTGTTTATAAGTATGATAATATAGATACTTATGAAAACGCGGGTAGAACTGACCATCATTTTCGTGGCGGACTTGCATTTAAGTTCTATGATGAAGAATATGAAACAAGATTAAAGAATATTACATATGATGTTTCCCGCAACGGCGTATTAACCCCAGTAGCAGTATTTGAGCCTATTGATATTGATGGTTCAACAGTATCAAGAGCAAGTTTACATAATATGAGTGTTATGTATGACACTCTTGGAAGAGATCCTTATTATGGTGAACGTATAAAAGTAATAAAAGCAAATCAAATCATACCTCAAATAGTTTGGGCAGACAAAAGGGATTATGGAGATATAGTTGCGGCTGGTGGTACTACATGCGATCGTAATGGAATAGATGGATATTTTGTATGCCCAGCTTGTGGAAGTATTTGTGATATATGGAAATCTGAAACAGGTATTGAAGAGTTAAGATGTGATAACCCGCAATGTTCTGGTAAATTAGTTCAAAGACTTGACCATTTCTGCGGTAAAAAAGGTCTTGATATAAAAGGTTTATCAGAAAAGACACTTGAGAAACTTGTTGATTGGGAATGGATTAAAGAGTTACCTGATATTGTTTCTGTTAAAGATCACCGCAAAGAGTGGGTTAATATCACCGGATTTGGTGAAGCATCTGTTGATAAAATTCTTAAAGGGATTGATAATGCTTTTGCGGAAGCTCCCTTATGGAGATTTATTTCTGGATTAGGGATCCCGCTCATCGGGACAACAGTTGCTAAACAAATTTGTGAGAAAGTTGAAACATGGAATGAGTTTAAAGAGTTAATTAATACCAATTTTGATTTTACTAATTGGAATGGCTTTGGATATGAAATGAATAAATCATTACATGATTTCGATTATTCAGAAGCAGATAAAATCGTTGAATCAATTACTTTTAAAGTCGAAGAAGCAAAAGAAACAACTAATAATTTACAAGATAAGACTTTTGTTATAACAGGTAAATTAGTAAAATATAAGAACAGACAAGAGTTAGTAGATAAAATAACTTCGGCTGGCGGGAAAGTGCAATCAAGTGTTTCCGCAAAAACAATGTACCTTGTCAATAATGATATAAATAGCACTTCTGCAAAAAATAAGAAAGCTAAAGAGTTAAACATTCCTATTATTACTGAAGATGATTTGGAGGAAATGTTTAATGAATAGAGAAGATAGAAGAAGAGTTAAAAAGAAAGCAGAACATATTTGGACATTAGAAAAGCAGATTGAATCTGCAAAAGGCGAGGATAAATCCTCTTTAATGCAAGAACTGCAAGATTATACAAAGAAACTGGATTTATCTGACATGATCTTGATTGATGAATACATAATTGAGTATTGTGCAGAGGAATCTTGAAATTCAGAAAAATTTTTAGTATAATATATACATAATAAAAGAATAAGTAATATTCTTTTAATAATATATAATTTATTTATCAAAGGAGATTTATACAATGAAAGAGAATACTAAGGTAGTTTTTAATTACATCAAGGAGCATGAGGCTGAGAATATTACCGCACCTGATATTGCAAGCGCAACTGGTCTTCCTATTAAGTCCGTAAATGGTATCATCACAGCAGCACTTTGCCGTGCAGGTAAGGATTATGCAGTTCGTGTACCTGGCGAGATCGAAGTAACAGATGAGAATGGTAACACAGTACACAAGGCAATCAAGTTCGTAAAGCTTACCGACAAGGGACGCGAGTCTACCGTTGAGTCTATCGAGGCTGAGGAGCTTGCAGCAGCACAGGCTAAGCTTGCAGCAAAGAACGCTGAGTAATTTGTTATAAACGATTTTTTCGTTTATTATATAATCTCATAAGCGCCCTCCTTTCAAGTGAATGAGATAAGTTACTAAACAAGGTTAAAGGACAGGTTTTAAACACCTGTCCTTTAATTCTATAAAAAGGAGAAACAATGGGTTATTTATTACTATTAGCAATTATTATAATTTTAATTGTTGTTTTATGTAGCTATAAGAATAAATTAGATGTTAAAATAAATGCAGATTTAAAAACTCAATATTATAATGATTGTTTACAAAAACAAAAAATTGATTTGCAAAAGGATGTAGAAGTCCTTTATGAACTTATTTCAGATAAAGAAAATCAAGTAAAAAGTTTATCTGAAATGATTGAAAATAATGAAGAAGTAAGTAATCAAGCTTTTAATAACTATCAACAACTTCTTGAAAATAAATATGAGGAAGTTGAACAAGAGTTTGATAATAATATAGAAAAGTTGCGGGAAGCACTGTCTGAAGTCACTAGGGAACTAGATAAGATGAAACAGACCCGGGCTGCCGCACATGAAGCATTATTAAGAGAACAAGAGGTTAAAGATAATAAGGATAATTATAGACTTAAACCTACTGATTCAGATTTGGCGGATGCTCGTCGTCTAGAGGTTGTAAAACGAGAGCTGAATAAACCTCGTATCTTAGCCATGCTAATATGGCAGACCTACTATCAACCCCTCGCAAAGCAGCAATTCCCGCTTATAATTCAATCAAAAACAAAATGCGGTATTTATAAAATAACAAACCTTATTACAGATGAGTGTTATATTGGCCAAGCTGTAGATATCTATAAGCGTTGGTGTGAGCACTGTAAGTGTGGATTAGGGATCGACACACCCGCAGGTAATAAATTATATAAATCAATGCAGGAATATGGTTTAGAGAATTTTACTTTTGAAGTAGTAGAAGAATGTGATTCCGCAGATTTAAATGAAAAAGAAGCATATTTTATAAGCCTTTACCAAGCAGATGTTTTTGGATTTAATGGAAACAAAGGAGTGAAGAAATAATGGCAGAAGAAAAAGATAAGAAGTTTATGGATGGAAAAACTCTAAAGGATATTACCCCTGCATCTCTGGTAGCAGAAATGTTTAACAACACATCAGAACTCAAAGACCTTGAGTCTATTGTAGGAGCCTATGATATTGTTGATAGAAATGCATTTCTTGGAGATATTGATGATGATGTCGCAACTGCATTTGCACAGATTATCAGATTCTTTAACCAGCAGGATAAAGATATTCCAATAGAGGAAAGAACTCCAATTAAAATTTATATCAATTCAGGCGGCGGAAGCTTAACTGGTGCTTTGACTATTGCAGATGCTATTCATTTATCTAAAACTCCTGTTTATACTATAAATACGGGTTGCGCTTATTCTGGCGGCATGCTTGCTTTTATTGTTGGGCATAAGCGTTTTGCATATCCTTCCGCAAGTTTCTTATTCCATGAAGGATCAACAGAGCAAGATAGAATGGATGCGGGTAAGTTTAGAAACTTTGCAGATTTTTATGAAAAACTTATTAATAAAATGAAAGACTATTTCCTCACATATACCAATATGACTGAAGAGTTTTATGAGAAGCACTCTAGGGATGACTTATGGCTTTTTGTAGACGAGGCTCTTGAATTGAAAGTTATGGATAAAGTATTAAAGGAGACTTGGGTATAATGAAATTTACAGAAACTGAAGTTTGGGGATTTTATCACGCTGTTAGGGGCGCAAGAAATCCTATGAACAGCTGGGATAAAATGGATAGTGAATTTTATGAAGATGGATCTACTCCTATTCTTGGTAATAATGATCTAAAACTTCTTCAACGGCTTATTAAAGCAGGCCCTGAGCATCGTAAGTTTATGCGTCAGATCATGGTGAGTGTAGATATTACTGCTCCTTTATATTGGTGGAAGGAGTTCGACACCTACAAGGTGGGCACCACAGCCAACAGTACATCCACCATGCATAAACTTGCTTCAACTCCAATTACTCTTAAATGTTTTGAAACGAATGATTATTGTCCAAGTGCAATAAATTGTAGTTTTATACATAATGAGTTAATTCCTTTCCTTGAAGATTTAAGGTTAAAATATCTTGAAACAAAGGACATGATATATTGGAAAGAACTGATTCGTTGGTTGCCTGAATCTTGGTTACAGACAAGAACTGTAACTATGAATTATGAAAATCTTTTAGCTATGTGTTCACCAGGTCAAAGGCGTTTTCATAAACTAACTGAGTGGAGTGACAGTTTTATCTCTTGGGCGAGGGAGCTACCCTATGCGCAGGAATTAATCTTTATTGATGAAATTCAATAATTTGCAATTTTTATAAAATTTTGTTATAATTATTATAGAAAAATGAAAAGAGGATAATAATTATGGCAGATGAAAGAAAAAATGTATTTATTGACACAGTAGAGAATTTATTTGCAAAGTACACTATTGACGAGGGAATCCCGCAAGAAGCCATTGATTTCTTTGAGGATTATAAGAAGGGTAGAACTTCTAACCGCAAGGAAATTACTGAAAAGGGTATTGTAATTCTTAATGGTTTGAAGGAAGTAAATGATTGGATTACCGCAAAGTCACTCGGTGAGAAGATTGACATGAGCGGTCGTTCAGTATCAGGTTCTCTCAGAAAGCTTGTAGAAGATGGTTTCGTTGAGAAGCGCGCGGGCACTCCTGCAGTCTATAAAGTGACCGAGAAAGGTCTCGGTTTTGAAGCAACTGTTGACAATGCTGAAAATTTTTAGTATAATATAATTACAAAATTTTATTAAAAAGAAAGAGAGAAAAAGATATGCGTAAGAACACAAATAGTATGAATATTGAAGGTAAGATTTATCAGTTTAAGTTAGAGGAGAAGGTTACTGGAGAGAACTCTAAGAACCCTGGAACTAGCTATATCACTGGTACGATCGATGTAGCAACAAGTTCCGCACAGGACAATATCGTTCAGGTTCACTACACATATGTAGCACCTACATATAGTTCTGGTAAGACAAACAACACATATACAGCACTGAAGCAGATTATCACAAGTGGTAAGGCTATTCTTACAGATGGTTATGAAGCTGCAACTGCAGTAAGACTTAACCCTTCTTATAGCCTCAATGAGTTCTTCCCTGAGGGACAGGATGATGTAGTATCAACTCCTAGAAATGAGGGTGGTTTTGTAACTATCGTTAATGAGAACACCTTCCATCCCGAAGGAGATATTGGAAGAAACAGATTTGATCTTGATGTACTTATTTTTAATGCAGCAGAAGTAGTTCCTGAAGATGGAGATTCTTATGTAACCATTAAGGGTATTGCATTTGATTTTAGAAATGCAGCACTTCCTGTAACTCTTATTGCTCGTAACCCTGAAGCTGGAAAGTATTTCCTCGGTCTTGGTGCAACAAATGCAACACCTGTTTACACTAAGGTTTGGGGTAAGATTGTAAATAGTTTCACAAAGGTTGAGAAGGTTACAGAGTCCGCATTTGGCGAAGCATCTGTAGATGTAGTAACCCGTAGACATAGAGAGTATGTAATCACTGGTGCTAATCCTGTTCCTTATACATTTGACTCAGATGACACTATCACTGCAGCAGAGCTTACAAAGGTGCTTCAGGATAGAGAGGTTTATCTCGCGGCTAAGAAGAAGGATGCTGACGAGTGGAGAGCAAAGAACGGAAACGCAACTGCAGCAACTCCAACAGGTAATGCCACAGTTCCTCAGGGTGGTTTCAAGTTTTAACTTGAAACCATCTTATAATAAAATATAGGAGGAATTAAAAATGGCAGAAATTGATTTATTAAACCTGCAGCCGCACAAGGTTTCCCGCGATATGCGTGGATACTCAGTGCTTTTCTATGGAGAACCTAAGTCTGGTAAGACAACAATCGCAAGTAAGTTTCCTCAAAGTCTACTGCTTGCGTTTGAGAAAGGTTATAATGCACTCGCTGGAGTTAAGGCTCAGCCAATCAATAGCTGGGCAGAGTTCCTTAAAGTTCTTCGTCAGTTAAAGGACGAAAAGGTTAAGGAAATATTTGAAACTATTATCATTGATACCGCAGATATTGCTTATAATTACTGTGAGAAATATATCTGTGCAAACAATGGTGTAGATACAGTAGCAGACATCCCTTATGGTAAGGGTTATGGCTTAATTGGTACAGAGTTTGATGAAAAGCTTCGTTCTATTGTACAGATGGGATATGGTATTGTACTTATCTCTCATGCAACAGATAAGACATTTACTGATGAAGCGGGAAATCAGTATAATAAGATTGTTCCTACTCTTGACAAGAGAGCAAACAATATCGTTTCAAGAATGACTGATATTATTGGTTATTCAAGAGCAGTTACTGATGACCAGGGTAATAACAAGACCATGCTTTTCATTAGAGGTACACAGAGATATGAGGCGGGTTCCCGCTTTAAATATACACCTGATTATATTGAGTTCTCTTATAAGAACTTAGTAGATACAATTACAGAAGCTATTGATAAGCAGGCTAAGGAAGATGGCGCAGACCTCTACACAGATGAAAGAGAAAATGCTTATAAAGATACATCTTCTCATCTTGATTTTGACACTCTTATGGCAGAATTTAATAGTATTATTAGTAAACTTGCTGAAGATGAAGAGAAGATGCAGACCTATTTCGCACCTAGAATTACTGAGATTGTGGAAACATATCTTGGTAAGGGTAAGAAGGTAGGAGATATGACAAGAAGCCAAGTTGAGCAGCTCTCGCTGATTGTCGACGATATGAAGGCTCTGTCATAATTTAAACAAACAAAGAGTATTTAATTAAATCTAATTAAATACTCTTTTGTTTTATTTTTTATAAAATTTATGATATAATATTTATATAAAGAATTAAGGAGATATAAATGGCAACACATTATGTGAAATGTTTATATTGCGGAAAAACTTTTGATGCAAAAGCAGAAGAGAAAGATATAGTCTGGGTTAAGCCTAGATCTAACCGGTATGCACATTTGAAATGTGCTGAAGAGAAAGAGTCTTTGCAATCTGCGGAAGAAAAAGAGTTTGAAGCTTTATATAAATATGTAAGTGCAGAGCAAGGCGAGAATTTTAACTTTGTGCAATTTAAAAAGATTGTGGGTAAATGGAAAGAAGATTATAACTATACTTATAGTGGTATGTTAAAAAGCTTGCAATATTTTTATGAAGTTAAAGGGAACTCAAAAGAGAAGTTTAGACAGGGTTCGATTGGTATTATACCTTTTTGCTATGTTCAAGCATATAACTATTATTATGAGTTATATCTTGCTTCTCAACGGGCGGGAACAGGTTCCTATACGACTTCGCAGAGAGAAATTGAAATAGATGCACCAGTTGCAAGGGTGCTCCCGCCAAAATTATTTAACATGGAGGACGATAATGAATAGCGAATATATAGATACAAAGTCAATCATTCAAGTAATAGGTTCAGTATATCAGAACCCAGAACTCTTTGATGATGGACAATATACTTTTAATGAAGAAGATTTTCCACAAGAATTTCATAAAGTAATGTTTGGTGCTATTTATAACCTTCATGCTCTTGGCGCAAAGACAATTAGTATTAATACAATCGAAGATTACTTAGAGCAGAGAGATAAACAGTATGGAGTTTACAAGGCTTACAATGGAGCAGAATGGCTTCAGAAGTGTAAAGAATCTATCTCTCTTGCAACATTTGATTATTATTATAAAAGATTAAAAAAGTTTACTCTATTGCGTATGTACAACAATATAGGAGTAAATGTATCACATATATATAATCCAAATACTTTGGATGTAAAAGAAAAACAAAAACAAGAAGATTGGTTAGATAATCATTCTCTTGATGAAATTGCAGATATTGTCAATGACAAGATTGAAGATATTAAAGCAAAATTTGTTGATAACTCAACTGATTCAATTAGGTCAGCTTCAGATAATCAGGAGCAGTTATTAGATGAACTTTTAACAACTCCTAATGTTGGTTATCCAATGCATGGTAAGTATATTAATAAGATTTTTAGAGGCGCGCGATTTGGCTGTGTATTTCTTAGGTCGGCACCTACTGGTATTGGTAAAACAAGAACTATGGTAGGCGATGCTTGTAATTTTGCTTGTGACAAGTTATATGATCCATTTGCAAAAGAATGGATTGAAAATGGAACTTGTGAGCCTACATTATATATAGCAACAGAACAGTCGCTAGATGAAATTCAAACAATTATGTGGGCATTTATCGCGGGCGTTCCGGAGGATCATATCTTGGAGAATAGGTACGATGAGGGAGAACTCGCGCGGATAAAAGAAGCGCAAGAAATTTTATCTCGTTCACCGCTTTATGTGGTAGAGTTGCCAGATTTCTCTTTACAAGATGTTGAGAGTAAAATTAAACTTGGTATCCGCAAGTACAACACAAGATACATTTGCTTTGATTACATTCATTCAAGTATGAAGATTTTGAGTGAAATTAGTAGCAAGGCAAAAGTAAAAGGATTGAGAGAAGATAATGTCTTATTTATGATGAGCGTAAGACTTAAAGATATTGCTAAACAATATGAAATATTTTTACTTTCCGCAACTCAGCTAAATGGAGATTATGTAGAAGCAAAGACACCTGACCAAAACTTGTTGCGAGGTGCGAAAGCTATTGCAGATAAAATAGATGGTGGTATGATTATGCTACCGGTAACAGATGAAGATAAAGAAGCATTAAAGGGGTTCTGCTCTTCAAACGGATTTGAAATGCCCAATCTTAAAATATCTGTTTATAAGAATAGAAGAGGTAGATACAATCACATCTTCTTATGGTGTAATGCGGATATGAGTATTTGTAGAATTAATCCTACATTTGTAACATCATATTTATATGAGCCTATTGAAATGGAAGATTTAGTAATTAAGATTAGACCAAAGACTGAAAATTGGGAGAGTGCATTTTAATGAGTATAGCATTTGATAAAGATGCAATTAAAGAATCGTTATCCATGGAGCAGATAGAACAGTTCCTTGCTGACCATGGCGGGGATCCCGTAAAAAGGATTGGATGTCTAGTCTCAAAGACTATATGCCACAACCCCGCCACGGGTGATGCTTCCCATAAATTATATTATTATGAAAACACAAGATTGTTTAAATGCTATACAGAATGCTCTGAAACTAATGGTTTTGATATATTTGATCTTACCCGCAAGATAATGAAGATACAGTCTGGTATAGAGTGGAGTTTACATGATGCTCAAATTTATGTTATAAATTACTTCTCTCTTGATGTTGAGAGCGATTTTTCATTAAAGACGGACAAGATTTCAGACTTCTCAATTTTTGATAAATACGAAAGAAATATGCAGCTCTCCGACCAGCAAAAGAAGTCAGAGTTGAAGATTTTTGACGATGCGATTCTTCAACACTTGTTTTATCGTCCAATCAGTCCATGGCTTAGGGAAGGTATTACAGAAGATGTTATGCGCTCCCGCGGAATTAGATTTGATCCTTATAACTATGGTGTTATAATTCCTCATTATAATATTAATAATGAACTTGTGGGAATCAGAGAGCGAACACTTGTTCGAGAAAATGAAGGACGAGGAAAATACATTCCCGCAGTTTTAAATGGGCAAATGTATAACCATCCGCTAGGATTTAATTTATATAATATAAATCATTCTGCAAAGAATATACAAGAGTTAGGAATAGCTATTGTTGGAGAAGGCGAGAAGTTCTGTCTTGGCTATGCTTCATTTTTTGGCAAGGATAATGACATAACAGTAGCTTGCTGCGGAAGTAATTTAACAAAGTATCAATTTCAACTTTTACAATCGCTTGGAGTAAATGAAATTGTTATTGCTTTTGATAAACAATTTCAAGAGATTGGCGATAAAGAATGGAAACAATGGACAAAGAAACTTACTAATCTTTATGAAAAATATGGTAAATATGTAAAGATTAGTTTTATGTTTGATAGAGAAAATAATTTATTAGGATATAAAGATAGTCCTATTGATGGCGGGAAGCAGGTATTTACTGCAATGTTCGAGACTCGTATAACAATGGATTGAATTTAAAGAAAAAATATGATATAATTAATTATAAATAAAAATGAAAGAAGGAAAATAAAATGGGAATTTATACTACGACATTCGGAACTGGTTGTTTTACTAGTGATTTTCTTACAGATGTAATTGCAAGTTCTTTCCATAAGTCTGTTAATGACTATTATAATGATTCTGCGAAAGAACTTATAAAGATAGTTGAACAAGATTGTAAGCGCCAGAAGGTTAAGGACTTTAATAATTCTATCCGCAAAGTGATCTTCAATGATCCAGCAGTAGTTATCATCTGGAAGGATGGTACTAAGACTACTGTAAAGTGTCAGAAAGGTGATAAGTTCGATAAGGAGAAGGGTCTCGCTATCGCAATCATAAAGCATATGTTTGGAGACATGGGCTACTACAATACCATCTTTGATAAGTGGCTTAACGAAGAGAATTGAGATATCAATTAATACAATCTGCTCAAGAAAAAGGCAATTCTGTTCTTGAGCAGATTTTATTAAATCGAGGGGTAGCAAAAGAAAACTTATATGATTTTATAAATTCAACAGATAAAAACATAAATGAACCAGAATTATTAGGAGAAGAAAAATTAAATGAAGCCGTGAAGATGGTAGCGCGGCATGTAAAAAATAATGACAAAACAATTATTATTGTTGACCCCGATGTGGACGGTAATACTAGTTCCGCATTATTGCTAAACTATTTGCATGAATTATTTCCATCATGGGTGGAAAGTATTAAAATCTTTATTCATAGCGGTAAGCAACATGGCTTAAATGACTGTATTAATTATATAGTTGATAAAGATTTTAAGTTTGTATTATGTCCTGATGCAGGAAGTAATGATACAAAAGAATGTGAAACATTAAAAGAAAAAGGCGTTGATGTTCTCATATTAGATCACCATGACTTTGATAAAGAAAATCCTTATGGATTAATTATTAATAATCAAAATATTTATAGTGACTATCCGAACAAAGCATTAAGCGGGGTTGGAGTGGTATGGCAATTTTGCAGATATTTTGATAAAATAATGAAAATAGACCATGCTGATAAATATCTCGATTTAGTAGCTATCGGCCTTGTCGCAGATATGATGGATGCAAGATCGGTAGAAACTAAGACTTTGATTCAAAAAGGATTAAAATATTTGACAAATCCTTTTATTTACTTTATGGCTCAGAAAAACGCATTTAAGCTTGGTTCAAAGATAACTCCAATAGGAGCAGCTTTTTATATTGTACCATTGTTAAATGCAGTACAGAGAAGCGGAACACATGAAGAAAAAGAACTTGTATTTAATAGTATGCTTACTTACAGAGCATTTGAACAAGTGCTTTCAACCAAAAAAGGTCATAAGCTTGGTGAGGTGGAGCAGTTAGTCGATCAAGCAGTTAGAATTGCTTTAAGAGTAAAGAGCCGTCAAACAAGAGCTCAAGATTCAGCATTGGAAGAACTTGAAAATAAAATCGAGCGGGAACACCTGCTAGACCATAAAGTATTATTGCTTTTACTTGAAGATAATAATATTCCAGCGGAAGTGCGTGGTTTGATTGCTAATAAGTT
>Ga0326514_10002537_pt1 | contig 11610 bp, 6 predicted proteins | sample 3_2548_0518_D_FD_203653 | JGI IMG/M metagenome (GOLD analysis project Ga0326514, IMG submission 203653) | Bovine rumen microbial communities from UC Davis, California, United States - 3_2548_0518 | ecosystem: Host-associated > Mammals > Digestive system > Stomach > Rumen | place: USA: California... | reverse complement strand
CAAGCGCTCCTTTTCAGAAGGCTCTCCTTTTTCATTTCACAATCGTGTCCGGTCTCCGTACATCTCAGGTCTGGGAATATCCGGAAGCAAATTCATCAGAACACCCGGGAACCGCGGCCGCATCCGCGTGCCATGCTGGAACCCTGCCCCTTCCTTCTGCCGCCACCGGCGCCGCGGCAGCAGCGTCTGCGAGTCCTCTGCGCCGACCCTGACCTGCGGTCACGTCCGGTGCTGTCATCACCCTCAGAGCTGTCATTGGCGGGAGCAGCGTTATCCTGAGCTCCTGCATTCTCCTTTGCCTTGATCTTATGAGTTTTTCAAAGCCATGTACTAGAAACTGTCGTAAATTTTATAAAATATTGCTAATTCAACAAGTTATATAAATTAATCGATTTATAGAACTCTTTCAAACCAGTACAATGTACTAACCATCAGTTTCACATAAGACAGCCTGCAGACTTCCGCAGCTCAAATCAGAGCTGCCGCATGCCAGCGCAGGCCGCTGTTAAAAATCCGGATGTTTTCGTATGAAACAGCGCCGGATCTATTCTTAGTTTTAATTGCTTTCAGCTCGTCCTCGGACGACTTCTTACAGCGATGGCACTTGCAGATGCTTCAGGTAAATCTGAAGAGTCATTTCTAGTACATAACTGTAAAACTGAAATTGATCTGCCTCTCCTTTGCGCGGATGACCGCCTGCCTCACCGCCTCACGTTTCTGCTCCTCAGAAACGTCACTGCCGTTTTCCGGGGTATCAGCCATTTTCATGTACCTCACAGAATGAATGGTGCATCTGCTGCAAAGAATCCGGGAGAGAAAATCGCAGCAGCCCATTCATATTCGCCGCAATTCCGGAACATGTCAAAACCCGACTGGCTCTTTTGGGACTGCAGTCACGCAGACTTGCGTCAGCACCAGTACTGAAAATTAAAAAGGGCCGCAAGATGCGGCCCTCTGCAGTTATTTCAAAGACTTTCTATCAGTGCAGGCGTCCGTGGCAGTCCTTGTACTTCTTGCCGCTTCCGCACGGGCAGGGATCATTTCTCCCGACCTTCGGATAAGCGCGTCTTACGGTCATGTTCTGCTTCGGCTGCGGCTGCGCGCTGCCCTCGCCGGCATTGCCCTCCTCCTCAGGCTCGGGAGCACCCTCGCCTGCTGCGTTCTCCTGCTGCCTTCTCTCGAGGGCCTGGGCGTTTCTCTGCCTCTCCTCCTCGGCCTGCTGGACCTCCTCAGGGCTCCTGATCTGGATGTTGCAGAAGATCTGGACAACGCGCTGCTTGTAGAGGTTCAGCATGTTCTCGAACATGCGGAAGGACTCCTTCTTGTACTCGAACTTCGGGTTCCTCTGCGCGTAGCCGCGGAGGTTGATGCCCTGGCGGAGGTAGTCCATTCCGGCAAGGTGCTCCTTCCAGAGCTGGTCAAGGCACTGCAGCATGACGGTCTTCTGCAGGGCGATGGTGGACTCCCTGCCGATGAGCTCGCACTTCTTCTTGAAGTTGTCGCGGGCGAGATCGACGATTTTCTCGCGGAGAGTCTCCTCGAACATCTTGTCATCAGCCTTGAGCCACTCGCGGACCGGCGCGTCGAGGCTGAAGTTCCTCCTGAGGCCCTCCTCGAGTTCAGGGAGCTGCCAGGTCTCCTCAAGTGACTGGGGAGGAATGAACTGGCTGACGTAGTCATTGATTACATCGTACATGATGTCGTGGATGACCTGCGACTCGTCCTCGCCGTCAAGGAGGCTGTTTCTCTGCTGGTAGATGACCTTGCGCTGGGCATTCGAGACATCGTCGAACTCAATGAGGTTCTTTCTGATGTCGAAGTTCCTGGCCTCGACCTTGCGCTGGGCGTTCTCGATGGAGCGGGTGACCATGCGGTTCTCGATCACGTCGCCCTTCTGCATGCCGATCCTCTTGAAGATCCTCTTCATCTTCTCGGTGTCGATGAAGCGCTTCATCAGGCTGTCATCGAAGGAGATGTAGAAGCGGGATGAGCCCGGATCTCCCTGGCGTCCCGAGCGTCCGCGGAGCTGGTTGTCGATACGGCGCGACTCATGGCGCTCGGTGCCGATGATGTGGAGGCCGCCGGCCTTCACAACCTCGTCGTGGCGCTTCTGCCATTCCTTCTTGATCTCTGCAATCTGCTCCTCGGTCGGGTTCTCGAGGTGCTTGACCTGCTGCTGCCAGTTGCCGCCGAGGACGATATCGGTTCCGCGGCCTGCCATGTTGGTGGCGATGGTGACCGACTTCGGAGCGCCGGCCTGGGCGATGATCTCGGCCTCGCGCGCGTGGTTCTTCGCGTTGAGGACCTCGTGCTTGATGCCCTTCGCGTCAAGGAAGCGGGAGAGCTTCTCGGAGTTCTCGACGGAGACGGTGCCGATGAGGACCGGCCTGCCCTTCCCGACCTCCTGGACAACATCCTTTACGACAGCCTCGTACTTGTCCTCGTCATCAAGGTAGATGGCATCAGGATAGTCGATTCGGATCATCGGCTTGTTGGTCGGGATGACCACGGTGTTGAGCCCGTAGATCTGCTGGAACTCGTATGCCTCGGTATCGGCGGTTCCGGTCATGCCGGCGAGCTTCTCGTAGAGGCGGAAGTAGTTCTGGAAGGTGATGGAGGCGAGGGTCTGGTTCTCTGCGTTGATCTTGACTCCCTCCTTTGCCTCGATCGCCTGGTGGAGTCCCTCGGACCAGCGGCGGCCGGGCATGGTGCGTCCGGTCTGCTCGTCGACGATGACGACCTCTCCGTTCTGCACGATGTAGTCAACATCGCGGTGGAAGAGGACGTGCGCGCGGAGCGCCTGCATGACATGATGGAGGATCATCATGTTGTTCGTCGCGAACAGGGAGTCGTTCTCACCGAGGAGGCCGGCCTCCTGCAGGAGCTTCTCGACATAGATCTGACCGTGCTCGGTGAGGTAGGTCTGCTTGGTCTTGAGATCGATGGTGTAGTCGCCCTCGCCGTGGTAGGTCTCGGAGTCCTCCTTGTCCTGCTGCTTGAGGTTCGGGATGATCTTGTCGACCTTGCGGTAAAGCTCGGAGCTGTCCTCCGAGGGGCCGGAGATGATGAGCGGGGTGCGGGCCTCGTCGATGAGCACGGAGTCAACCTCATCCACGAGAGCGTAGTAGAGCGGGCGCTGGACGCGCTGCTCCTTGGAGTAGGCGAGGTTGTCGCGGAGGTAATCGAAGCCGAACTCGTTGTTGGTTCCGTAGAGCACGTCGCAGGCGTAGGCGGCGCGCTTGCTCTCGGCGTCAAGCCCGTTGGTGTTGCAGGAAACGGTCATGCCGAGGAACTCGAAGAGGGGCTTTGACCACTCGGCATCACGGCTTGCGAGGTAGTCGTTGACGGTGACGATGTGGACGCCCTTGCCGGTCAGCGCATTGAGGTAGGCGGGGAGGGTCGCGGTAAGGGACTTTCCCTCACCGGTCTTCATCTCGGCGATCTGGCGGGAGTTGAGCACGATGCCGCCCATGAGCTGCACGTCGAAGTGGCGCATGTGGAGGACGCGCTTCGAGGCCTCCCTGACGTTGGCGAACGCTTCCGGAATCAGGTCTTCAAGCTTCTCGCCGTCCGCGACGCGATTCCTGAGCTCGTCGGTCTTCGCCCTGAGCTCCTCATCCTTCATCTGCTCGAACTGGGGCTCAAGGGCGTTGATCTTTGCAACAACCTTGCGCAGCTTCCTGATCGTACGCTCATTGCTGCTTCCGAAAATCTTCGCAAAAATATTCATATCCGTACCTTAAACAAAACTCCGCGCCCGGGGCGCTCTCCCCGCCGGCTGCGGTGCCGCAAAAAACTGATGGGTAATATATGGGGACGCTTTTAAATGATCCCCGTGAAAAAGATCAGAAATCTCCGAATGTCTTCTCTATCCGGTCGACGTCGTCCACAGGCGCCAGGATCCTTCTGATATTGAACTTCTTCAGTGAGGTCTTCTCGGAGACGCTGATATTGAGCCTGCGCAGCTCGCTCAGGGAAAGGTCAGCCTTCTTCGCGATTTCCTCGAGGCTGTCCGCGCTCCCCACGTCAGCGTAGACCGCGTACTCGCGGTACGGGGTGTCGGGGAGCGTATAGCTGTTGCTCTCATGGTTCCTGAGGAGATCGGCGAAGGCGAGGATCCTCGATACATACTTCCTCGTGAAGGGAGGTATGTCGAGCGACCAGAAGTCCGTCGGGAGGCCGGAGGCCTGGCGGCGTTTGATCTGCTTCTTGATGTTGTAGGGGCCCATGCCGTAGGCCGCGATGGTGGTGAGCCAGTCGCCTCCCACCTCGTCGTTGAGGCGGAGGAGGTACTCGCAGGCCGCGCGGGTCGACTTGAGGGGGTCCTTCCTCTCGTCTATGCCCTTCCCGACGCGCAGTCCCATGCCCCTCGCCGTGGTCGGGGTGAACTGCCAGAGCCCCGCGGGCCCTGATCTCGAGACCGCGGAGGGGTCGAAATGGCTCTCCTGCAGTGCTATGAGGACGAGCTCGGCGGGGATTTCCCGGTTCTTGAACTCGTTGTAGATAATGTAGATGTAGGGGTCGGCGTCCTTCAGGACCTTTGAGTAGTACTTACCGGCCTTCGAGAGCTTGCTCTTCTCACGGGTGACCTCCGGGCGGTCGGCCCCCTCGAGCTCGAAGTCGCCGACGAGGGCCTCCCAGATCCTGGCGTCCTCGGTGCCGGAGACGCTGAAGCCGTCCCTCCTGTCCCTGCCGCCCCTGCGGTCGCCGGATCTTGCGGATATGCTCTCGGAGGATGACGCCGCGCCCTGCGTGTCAGGATCGGAGCCTCCCGTCGAGACGCATCCTGCAAGGATCAGGCATGCCGCCGTGGTCAGGATGAGAAGTCTGAGAGTCTGTTCCTTTATCAACTGATCCGCTCCGAACGAAACGCTGTCCCCCGGAGGGGACTTTAAAAACAAAAAGGGGGCCGCATGCCCACGGGAAGAGGAAGGCCCCGCTTCCCGGCACGGGGTCTATTTTATCAGAAAAAGCTTGTGAGTCCCGGCGCATTCCGGGACAGGCATCACAGAGGCGCAGAATGCGTTACTCCGCCGGCGCTCCGGCCTCCTTCCCGTCCGGCCGGGCGTCCCTGGCGGCCTTTGCCCTTCTCGCGGCGGCCTTTGCCGCGAAGTCCGGCTTCCCCTTGTCCTTTATGTTCTTGTCCTTTTTCTTCTTCTGGGCTTTGAGCTGCTGCTTCTTTTCCTTCTGACGCTCGTCCTCCTTCGCGTCCTTTCTCTTCTTGCCCTTCACTCGGCCGCTGAATACCGGCGCCCTGGTCTTCGGCTCAAGCCCCTCGATGACGCGGCGGCGCACGGTCTCCCCGGTGTAGCGCTCAATCTTCCCGACCATCTCGAAATCATGCGCCTCAACAAGGCTCACCGCCGTGCCGCTCTTACCCGCGCGGCCGGTGCGCCCGATGCGGTGGACGTAGACGTCTGCTCCCCAGGGGAGATCGTAGTTGATGACATGGGTGACGTCCGGAAGATCGATGCCGCGCGCAGCGACATCGGTCGCGAGCATGACCTTCACCGCGCCTCCGGAGAAGCGGCTCACCGACTCCGCGCGCCTCTCCTGCTCCATCTCGCCGCGGAGCGTCGCGTGCTCGACTCCCCTGTTCTGGAGGAACTTAGAGAGGTCCTCGAGGCGCTCGCGGGTCCTCACGAAGACGAGGACCCTCGAGTAATTCTCCCTGGCGAGGAGATTGAGGAGTATCGAGCGCTTGTGCTCAAGGGAGTCGCAGTAGCAGTAGTACTGCGGGATCTTCCTGTGCTCGCTCCTCGGGGCCTCGGTCCTCACCGTGAGCGGATCCTTCAGGCACTCCTCCGCGAACTTCTCGACTCCCCTTCCCTCAAGGGTTGCGGAGAAAAGCATCACCTGCGCGCGCTCGGGGACCGACGAGACAATCTGGAGGACATCCGGCCCGAAGCCCATGTCGAGCATGCGGTCCGCCTCGTCAATCACCATTACCCTCACGTTCCTGCCGTCAAAGAGGCCGATGCGCCGGTACTCGAGGAGCCTCCCCGGGGTCGCCACAATTATCTCGGCGCCCGCCGAAAGGGCCTCCTCCTGCCCGTCGTAGCCCTCGCCGCCGATTACGGCCGAGGCGCTGAACCCGAGATCCTTCCCGAGGCGCGAGAACTCGGCAACGGTCTGCAGCGCTATCTCGCGGGTCGGGGAGATGACGAGGACCGAAGGAGATCCGGGACGCCTCCTCACCGGGCTGTCGATGAGCAGCTGCAGCGCGGGAATGACAAAGGCGCCGGTCTTGCCTGTTCCGGTCGGCGACTCGGCCATGATGTCGCGCCCGAGGAGCGCTTCGGGGATGACCTTCTGCTGTACGGAGGTAGGCTTCCTCCAGCCGGCGTCAGCCACCGCTGAGAGAAGACGGTCATCAAGATCCAGTTCAGAAAAATCCATTGCACCACCGATAGGGAAAGAAATGAAGAGGCATATCTGGCGGAAAGGGAAAAGCACTCCGCCTCGCGGTGCTATTTTAACAGGAACACAGGGCAGGCTGTGCGCCATGCGGCACGGTTCATCAGGAAAAGGTCCCTCCTTTTCCCGCGCGGCGGGATCCCGTGCCTCACCCTCCAGGTGCGGAAATTTTCTCAAATAATGACGGCGTTCACCTGTCTTGTCATAAATGATGCATATAATTAGTGCATTGATGTTGCAAAGAAGTCCCCAGGGACTGTAATTAAGACGGGCGCAATATGGCATTGGAGCAGGATCAGATAAATTCCTTCGTGGACGGGATAATCAGCAGGTACCGCGACGCGGACTTCAAGAACATCCTTGAGCAGGCGATGGACGAGGCCGGCGCGGACAAGGGCGACCGCTACCTGATCCGGCTCGAGATCGGACGGAGGACCGCCCCCTGCATCCGCTCGATGGACTTCAGGGACGACCGCGCCGCGGAGCTGCGCGAGGTGCAGGGAGTTAAGCACTTCCTCGCCCCTGAGGACGAGAAGGTCCTCGAGAGCGCCATCAGCTTCTACCAGGGCGTCTACACCCTCGGCGTCTGGGAGATGGTCACCGCGGCACACCGCGCGAGGATGGAGCAGGAGCGGGCCGAGGCGCAGGCCGCGCTTGACAGCCCGGCGGCAGCGCAGGGCTCCCCGGAGTCATTCGAGACCGAGCCCGTGGTGTTCGCGAGCTACACCAGGCGCCAGGAAGAGCGCATGCGCTACATCACTCCCGTGAAAATCTACGTGAACGGGCAGACCCTTGAGGGAAAGACCAACGACCTCTCGGTCTCGGGCATCCGCGTCTCCCTCCAGAAGGAGCAGCCGCTCTCGAAGAATGACGAGGCGCTCGTGACCTTCACCGAGCTGCGCGCCAAGGTCTCCCGGCTGCAGCAGCCCTCGCTCACAAGGATCAGGTACCATGTGCTCCGCACCCAGGGCCAGGGCTCCAAGTTCTCCGTCACCCTGCTCCGGAACGCGGACAACCCCTCCTTCGAGTCTCTCATCAGCAGGTTCATAGACAACAACAAGCTCCGCTATACGGTGAATGTCGACCACCTGCTGAGCACCCTTTCCGCCAAGGGCTACGAGCAGTACTACACGCCGAAAATCACCTGCCTTCCGTTCTTCATGACGGGGGAGCCCCCGAAAATCACCTCGGTGCTCAAGAGCCAGGGTAACTCCGGCATCCTCGAGTACTGGCGCGACGAGAACAACCAGGACCGCATAGCCTCGATCCTGCCGCAGAACAGGCTGAGCCTCCTCATGGAGGAGGCCGACGGCGAGCGCTATGACTTCATCTACTGCTTCAAGGTCATGTCAAAGGGCAGGGTCGTATTCTATTCGGCGACCGGCCTCGAGCTCCGGCGCACCGGGCTCGGCTCCCTCTTCATCAGCACCGGGCGGAAGCTCGCCTCCTGGCGCGTGTTCCGGCTTGACATCGAGAAGGCCGACGTAAAGCGCGACGGCGTCGCGTCATTCGTCTCGGATAACTTCAACCCTCTTTTCCGCGAGTACGTCGTGAACTCGGTCACCGCCATAAGCTACGTCGGCGCGATCACGGAGGTCGAGGAGGGCTCCGGCGGGCTCACCCCGGAGGAGACCTCCGAGGTGTCGGATCAGATCATGCTCTCGATCTTCCGTCACGGCGGCGATGCCGAGCCGGTGCAGTTCTACATGCTCGGCGGGAAGAAGCTGAGGAAGGAGCCCCGCTACCCGCACAAGACTTCGGTCGAGATTAGCGAGAACAGCGAGGAGCAGGCCGGCTGGACGAACGACGTCTCGACCTCCGGACTCCAGATCCAGACCGACGAGCCGATTGACGTGGAGAAGGACGATGTCCTTAAAATCAGCCTCCCCGAGATGCAGGAGCTCACGAAGTCCATCTCCCTCAAGGACATGCCCTACCGCGTGGTCCACGCTAACGAGAGCCACACGGTGATAAACCTCGAGGCCGACAGCTCGGTGAGGAACCACCCGGGGAAGAAGTTCTTCACCGACCTCATCGACAGCAACCCGGACGTCCTGAAGCCGCAGAAGGAGATGCGCGATCTCGAGAGCATGACGAACGCCATGCGCGCGCTCTTCGTCCGCCACATATTCTCACTTCCGGTGTTCCTCGGGCGCGTGAAGGGGAGCATCGGCGCCGCGGGCGTCAGCGAGTACCCGAGGAAGGGCTGCGCAGTCTTCCACGACATGTCGCCGAAGGGCCAGAGAGGGTTCAACCTCTACCCGCTCCTCCATGACGGCATGATGAAGGCCCTCATAGAAGATCCGCTCAAGGAGCTCGGCGACAGCCAGGAGACCGTGCGCACCGTCGTCTACATCGGGAGAATCGGCGTGAGCGGCGAGATCCGCTACCTCACCGTAAGGGAGGAGGACTTCGCCGACTCCGGGCAGAGGCTGAAGTTCATCCGGGAGTCCCAGAGCCGCGGCACGTTCTCGGCGCTCAAGCTCTTCCTCTCGAAGACCGGAAGGCCTGATCTTGCCGATATTGCCAAAGATTTGAATTATGTGGCAAAATACGCGGTGCACAAGGCAAGGGCGCTCAAAAACGCCATGAGGAGCGTCACGGCAGTGCTCGACATCGTCGACATCACCGAGGAGGTGCTGCTCTGCTCCGGAGCCGCGGAGGACAGCGGCCAGAAGAAGTGAGGCACCGGATCAGCGCGGCCGGCAGTCTTTTAGCGGAAAACTGGTTATTTTTTGACTGAAAACGGTGCGCTTGCGCAAATTTCGAAAAAATAAATTTCAAACATGTTTATTTTTTCTATGATTTAATACAGAATACGTCCCGACACGCCGCGGTTTATCCGTCTGCGATAAGGACTTGAGTAATGCGTCTTTCGCGAGAAAGCGCAGGAACTAACAGTTAAAAAGGGTTTTTAAGGATACTATGAACAAAACCGAATTAATTGACGCTATTGCCGACAAGACCAACAAGAATAAGTCTGATGCCAAGCAGGTTCTTGAAGCCGCCCTTGCGGCAATCCAGGAGACCCTCGAGAAGGGTGAACAGGTTCAGCTGGTCGGTTTCGGCACCTTCAAGGTATCACACCGCAACGCACGCACCGGCCGCAACCCGAGAACCGGCGAGTCCATCGAGATCCAGGCTTCCAACGTTCCTTCCTTCGTCGCAGGCAAGGCATTCAAGGACGCCCTCAACAAGTAATCTCATGGGCAGGCGGCTCTTACAAAAAAAAGAGCCGGTGATGGGCCTGTTTCGTGTAAAATGAGATCCGCGCCGCAAGGCGCGGATTTTTTTTGCCCTGCAGGAAGGCGAGTCAGCCAAGCTTAAGACGCTGCGGCAGGGCGGATCTGCTTTTTTTGTTCCCGGAACCGGTGATAAGCAATGAGATTACTGAAGCTCGTACAAACAGTCCTGTCACTCGAGCACAGTCCTATCCCGAAGACGCAGCTGTTTGCCCTCCTCGGCTTCGCCGCCGCAACCGTAATCCTCGCCCCGCTTATCCCGGATCCGGATCCCGACTACTACCACTCAGAGTACGTGAGCCCCACCGCGGCTGACGCCGATGACGACAAGATTTTCGACAAGATCCACAACTCTAGGATGCGCTACCTCGAGATGACCGCGAATGACTCCGGCACGGACGAGGACATCCCGGACGACTCCCCGGATCTCATCGACAGCGAGTTCGCCGACGACGATATCGAGAACATCTTCCAGGATGCCTTCTCAAAGGGCAGCGGCAAGGAGCAGCAGCAGGAGACTGAGGCGGAGGAGGATCAGAACGAGCTCGACTGGCTCGACTACACGGTGAAGGAGGACGATAACCTCTCAACCATCTTCAATACTCTGAACCTGCCGCAGAAGACGCTCTTCATGCTGCTCAAGACCGATAAGACCAAGACCCTCACCAGGCTCAAGATCGGGCAGAAGCTCCACTTCCTCATCGACAGGAACGGCAATCTGCTCTCCCTCGCCATCTCGATGTTCAGCAGCGAGAACGAAGTCATCTACGTCTACGACAGCAGGAATGACAGATATATCTCCTACACCGATCCCGCCGGGACCTACCAGCAGGCCGACCTTGAGCGCCTCGTGAAGGAGCCGCAGACCGATCCCGCGACCTATGCCCAGTCAGACACCGACAGCTCCTTCACCGAGGAGGAGATAAAGGAGTACGAGAAGGACGAGGAGAAGGCCGAGGCAGAGGAGGAGGCCGCAAAAGCGAAGGAAGAGCAGGAAAAGGCCGAGAAGGAGAAGGCCGAAAAGGAAGCAAAGGAAAAGGCCGAGAAGGAGAAAGCTGAGAAGGAGAAGGCCGAGAAGGAGAAGGCTGAGAAGGAGAAGGCTGAGAAGGAGAAGGCTGAGAAGGAAGCGAAGGAAACAGCCAAGGAGAAGGCTGAGCGCGAGAAGGCCGAGAAGGAGAAGGCCGAGAAGGAAGCCAGGGAAAAGGCCGAGCGCGAGAAGGCCGAGAAGGAGAAGGCCGAGAAGGAAGCAAAGGAAAAAGCCGCCAGGGAGAAGTCCGAGAAGGAAAAGGCCGAGAAAGAGCGCAAGGAGCGCGAGAATGCCGAGAAGATCCAGCGCGAGATGGAGAAGCAGCAGCGGGTCGAGGAGGCAAAGCGCAGCTCAAAGGTCCTGATGGGCACCATCACCAGGGGCATTTTCATCACGGACGCCAAGAAGGCCGGCCTTACCTCGCCGCACATCAGCCGCATAATCAAGATTTACAAGGGCAGGATCAACTTCAGGCGCGACCTCAGGAAGGGGGATTCCTTCCGCGTGCTCTTCGACCGCCCGAGCGGCGACAAGAACGCGAGGATCATGGCAGTATCCTTCACCACCGGAGGAAAGACCATCGCCCTCTACCGCGCGAAGAACGGCATGTTCTACCCCGAGAACGGCGTCTCGCCTACGGTAAGCAAGAAGAGCTCCGTCGGCGGCATGTGGCGCTACCCGATGCCGAACAACAAAAAGGTCTCGAGCCCGTTCAATCCGCACCGCTGGCACCCGATCCGCGGCATCTACCGCCCGCACTACGGCACTGACTTCACCGCCCCGATAGGGACCAAGGTATATGCCCCTGCAAACGGCACGGTGCTCAAGACCAGCTACCAGAGAGGCGGCGCGGGCTACTACATCATCATCAAGCACGCGGGCGGCTACAGCACCGTCTACATGCACCTCTCGAAGGCCCTGGTG
>Ga0326514_10002535_pt1 | contig 11618 bp, 17 predicted proteins | sample 3_2548_0518_D_FD_203653 | JGI IMG/M metagenome (GOLD analysis project Ga0326514, IMG submission 203653) | Bovine rumen microbial communities from UC Davis, California, United States - 3_2548_0518 | ecosystem: Host-associated > Mammals > Digestive system > Stomach > Rumen | place: USA... | reverse complement strand
GTGGCAAGCGTGGATGGCTCGCGCGTCTACTACGACAAAATGAATCCCCGTGTGGAGGTCTTTATCGAACCGCTTGACGAGGCTGTCGAAGCCTACGAGCAATGGAAAAAGGAGAAGAAAGATGCCCGCTGATTACAACGACTATGTGAAGAACGCCGGGATCACAAACCGCCAGATGGTTTCCGAACTCCGGCGCTACTACCCCAAGTACGGCAAACCAACGCAGACGATGATCTGCAACCCCTCGAAGTACGCCGTGCAGCTCACCCCCGAGGCCGAGGCCATCCTGCGCCTTGCCTTCGGCACCCACCACGGCCTGTCGGACACAGTATGGGACGGCAAGACCGAGCTGCCCAAGCCCCGCCGTCAGGAGCACCGCCGTAAGGGGAACAAGCTGACCGTCCGGCTGGACGATTCGCTGTTTGACCAGCTCTGCGCCATGTTCAACCGCACGGCCTTCGCCTCCATGCAGGACATGGTAGAGGCGGCGATCGTGGAATTTCTGAGGAGGCGCGAGGTGTAGATGATTAACGGATACATGCCCCCTTCCGCAACGTGCGAATGGGAAACGCCGCAGGATCTCTTCGACTTCCTCGATTCCATCTACCACTTCGACCTTGACCCGTGCAGCACAGACAAAAACGCCAAGTGTGCCATGCACTACACCAAGGCGGACGATGGCCTCAAACAGGATTGGGGGGGGGCGGACCGTCTTCTGCAATCCGCCATACGGGCGGGAGCTTGGGAAGTGGGTGCGGAAAGCCTACGAGGAAGCGCACAAGCCAAACACCAAGGTCCTGCTTCTCGTACCGGCCCGGACAGACACCGCGTGGTTTCAGGACTACTGCCTGAGTGCCCCGGAGCAGGTGAAGATATACTTCCTGCGCGGGCGGCTGAAATTCGGAGGGGCAAAAAACAATGCGCCGTTTCCCTCCATGTTGGTACTTTATGATTTTTCATATATTTAATAGGAAGGAGAAGCCATGATTTTAGTCGATGCCATACTCAAACCGGCGGACACCTACTGGAAAAAGCAGTACAACGCCGAGCGCATCCGCCGCCAGCGTGCCGAGGCCGACGCCAAGTGCTACAAGGACGAGGCGGACTACACGAGCGAATCCCTCGCCATCGTCTCGGACCGCGAGCTGAAACAGGCCCGCGCCATCGAGGCGTATAACAAGGAAGTCACCGAGCTAAAGCAGCGGCTCAAGGACCGGGAGACGGAGCTTTCCATGACCCGGCAGCTCCTGGACGCGGAGCGCCGCGCCAGCAAGGCATACCAGCTCAGCGAGCGGCTGTGGCAGGCCAGCAAGGCCAAGGAGGGTGCATGACAGACGGGAAGAAATACCGGGAGCTTATCGAACGCCTGCGCGGCGAGGCCGCATGCTACCCCGACGACTGCGACTACTGCTCCGCCGAGGGGAAGTGCCGCTGCCAGCGTATCGGGCAGGCGTGCGACGCTGCCGAGGAACTGCTGACCGGCCTCGAGGCGGCGGAGAAGGAGCTGAAGCTCTGCCGCAACGAGCTCTGCCTCCGCTGCGGTGACTACATCCACGCGCACGAGGGCTGGTGCAACGGGTGCCGCTGGCAGAAGGCGGCGGAATGACAAGGGGGGAGCACATGCGGGAGGCCCGGCTCAAAGCCGGGCTGACCCTCCGGGAGCTGGGCAGCATCAGCGGCGTGCAGTTTGGGACGATCAACCGGATCGAGACCGGGCGCAACAACGGCAGCATCCAGACCATCGAGCTGCTCGCCGACGCCCTCGGCCTCACCATCGACGAATACATCGGCCATGAGAGGAGAGACGAAGAATGAACCCGATGACCATTTCGGAACGAATTGCAGCAAACGCCCGGTTCCTATGCCGGTCGCAAGGCAAAAAGATAGGCGAGATGGAGGCGGCTGTCGGCGTTTCGACCGGCTATCTGTCCCGCGTGAAAGGAAAGGTCATGCTGCGTATCGATATAGGCTATGCGCTGGCTGAGTATTTAGGCGTGAGCATGGACGATCTGGTTGCACCGTCTCTGGCTAAACGGGTGCGTATTATGGAACTGGAAACCGAGCTTGCCGAATTAAGGAGGGAGCGGGATGCCTGAGTATATCGAACGCGAGGCGGTGCTTGGAATGCTCAAGCAGGAGTGTTCCCCAATGGTATTTGCGTATCTTGCCGATCTGGTGAACGACATCCCCGCCGCCGATGTGCGGCCTGTGGTGAGAGCTGTTTGGCGTATGTATTCGCCGTTTACAGACACATATGAATGTACAAACTGTGGTGAGCAAGTCATTGACCAACAGTTTAGAACGAATTTCTGCCCCAACTGCGGGGCTATGATGGAGGAAAGCTGATGTATGACGAACTGATTGCGGAACTGCGGCAGCATCATTGTGATGCTAAAGAGGATGATACACAAGAAGTCTGCGAAGAATGTGCCTATGATGTGATTATAGCGGACGAAAGCGTACCGAGCGGAATCGCAAGTGTTTGCGTGTGTGGACTAATGAACAGAGCCGCCGATGCAATTGAGGAACTGAGCAAGCCGAAGTGGATTCCCGTGACGGAGCGGTTGCCGGATACATCGCACTCTGTTCTCGTCGCAGGAAAAATGAAATACGAATGGGAAAAAGAATACACCAGATTCGTAGACCTCGGCTGGAACGATGGCGTATCCTTTGAGACGTGTAACGACTGGTACGAAGGACAGCATGAGTTTGAAGTCACCCATTGGATGCCGCTACCAGAGCCGCCGAAGGAGGAATGAGCATGGGAATTTATATTGACATGGAAATGCCGAAAGGCTTAGAAATGCTTGTTGTCTTTTCCGATGGAACGGTACATAAGTGCTTGCCGGGTATGCGAGAATACGTTGAAAAAGGAACCGCCGTCCCCGTCCCGCCGCATGGGAGACTGATTGATGCGGATGCGCTGAAAGTGTCCCTTGTGTTTGCCGAGGAAACAGCAGAGTGGGCTGTTCCGGCGTTACGGGCAGTTCTGATGGTTATTGACGAGATGCCCACCATCATCCCGGCAGAGGAGGGCGAGTGATGAGTAAAATCGTGCGAGTGTTGGGAGCAATCGTTTTCTCGTTGCTGATGTACAGCGTACCCATAATCCTCACGCTGTCGGTCGTATACGATTGGGACGGATTCTATCGGTGGGTGTGCTGTGTTGCGGCGGCGTTGCAGTTTTTGGTCTTGGTTGCCGCCGTTCTGTATAAGGCAGAGGAGGGCGAGTGATGGCTGATCCTATACGCTGCGTCTATGCCATGGAGGATGGTTACTTCTGTACCAAGCACAGCAATGGCTTTTATGACGGCAGTTGTCGGCTGCTTGAGGGGAAGCCGTGCGAAGATCAGAAGCCGCCGAAGCCAATCACCAACGCCGACCGCATCCGCGCTATGAGCGACGAGGAGCTGGCTGATTATCTTATCTGTGATGTGGAGGCCGAGGCAATTCGGAGGGCAGGAAGATTCTTAACTGCTGGCGAGATAAACCATGCTATCACAGATTGTCTCGGCTGGCTAAGGCAGGAGGTAAGCGAATGAGCAAGAAACAGGACTATCTCCGCTCTGAAATCGAAATCGCCCATCGAAACGCTAAAGCCGCTGACACGTTAGGCCGCTATGCGGAAGCGTTATGGTGGGAAGAGCGAGGGCGGGAACTGGTGGAAGAATTAAGCAAGGAACTTGGCTATGACAGTGCTCACAAATAAAGGAGGCTTTGAAGTGAACATCTTTTCCATCCTCGCAGCCGTTGGAATGCTGGCGATTGCCGGAGCTGGCGGCGTGGCGCTGGGGATCATCGAAAAACACATCATGGAGGATGACCGGACATCACGAAACGAATAATATCCGCCGCCCTCGCGCTTCTGCTCCTGACGACCCCAGCGTCAGCCGAGCACGTCACCGAGCGCAAGAGCATGGAGGATGAGGCGTGGCTGTGGGAGGAGCTGTCGCAATACTCCCCCTCCGACGTTGTGACCGCCGCCGTTCTGTCCTACTTCTGGCGGGAATCGCAGTACCGCTCCGACGCCGTGGCCGGTTGGGGCATGAGCCTCGCCGGTTACGGTGTGGACCTCTGCGAGACCGTCACAGCAAAGACCGACGCGGGCCTTTCGGACGGCAGCTCCCGCTCCTGGTTCATCAAAAAAGCCCGCCGCCACGGAGGCTACGGGCTGGGGCAATGGTACCGGGCAAGCTACGTCGAAGATCTCTACGACTTTGCCCGGGAGTGGGGCACGTCCATCGGGGATGCGGAGATGCAATGCGCGTTCGTCTTCCACTCCCTCAAGCAGAACAAGGCCCTGTGGAAACGGCTGAAACGATGCAAAGACCCGGAGAAGGCCGGGCGGCTCATCGCCATCTACTACGACGGCTCACAGACCGCCGCTCCCTACATAGGCTACAAGGCGGCAAAACTCTACGACAAGTACACAAACTGAGAGGCAGGGCAAACGCCCTGCCTCTTGCTTTACGGTTTCCAGGCTGTCTTCCAGCCCATGCTTTCCCAGAGCGCCTTTAGATAGTCCGCGTCCTCCGGGTGTTCGGCATAGTAGGCTTTGATTTCTTCCTGCGTGGCTTTCCCGTTCCCGCTTGTATCGACCGAGGAAAACAGCTTGTCTGCGTCTTCCTGCTTCATGCCAGCATCGGTAAGCGCCTTAACGCCGCCCGGCGTCAGCCCGCCCTTGTACATATCCCATGTGTTCGGCTCGCCGCCTTTGGTATATCCGGCAGCGTCCCACAAAGCCGCGATGTAGCTTTCCGCCTCCGGGTGTTCCGTAAAGTACGCCTTTAGGTCTTCCTGCTTCGGCGTCCCGTCGCCGCTCACGTCTATGAGGAAGCTCGCGACGTCAGCCGGGTCCATACCGGCTTCCGTCAGGACCGTCACCGTGTCGTCCTTTGCATATTCGTCGCCGCCGATCATCTCCCGCTGCCGCATCACCGCCGTCTTGGCGCTGTTGTTCGCCAGCTTGTAGAGGTTCTGGATGATCTCGGCCCGCTCCGCGTCGTCAAGTCCCCTGTACTCCTCGGATTCGATGAAGTCCTGCACCAGAGCGAGGGACGTCTGCCCCTTTACCGTGGCGTAGGTCTCGTACTCCTCCGGGCTGAGACGCCCGACGTCGCTGCCGGGGTTCCGGCTTGCGTACTCCGGGAAGACCTTTTCAGCGCCGCCGTCATACAGCCGCTGCAGCTCGTCGTCCACCGGCGTGCTGCGGTCCTCGCTGGAATAGTACGGGGAGAAGAATGTCTCCCATACCTTCTGCGCGCCCTGCGGCGTCTCCTGCTTCCGGCCCCAGGCGTCGATGTAGTCCTGCTGCTGGTAGTCAAAGTCCGGGATGCCGAGCGCTTCAAATCCGGGGATCTTCGCCATCGTCTGGCTGATCTTCCGCTGGATGGACGTCGGCAGCACGCCGTTCGGGTCGGTGTAGGTGCTCTGCCGGTAGTCCTCGCCATAGCGCTCAAACTGCCCGAGCATCGTCGGCGCCGCCTGAGAGAGGAGGCTTGCCAGCGAGTTCATCGCCAGCAGCGCAAGCGGCGGCGTCTCGTCCGTATAGCTCTGCACGACCTCGAACGCGTCGTTCAGCCCGTCCAGCATCGACATCTCAAGCATCGGCTCGCCGATCGCCGCAAACGTGTTCAGCACGTCGCCGAAAGAAAGCCCGTTCTCCGCCGCAAGGCTCTCAAGCTGTGCGCCCATGAACAGCGGGATCGAGTACGGGCTGACCCAGTCCAGCGTGTAGCTCGTGTCGCCGACGGTCAGGCTCCAGTCCTGTTCACCGCGCAGCTTGTCGAAGTTCTCCTGCTCCTTGTCCCGGTCCTTCCCGCGCAGAGCGCCGGAGGCGGCGAGCAGATACCCCGCCAGCATGATGCCCGAGCCGGTCAGCGTCTTTGCCGCCTGGTCGATCACGTCGCTTGCGGTCACGCCGCCCTTGCCTTTCACGGCCTTCACCGCGTCCGCAATGGTGTTGATGGCGCCCAGCGGGCTGTATTCCTCGGCCCGCACAAGGATGTTCGCCGGGGTCTTGCGGAAGGGCATGATGCCCTCGCCGACCGCCTGCAGCACCTTGCCGGTTTTGGTGTCGGCCTTGTTCCGCCCGATGCCGGAGATCGTCTTGGAGAAGTCGTTGCTGTCGCGGAAGGTCGCTTCCTGCGCCTGCTGAATGGCATAGGCCCGCGCCCTGTCGAGCTGTTCAGGCGTCGCGTCCGAGAGGCTCTTTATGTTGTGGGCTGCGAGCCACCCGGCCATAGCGTCGGCGTAGTTGGCGCGGGAGAAGATGACGTCGCCCTGCTCCATCGCCCAGTTGGTCAGCCTGCGCCAGCCCTCAAGCACGCGGGATTTGAAGATCCTCCGCTTGTCCTCGATCTCCTTGCCAAGCTGCTTCTGGTAGTCGTTGTACTTCCCCTCGCCAAGCGCCTCGTCCTGCACGTTGGCAAAGTCCTTTCTCGCCTCGGCGTACAGCCGCGGATCGTATAGCACGCTCTTGGTGCGCTCCATCTGCCCGCCGCTTGCGAGGTACCCGATGTACTCCATCGCCGCCGCCACGCGGTCCTTCGCCATGCGCCCGACCATCGAGACAAGGTTGCCCGCGATATTGCGGGTCTGCGTCTTGAAGTTGCCGAGCATGGCGGTGTAGCGCAGCGCGTTCCACTTCTCCATCCAGCTTGCCGGGACCTGCTCCGCGATGGCCTTTTGCATCTGAGAAATGATGTCGTCACGCGCCTCGTCGCTCTCGGCGCTGTTGTACGCCTCAACAAGATCCTGAGGCAGCTCGACGGTGTATTTGCCGTCCGCCTGCTCGTTGATTTTGTCCACGGCCTTCTGCATGCCGTACAGTTTGCCTTCCGGCGTGGTGATGCTCTGGCGCAAGATCTTGCCGACCTGTCCGAGCTGACCGGCTGTGGTGAGTTCCGCCGCCACGTCCGCGATCAGGCGTTCCGCTCCGACCACGTCACCATTGCGCGTCATTTCGTTCGCCACCATCCGGGCCAGCGGCACGGCTTCGGGCGGCAGCTTCGCGCCGTTCTTCGCCGCGCTGATAACGCCGTCGAGGTAGCCCTTCGCGCTGTCAAAGCCTTGGTCATAGATCCCCTGAGCCGCGGCCAGAACGTCCTTGTTCAGCAGCCGCTCATAGGTGACCTTGTCTGCGCCGAGCGACTTGGCAAGCGCCTCCTCGGTGCTCTCCGTCGTCCGCACGTTCTCGGCGAAACCGCGCTCAACCGTCGGCCCGTTCGCCTGTACCGTGGAGGGTGTGACCGGTGTACCGTCGATCGTGACGGGAGGGGCGTTCTCTTCCAGGGAGGAGAGGCTTTCGTCGCTCAGCGCCGCTACCGTGCTTTCGATGCCATCCGCGCTGTCGAGGACCTGCTGCGTCAGTTCCGCAAGCGCTTCATCATAGCTCTCCTGCGAGACTTCATCCGTAAAGCTGGTCTGCCGCGGTTTCGCCCCTTCCAGCACGTCCACGATGCGGTTGATCTGGTCGGCATGGCTCGTGATGTCGTCGGGGAACAGGCTCTTGCCGAAGGTCGTGCCGAGCTCCGCATAGAGCGTGTCGATGCTCTCTCCGTTCTTCACAAGGCTCAGCTTGCCGAAAAGAGACTTGCGCCAGGCGTTGTAGTCCGCCACGTCGCCGCGCAGTTCGTCGCTGATCTCAAAGCCGCGCCCGTCGAGCATGCTGCGGATGCCGTCGTAAAGCTCCCGGTCTCCCGTCTCCTGCCCGGGGATCGCGTCCAGCGTGTCCGCCGCCAGCTTCTCGGCCTTGGCGCGCAGTTCTTCTTCGTTGATGCCGTTCCCGTTGTTGTTGCTCTGGATATAGTCGGCGATCTCCTGCAGCCCGGCAGCGAGTCGCCCGCCTCTGTCCTCGATGCCGACGCTCTCCGCGAGGCTGTCAGCCGCCGCCTTTGCGGTCGTCGTTGCGCGTGCGGGCGGGGCCTCTCTGTTAAACGCCTCAGATTGCGCTGTGCTCGATTCTACCGCCGTGGGTGGTGCTGGGATATCCCCCGGAAGCTCAGCGGTCTCCTGTGGCGTTTCTGCGGCCTCTGCCGTGGGTGTGGCCAAAATCTCCTCCACGCGCTCAGCAGCATCCGCTTTCTCCTGTGCATCTGCCATCGGCCCAAGCAGCGTGTCGACCACCTCGTCGGCCTGCGCCTTGACCTCTGCCGGGGCTTCCGCCGCCCGTTGTGCGCGCTGTTCTGCCCTCTGATCTTCCGCGCTCAGCCCTTCGACCGGTGCGGCCTGTCCTGTCACCTGTTCCGCGAGCACCTGCGTCGGGTCGAGCGGTGCGGCGTTCTGCTGGCCAGCCTGTGAAAGCCCATACTGTATCGCTGTCTGCCCACCGGCTGAAAATGCCGTGTCGATGGCTGTATTCTTCGCGGTGTCCCAAATTGTAGCCGGGTTAATGATCGCGTTCGGATCTTCCGCGGAGTACAGAGCGACGTCCTGGTACAGCGATTTCAGCCCGCGCTCGATGAAGCCTTGCCACTCTTCTTCGTTGATTTCTCCGGCGATGGACTTGATATAGTCAAGAAGCGCGCTTCTGTCGCCGTTGACCATAGCCTCCTGGATGTTTGCCGGGAGTGCCTGCATGCCGCCGAGCGCTTCGTCCGAGCCGCCGACTTCGATCATGGCGTTCCATACGCCGTTCAATGCGGCGTACATGGTCGCCTCTGCCGGGGTGGCCCCATCCTCAAGCGCCTCGTCATAGCTGCTGCCGAACGTAGTCGCAAACGAATACTGTGCCGACGGATTGGACGCGAGCGTCTTGATGCCCTGCGCCGCCATCGTGCTGATGCCCTGCATGCCGGGGGATTCAAAGAGCGTCGAGATGTATTCGAGCCCTTCCGTGGTTGCACCCGCGCCGCCTGCGCCGCCCATCGTCATAAGGTTCAGAACGATAAACGGCGCGCTCTGCGCGATACTCTCGGCGTGCTGTGTCACGTTTTCCAGCGTGTCGTTTCCGGCGGATTCCTCCGCTGCTCTGCCGGACCAGTAGGCGACCTCTTCCTTGCCCTTCTCCTTGAGCTTGGTGATTGGGTTCTTCCCTTCGAGGTCCGCACCGAACAGCGTGCCGACCTCTTTGAACACTTCCCACGGCAGGGACTTCTCGCCGCCAAGCCAGTCCAGCGCCTGCGTAACGCCGTAGCCGCCTTTCTCCAGGCCGCTGTAGATGCCAAGGCCAACGGCTTTAGCCGGGTCGACGTCTGCCCTCTGCATGGTAGCGATCTGGTCGTTCATCTCGTCGAGCTGCGTCTTCATTTCCTCAAGGCGCTCGGCGTCTTCCGGTTTGAAGTTGCCATCGGCGATCTGCTGCTGCAGCTCGCTGTATTCTTTCCAGAGCGCGTCCCGGTCGTCCTTGAGTTCTTCTTTGGCCTTCTCGCGTGCCGCTTCAGTCCAGTCGGTGTTGGGGTCGGGCGCAAATCCTTCCGGTGCGTTTGCGGCCTCGGCCTGCAGTCCGCTCGCGGTGATACCGCGTCCGGCTGCTATGTCGTACTGTTCGAGCTTGCGCTGGGCAACGCCCGCTGCGGTCTGCGCCCGGTTGTAACTGTCCCAGTCCATCGGCCCCCACCAGGTCTTGTCCTGCGAATCCAGCTTGTCAAACGCGGCCTGCGCTTCGGCGGCGGCACTCTCAAGAGCCTGACGCTCTGGGTCTGACGCCTGCCGCAAAGCCTCCTGCTCGCTCAGGTAATCGTCGAGCGCGGTGTTGGCGGGCGCGGTCTGTTTCGGTTTGTCCGGCTGTTCCTCCACGCCCGCGTCCGCTTCCTCGTCCTGCGAGAAAGAAGCAAAGCCGCTCTTCTCTGCGGGCTTGGACGCGCTCTGTTCTCCCGGCTTTTTCTCGGCGCTGCCTGTTGCGCTGTCCGTGAACTGTCGCACTTCCCCGGCGAATCCGGCGTAGGGGGAATAGCTCAGCGGCTTGGTTGTCGCCGTGCTTTCTGCCGGGCTGTAGGGAAGGTTCTCCGGCTTCGCTGGCTCCTGCCCGTTGCCGGTGTAGTTCGGGAGCTTTTCCGGCTCGTTCGCCAGCCCGATGGTCTCGTGCAGCGCGTCGACGGTGCTGCGCTCCGGTTTCTGCGCAGACGCGGCGGACTTGCCCGCTCTGCCCTGCGTTGCAGCGGAACGCGGCAGCTCTTGCCTCGTCTGCTGCTTCTGCTGCCGTTCCTGTTCCTCTTCTTTTTCCCGCTTCGACGTTCGCTGCATGCCGCTGCGCTGCATGCCCGACAACTTACCTCTCGCCATGTCGCGTCTCCTCGTGCTGTGTTATTTAATCATGTTGTGCGCCGTCCGCCACTCGTTGTTTGACGGGCTGCTGCTTGCCTGAGCCTGGAGCTGATTGTTGACGGCGTTCGCCGTGCGGCTGGTGACAAAGCCGAGCGCGTTGCCGAGGATGTTGCCCGCTGTCCCCGCCGCCGTTTCTTTGGAAACCGGTTTGACGCTACTCTTTTTCTTCCCGCCGCCGTAGTAACCGCCGCCGCTGCTCGGTGCCTGATACCCAGCGGGGTACTGGCCCGTCATGCTGCGGTAGCGCTCCGCGTCGATGGCCCCGGTGTTGTACGCGAGGTCCGGGTTCTGCGCGATCCAGAGCTCCCGCATGGAGTTGACGGTCTCCGGGCTATAGCCAAGGCCCTCAAAGCCGGAGAAGATCCCGTAGCCCGCGAGCATCTGCGCCTGCTGCATTTGCCGGTCGCGGTCCTCGTTGTAGCCCTGGAGGAGAGCCTGCGCTTTCTGGTAGTCGGCGTTGGCGACGGCCTGATTGACCTGCGAGCGGTATGCGGCCTCAAGGTCGGACAGACCCCGCGCAGCGTTCGCCTGCTCCTGCGCCTGTGCCGCGCCGAGCTGGCCGCTGGATCTCAGGTAGTTATTCTGCTGGGCAAGCTGCATCTGCGAGGCCGTGCCGCTGTTCAGGCCGTTCGCCGCCGCCTGCATGTTGTTATTCCGGCGCTGCCGCTCGTACTGAGCGCCGAGGTCGTTGAACTGCTGGCGGTAGTTACCGGCGATCTGCGCCGCGTCCGCTTCCTTCTGGCTCCTGGCGCGGTTGTACTCCGCCTCCATGTTTGCGAGGTTCGCGTCCCGGTTGGCGTCGTACATGGCAGAAACAGCCTGCCCCTGCCCGCCCTTTGCGTAGTTGTTGTAGGCGTCTTCAAAAGTAGCCATAGTCTCACTCCTGTAAAAAGGGGGCGGGACATGCCCGCCCCTTTCTCATTTGTTGTCCTTGTTGTACTGCGCCGTGCTGATGCCGACGAGCGCACCGATCAGGGTGCAGATGATGGCCGAAACCTGTGCTACGACCTCGCCGTATCCCCAGCCGAAAATCTTGTCGAGACCGACGTATGCGGTCGTGCAGGCCGGGAAGCAGATGAGCACGAGCCACTTCAAAACGTCGTAAACCTTGTCACTAAGTTTCATTTTTGTGTGCCTCCTCATTCAAATGATCTTCCAGTTTTTTGATAGCCTCTGTTACAGGACCATTGCAGCCCTGCTCCTTCAGCCCCTTCAAGCAAGCAAGAACGCCTACGGTCAGGATTTTCTGCTCGGATCGTATCGCGGCGATCTCCTTGTCCTGCTTCTCCTGTCTTGTCACGAAGTTGTACCCCTTGTTGTAAACTGCGATCAGTGCTCCAATCGCCGCTACG
>Ga0326514_10002532_pt1 | contig 11621 bp, 6 predicted proteins | sample 3_2548_0518_D_FD_203653 | JGI IMG/M metagenome (GOLD analysis project Ga0326514, IMG submission 203653) | Bovine rumen microbial communities from UC Davis, California, United States - 3_2548_0518 | ecosystem: Host-associated > Mammals > Digestive system > Stomach > Rumen | place: USA: California... | reverse complement strand
CAAGAATAAACAGAGGTATAGATAAATCGTTGTGAGTTATCTGACCAACAGTTCTTCCGGTAGTTGCTCTGTGAAGATATTTGCCGTGATTGGTTCCTTTAATACGAACAAATAAATCACAGGTGTTATGAGTAATGATTTCATTATTAGGATTAAGATGTCTGGGAATATGAATAATCTGTTTCCAGACTTTATCCATAGAACTTAGAAATACAGGACACTCATCATGAGAAGTTAAATCTACATCAAAACTAAAGATAACATTATTGTCTACAATAATATCGTAGTAATTACCGAATTCAAGTATAGGAGAATTATCAGGGTCAGTTATTTCTTCGCCATTTTTGAATTCAGTGATACAATCTTTACTATTAGCAGTAAATAACAGATTTCTGATATTCAGATTGATTTCGTTAAACTTTCTTACACTGTCAGTATAGAAGCTATAGATTTTGATATCGTTAACTACGTCGCTATCATAGTAGAAAGTCAGATATAAATCAGTTAATTTTGCTTTAGGCGTCATTAACTTGAAAGCGTGCTTATTTATTGCAATATAAACTATAGATTTACTTCTATTATATCTGATAAAAACACTGCATTTAGGAAGCATACTTCCACTTTCAGTATAAGTATGTATCAAAGTACGATGCTCATTACAGATAGTAGCAGTATCGTACCAAGTGCTTGGTTCTAATTCCAATCCTAAATTGATATCAGTACTTTTCATATACCAGATATAGTACTGACCAGAATTAGTAGGTAACTTTATGTTGGCATCTAACGCATAAAACGAACCTACTACAGATTGATCACGGTATAATTGTGGATGAACGTTGATTCTATATTCAGATTCAGGTTCATTCCACACATGATCAAACAGATATTGCCTTAATATCTCGCAGCAGATTGTATCTCGTGCTGTATCAGAGATAGACATGTATTTATCTCCTTAAACTGAATAATTGTTCATCAGTCATAATTGCAGATAAGAATCTGCTTCTTCCTTCCATAGATAATCTGCTATTGTTAAGCTGATAAATCATAGGAGTCTTAACGCCGGATAATGCTAATAATAAGCAGTATACCCAGTACGGAGGATATTCAAGTGCTATTCTTCCAGTGATAACATCAGGACCCAATGAACCACAAATAGATAAGAATACCTGAGGATCGAAAGCCTTCATTCTGTCTGGTCCAACCTTCTTCATCATAGCACATAGCTTAATGATGTCTAATCCGGTTGAACTGATTTCAGCTACCTCATTAGCCAATGCAACTAACTCAGCACGTGAACCGATGAAAGTACATCTGTTATAGACAGCAGGCATTACTAAATCATCGTTATCAGGTCCAAGTAACTGTGAATAGTATATAGCAGAAACACCCATGATTTTCATGGTTTCATCTAAGGTCAATCCAAATTGTCTGGAAATTATGGAAGAAATAATCATGCTATAGGTCCTGACGACGAATTCGCTGAGATAGGGTGTTAACCAGTTATCGAGGTCAGCATAAGAAGCAACTAACTGTGCTTTACAGAATTGATACTGCATAGTATCGGCTGCACTTACAGTTAAGCCTCCATTAACTCTATCTTGTTTAAGTGAAGTCGTCAGATTGACAAGCACTTTATTATTGAATTCTGGTATAGATCTTAAAACGCTTGCTTCTTGAACTTGTTTAAAATCAAGTGACAAATTTTGTGAAGCTATGATCTCAGGAATAGCTGTTTCTGATGGTCTGATATAAATAGTAGCGAAGTTACTAAGTTGTTCAGCAGTTACAATTCTGTTGAAAAACTCTGCCATGGGATTTTTTAAGATTGTTCGTATTGACTGAACCAGAGATCTTATAAGTTCTGGTGGAATTATAATATCTCTATTCTCAGCGACATATCTGATAACTCTTGGTAGTTGTGACTTTATCCCTGCAAAAGTCATAAAACCAGTGTCGAAAAAATTTCTCTTCATGCTACTTGAATTCTCCTGATAAAGGTGATTATATTGCCCTGAATTTTTAAGGGTTCTATAGCATAACAAAATTTGCGCTAGTCTGTATTTCTAAATTTGAGGACTTATCCATGGCTAAAGTATATACATATCCTCATTGGGAGACAAGTGTAATAGATAATTCTATTTACACCCCTCTCGATAATGAAATACTGCCTCTGTTCCGTCCCATTTTCTTCATGCGAGCACAACAGGGTCCTGTTGGTGTTCCGACTTGGGTCAGTGGAACTAATCAGTTCATCAAAACTTTTGGTGAAGGAACATTAGACAGTAACACTGAATATTATTCACGTGAATCGATTTATTTAATGCATTTGTTTACCCGTCAGGGTGCATTTGTTGTAAGAATGGCAGATGCTTCCGCTAAGAAGGGTTCTGCAGTATTAGAGCTTCAGGTTAAGAGTGTTGAGGTTCCTCAGTATGAGACTGATGACAACGGTCAGTTCATTCTCACTGAGGATGGTGAGAAGAAGCCTTTAACTGATGATGATGGCGTAGCTATTAAGGAAGATGGTGTAGAGTTAAAGTGGACTGTCAGAGCATTAAAAGATGGTGAGACTATTAGGAACTTAAAGCCTACTACTGTTGGTACTGGTGATAGTTCTTATACTGTTTATCCTATCTTAGCTCTTCAGGCAACTTCTGTTGGTAAGTATGCTAATGATGTTGGCGTTAAGTTCTTTGTAGATATCGATAATCTTGATGAGACCTTAGCTCAGAACATTGCTTCTTTACCTTACACCTTTGGTGCAGTTAAGAAGACCTATGGTCAGGACACTGTTTCAGCAATCTTATCCAATCTTCAGAACACTACTGAGTCGTTTGTTGCTAAGGAGAATCAGCAAGATTCTCGTACCGCAAGGAATGTATCGTTTGATCAGGTAATTGATAATTACTATGATGACGATGATCTTCCGTTTAAGGTTAAGCTGTATTCTGCCAATGTTAAGGCAGTAGGTGAGTTAGTTCAGAGGGCTGAAGGTGAAGATGTTGTTTCTGATCCTTATCTTGCTAACTTAGCTTCTCCTTATGGTATTGGAGCAGTTCCTTATACTCATGTCGTCATGAGTGAAGATGATGATGCTATTGATCTTAACGATTCCCGCATTATCTATATGCAGGGTGGTGAAGATGGAGCTATTGACGATGCGTCTATTGAGACCTTAACCCGTCAGTACTTAAAGGATCTTGTTTATCCTGAGCTTCTTGATCAGCCTCGTTATCCGTTTACACATATTGTTGATACCGGCGTATCTATTCAGACTAAGTATGCCTTCATTGATTTCCTCGGTGAGCATGATGCATTCAAGGTAATTCTTGCAACGCAGGATGCTAACTTAGGAAGGTTCAATACTAAGAATGAAGATCAGTCTACTGGTGCTGCATTATACGCTCGTTGCTTATTACAGCCTGAGTGTCCTATTAAGGGAACTGAGTGCTGCAGAGCTGAGATCTTCCAGCAAGCTGGTTATCTTGCTAACAGCAATTATATTGGTGTTATTCCTTCTACCTTAGATGTAATGATCAAGAAGTCGCTGTATCAGTCTACCGGTGCTATTACCGGAACTCCTACTGGGTTACCTCGTTCTGAGATCACTATCTTCAAGGAGTGGAACTGGACACCTTGTGATGCTGATCATAAGCAGCGTTCGTGGGATAATGGCCTTAACTATTTCCAGCATTACGATATGACTGGAATTCATTGGCCTGCTATGCGCTCTGTTTATAGGTACGATACTTCTGTTCTGTCTTCTGCTAACTTTACTGATGCTGTTATTTACACTAAGCATATCGCCAGGTACAACTGGTCTAGGTTTGCTGGTGTAGAGATGGAGTTCAGTATGCTTAAGAAGCAGGCTGAGAGTGCAGTATCCGGTGATTTAACTTATATGTTAAATGGATTCTACAACAACAAAGTTACATTTAGTCAGTCCGATGAGGAAGCCAAGATTGGTTATATCTCTCACTGCACGATTAAGTTATGGGGTAACCCTCAACAGCGTGTATGGAAGATCGATATCGAATGCTACCGCAACGGATATGATCCGACAGCACAGGAGGGCTAATTTATGGCTGATGTGAAGTTTAAGCAATCGCAGTTTATGTCGGATGCGATTTTAAAGGGTGATAACAGTCAGTTAGGTACTATGGATGGCGCTCTTATCTCTAACCTGACTCAGTCAGGTCAGTTAGGTATGGGCGTTCGCTTCACCAAGCTGGATGGAGCAACCCCTGCTGTATTTAATCCGACTGTATGTATTGTACTGAACACTCCTTCGATGTGGGATAAGTATCCTAAGCTGCAGGAAATGCTTCGTGCAATCGTTGAGACTCATGCCAAGTCAATTACCGGTATTGACTTCAGCTATACTCTCGATGTTGAAGAGACACCTGTTGGTCATGATGGTCAGAATCTGTCTATTCCTAAGCGTACTACTCGTAGCGGTGTTAACCCGTCCATGACAGTTCCTGAGTATCCCGGCATGCCAGTATACAATCTGTTCAAGCAGTGGATTTATGATATTCAGAATCCTGATACCAATGCTTCTACATTACCTGCTCAGTTAGGTGATGATTCTGATGCTGAGATTCCTGGTTGGTTCGTATCTGCATACTCGATGAGTATGATTTGTATTCAGTACGATCCTTCTGGACTGCCTGATCGTATTTATGATGCCTGCATCATCACCAATATGTTCCCTAAGGAAATTGGCGAAATCGGTTTCGAAAGAACCATTGGCACTACTAAGATAATGGAGCGTTCTATTAACTTCACTGGATTAGTACAGCACAATGAGATGACCAAAGCATTAGGTATCTCCGTAGCGAAGATGCTTAATATGCATAAGGTCAACTACAACTTCGCTCTTCCTGGACTTGCTGGTAATACTGATGCCAGTGTTGTTCTTAATACGAACAACGCAGTTGGCATTGATCATGCTGGTACTCTGGCTGAGATCAACGACGAGAATAGCGGTGATCGTGCTCTGTTTAAGGCGCCTGAAGGAACTTCGTATGAAGACCTTAAGGGTTCCGATAAGGGTCTTGACTTAACTGGTCACAACGTCATTAAGAGATCTTAATCTTAGACAGCAATAAACGAAATATAAGGTATGATCCTTAATCGGGTCATACCTTATTTTGTTTTTGTATGTTTTAAGCTTCAGCGATACTACCATTGCTGGTAATTTGGAAAGTACTCTGAATAGTCATATCTTCACTGGATAATGCTGTTCCTAACCAGGTAGCATGATTGTATAACTGGGTATAGCAAGCTTCAGTATAGTTAATAGCTACACTTTGGTTGTTACTTACCACACTACCGGGTACTTCACGATCAACGCCAGTAAAGAATCCAATCTCACTTATCTTAGCATAACGGGTATCACCATTATAAGCGACATTAATATACTCTAATACTTCTTTACCACTGATTTCAACATTAGCTTCGCAATATGCTACAATACTGGTAGCAGCTGTTTCAATAGTAACATTGGTATTAGGCTTCTTAGGCTTAGGATTGAGATACTCAGTACTGAGCTCATAAGTATCTTCTGCGCCAGTGTTGGTATTGATTGACTTAAATCTTACACCCTCATTGAAGTTAAGTACTTTAAGATAGTACAGAAAGTATTCATTACCATCAGTTAAAGTCTTTCTGAGACGTAATCTATACTTAGCACGTTCACTGTCTGAAAGATCTTCGTCAACAGGTCTGCAGCGAATAGGGATCAGCTGATACAGATTCATATCAGTTCTTTCAGGATTATAAGCAGATGATAAAATACCGTCATCTGCATTGTAGCAACCCTTAATACCTACACCAAAATATCTCAGCTTAGGTACTTCACCATTAAGGGTGTTGTACTGGGTTGCGATATTGTAATAGTTGTTAAGAGTTAACTCAGGCTGCTCAGTTACTGTTACAGGTAACAGAACGGATAAACCTAACTGAGAACCGAGTAATGAAGTAGTATCAAAACTGTCTGCAATAACTGATTGCATAAATGTTTATCCTCTTATTTAGATGAATTTAAAGCAATAGAATTATCTATGTTTATTTTGAAGTTTAAGTGTATGCATTTAGATTTACACTTAATGTCAGTCTTAACTAAAGTTCTATCAATCTTGCGCCATTTATATTTAATATCTATATCAAAACCGATATCTCTATCAGTATCTATGATAACTGAATAATTCGATCTGTTAATATCAATATCACTGTTGAGTAACAATGTACCTATATTGTTATTAATTCTGAATCCTTTGTGATTAGAATATTGAGATGACCAATGATTACTAATACTGGGAATAGTACTTCCATTAAAATCAAAATCATCAATCACTACATCAAACGCATGATCGTAGTTATACCTAATTTTATCATTGATAATAAAATCAGGATCTCTGAATCTTATATATTCAGATACATCACGAGCTGCTTCAAGATAAGTAATATTGTAACTACATAACTGGATAAACAGATCACGAATAGATGTATAAATCTTCTCAATACGTTTAAGATTGGTAGCACCATCTACACTTTCATCTGTCTCATAAATAGCATCAAAACAAGTTGTTGCTAAATGTTTGTATGCTTCTATTCTAGACTTAGTATTCAGTTGCTCATAGGTAGTAATCAATGAAGCAATATCTGGATTAACATTAGTATACCAACTAACCCAAGTATCATATTTCTGTGGTGTATCTATTACTCTGGTTACAGCAGTATCATACCAGAATTTCTTCATAGCCTCATGATACAGATACTTATTGGAAACATCATTGTGACGTAAGATAGTTGATAATGTTTTATAACGATTGCTTAACCAATTAGCAAATGATCTTTGAGTTACAAATGTCTTATCATTCCAATCAATAGAATCTAACATCAATTTATCATTGATTAAGTATTTTGTTTTGTAACCAAGATTTTTGTAGTAAACGGTTTTAGTTAAATCATCGTCATTAGGTCTGTTTAGCTTAAGTGCTCTTCTGCAGAAATATTGCTTGAACATTTTAGTAGGAAGTATATCAGCACTGCGTAATGCACTCCAAACTAATAAGTTAATAACATCACCGATATAAATTCTGATACTTATTCCAGCAGTTGCTTCTGTTATTGAAACATTGAAACTTAATTTATCTTCAGATAATAAATACATTAAAGTATCAATGTAGATATTGGTCATCAGAGTAGTTCCACTGGTATCAATAGTCTCTTTTTTGAATTCAAGGAATTTAGTATTAAGACTGTTATAAGGAGTATAACCAAGATCTTCAGTAATCTGTTCAGTATAATCTGTAGATTTATTGTGTTCTAACTCTTGATTATACAAACGTTCAGTAAGATCATCAATCTGTTCTATTTTAGTTTCTTTATCGGCGTTATAAGTGTATGAAACTATTTCCGGCTCAGGTCTTTTATACTTATCAAAAGCAGTAGTATTCTGCTGCAGATTCTTATATAGTAAACTTACAAAAGCATCACCTAATAACTCTTTGGCTAATATCTGTAAAGTTTTTTCTTTACCCTGATTTTGCTTAACATATTCAAGATTACGATATAGCCATAAAGATTGATTCTTGGTTAATACATCACGGTAATCTTTTAATCCGTTAGAAGTAAGATATTCCCAGATATGGAAAGAATGAACACTTGATGTTCTGATATTTCTGATTCTCTGATCAAGAAGTACTAATGGTAACATCTGCCAGAGCATTGACCAGAATGTTACTGCATACATGTTTTCATAAGTGTATTCAACTAACCACCAACGTTCTTTAACATAGTTAAGAAAGTTCTTCAAACAGGTGATAATTGATTCTCGTTCATTCTCTTCAAGTAAACTTGCGTCATAAGCGAGTAATGATAAATTAGGTGCAGCTATAGCATCGTCAATAGACGATATTGGGTATGCTATAGTCCTAATAAGACCCACATATTCGGGATATCTTTCTTCAAGAGTGAAATATTCTTTATTGGGAATTCGATATAATGCTGCTGTACGTGGATGAGTATTGATAGTGTTTTTATCGAAGATAATATCTTCAGGTTTTTCATTCTCAACAGACCATACATGAATTAACTTATCAGGATTGCTTAATTCTTCGGGAGTATAATTTCCTGATAAATGTATATAATACGGATTCCATTTTCCATGAGGATTAGTAATACCGTATTGATCCATGTATTTTTCACCCATAAGCCAAGCGAATGGTTCAAATTTAATAGTAACTGTTCGTAAGAAATTGAAGATTTCATTACGATATGTGGTTAATTGACCAGACATTTCTAAATTATTAACTCCTATTTTACAGGAATAGCAAAATGGCAGATGCAGTAAAAGTCACAGCGGGGGACTTTAACTCCCTGCTTGGATTGGATACAACACGACATTCTGATCCCACAGAACAACCAGATAACACAGCATTTGTGTCAAGGTTTTCTAAAAGTGAAATCAAAACCTATCTGAATAGGTTGTATATACGACCGCAGACTCAGCATGCTGATATAACTGCCGATGGTATCACATCATATCTTAAACCGATACATAAGAAAATCGGCGATCAGAAGATGCAGGCAGATAAATTAAGAGCGCTTGCACCTGAAATTGAACAGTCAAGAGTTCTTGTATCGTCTTCTATTATGTCTCCTAATGATCTTCAGGATGGAGAATTTAATTTCAATTTTGAAGATGTACCTGGGTTAGATTCAGATCCAGATTTGGTTAAGGAAATTACTGAGTTATATTCTGAATATTTTAATCATACACTTCAGTTAGGTATTAAATCATACGATTGGATAGGAGAAGCCCAATATGGATCAGGAGCTAAGTGTATCTTACTGCTGCCTATCAATACTCAAACGGAATTAAGACGAAGAACTCCTGATAAATATAATGCAGCACTGTTTGATCAGGATGCTGCGTTAGAGTCTTTTGATGCATATGCAGGTAATAAAGATGATTATCTGTATTCTGGCGATACTTCTGTAACTTGGAAATCAGTCCTTTCTAAAGAAGAGCCTTCTAAAGTACTTGAAAGTATTATTCCGTCTATGGAAAGTTATGACTTAAGAGTACCTACTTCTTATTCTAAAGATAGAATATCTTCAGATAGTAGAATATACGGCGATAAGTATGTCGCTGGTATAGAAGATATGATAGTTGGATTAAAAGCCAAACTTGAAGAAGGTGATATCGTAAGATTCACTGAAGATGCTGAAGTATGTCGATATCATCAAAAGGCTGCTGCTGATCAGAAACGCAGTGTTATGGAAAAGTTAGCTGCTAAATACGAATTTGATAAACCATTAGATCGTGAGGAATTAACTTATCTTACTATCAATCCTGAAGGCTATGCTAATACTGGTCATCCGACTATGATAGAACTTCCTACTGAAGCAGTGATACCTATCATAGTACCAGGTGCACCTGCAGAACATCTTGGATATTTTATTCTCCTTGATGAGTTCGGTATGCCTCTTACTATTGAAAATTCAGGTATGGGAAATGATTCAACTAACTGTCAGAGTGGTTCAGTCAATGCTGCTTATGAAGCTATGTTTGGATCTAATTGCTGTAACGGTTCATTCTTCAATAAGAAGAATCAGCAATCTTCTATGGGCAGATTGATTTTCTCAGATCTTCTTGATAAGTACATGCGTGCACGTATGAAAGGCATCATCAATAAAGCTGATGCTACTATTGAAAGATTTGGTGCATTATCAACTATACTTTTCTATAGAGTACTTGAAGCAAGAAAGTCAACGATAGTATTTGTACCGCCTGCATTACTTCATTATTTTGCATTTGCTTATGATCCTAAAGATGGTACTGGCGTATCTAAGACAGCTGAGATTCAATTCCTGTTATCATTAAGAACTACTTTAATGATGGCTAATGTTGTAGCTTCAGTTAATGATGCAGTAGAACATAAGAAAGTTGAATTTGGCGTTGATGATAAGAATGCTAACATTGAAGGTATTATGGATATCATAGCTAATATCTTCATTGATAAGAATAAGTTAAATGGATCAATAGATCCTTCTGAAATTCTTAGAGATATGTATTCTAACTCATTAACTATTGTACCTAAGAATATTCCAGGACTTCAAGATATTTCAGTAGATGTACAGCAGAGTGGCGGTCAATCAGTCAAGGTAGATGATAACTTACTTGAACAGTTAACTAACTTATTAGTATCACATCTTGATGTTCCTCCTTCAGCACTTAATCAGTTATCAGAACCTGAGTTCGCAAGATCATTAGTTACTTACAATCTATTCTTTGCTAAAAAAATAAGAAGATATCAGAGAATCTGGTGTGATCAGATAACTGATTTTATCAGGTGTTATACTCAATTTGATCCTATCTTCAGAAGAGCATTAGCTAAGAAACTTGAAGTTAATGGTAAGAAACAAGTAAGAAGTTCATTACCTGATAAGGTAAGAGATTTAGCTAAGAAAGATCCTGACCAATATTCACCTATTAATCAAATGTTAGGTGCTGTATTGAATAGCGTTAAAGTTGAATTAGCTACACCTAATATAGTTGTAGATAAAACTCAATTCGAAGAGATAAGAAACTTCTTAGGTAATCTTGATGAAATTTCTAATCAGATATTCAGTCAGGAAATGGTACCTAGTGAAGATCAGTTAGCACAAGCTGCATTACCTCTGGTAAGAGCTAAATGGAAACGTGATCAGGTTATTAAATTCATAGATAAAGTTGGTTGTTTCAACATGGTTGATATACCTGATCTTGATGATCTTGATCCTACTGAACTTCTTGATTATATTCAGATTTTCCAGAATACTGGTAGTGCTATTCAGAGACATAGAGAGAACATCGGTACTCCTTCTGAAAATGGCGGCGGTGGATTTGGTGATAGTGGCTATGGAGATAGCGGCGGCGGTGCTTTCAGTGATGCCGGTGGCGGAGACATGGACATGGGTGGAGGTGACGACTCTGGTGATATGGATTTCGGTGGAGGTGATGAATCTGGCGGTGATAATGGTGAGTCAGGCGGAAATGAGAATAACGAAGAGAACCCTCCTTCCATGGTAGCTGATATATACACTAAGATGCACAAAGATAATAAGGATAAAAAATAAAAAATAAAGCCCGGATTGCTCCGGGCCTTATTTATCAACGGCCGAAATGATAAAACGTGTAAGCGTAACCGGCACGAAACCAGTTATATGCCTTCATGTAATTGGTCATAATTCCGATGTAAAGATCTATATAAAGATCTTTTACATTACGGCCGAATTTCCTTAAACAATTCTGAGTCTTGTTCATAATCATATGTAACACTCCTGTGTAATTTGTTGGTTATTCAGGCGTGTTATATATGTACGTTTTTTTTTGAGCTACATTTTTAATATGCAAAATAGTAAAAAGCACTCTCAGACTCATAAAGAGTCTGAGAGTGCAAGTATAATAAGTAAAGCAAATTACTTATGATTCTTTAATTGAAGCTTAATATATTCTTTACAGAATTCAGGATCATGCATCAGATCGTCTATCAATGCATCTAAATCGCTTTGATGTTTATGACGATCAACAGCTTCATAATCGTCGATAGCTGATTGCATATCAGCTA
>Ga0326514_10002531_pt1 | contig 11629 bp, 5 predicted proteins | sample 3_2548_0518_D_FD_203653 | JGI IMG/M metagenome (GOLD analysis project Ga0326514, IMG submission 203653) | Bovine rumen microbial communities from UC Davis, California, United States - 3_2548_0518 | ecosystem: Host-associated > Mammals > Digestive system > Stomach > Rumen | place: USA: California... | reverse complement strand
GCCAAGATTGAACTGCCCGAGATAGTGGGCGACAACATGGTGCTGCAGCAGCAGACCGAGGCCCGGCTGTGGGGAACGGCTCAGGCCGGTGCCATCGTCAGTGTCAAGGCCGACTGGCTGAAACAGGCAGTACAGACCAAGGCCGACAAGAATGGTAATTGGCAACTGTTGGTGAAGACACCAGCAGCCGAGAAGAAGGAGCACCAGATTGTGCTATCTGAGAACGGACAGCAGCAGCTGACGCTCAGCCGCGTACTTATCGGCGAGGTGTGGTTCGCCTCAGGACAGTCGAACATGGAGATGCCCCTTGAGGGCTTCTGGAACTGTCCGGTAAACAACAGCAACGAGGAGATAGCCACCGCCTCCGAATATCCCTGGGTGCGCATGGCACCAATCAAGCAGAACGGCCAGACGAAGCCCGTGGAAACGTGTATGGGCAAATGGCAGGTGCCCTCGCCCGAGACGGCTCCCTACTTTAGTGCCACCGCTTGGTTCTTTGCCAAGATGATGCAGCGCGTGCTTGACATCCCCGTTGGCATCATTGCCTGTGCCTGGGGTGGTTCGAAAGTGGAGGGCTGGCTACCTGAAGAGATAGTCCGGACCTACGATGACATCGACATAGAGAAAGAACAGAAGGAAGGGTGGAAGGGCACCTGGTGGCACTACTACACACCTGTCATCATGTACAATGGTATGTTGCATCCCCTGCGCCACTATACGGTCAGAGGATTTCTGTGGTATCAGGGCGAGTCGAACGTGGGCAAGGACGATACTTACCCTGAGCGTCTGAAGACGATGGTCGAGGTGTGGCGAAAAGAGTTTGGGGGTACCGCCCAGTCACTGCCGTTCTATATGGTGGAGATTGCCCCTTGGGGTGGCTACGGCAACGAGTGGCTCAGTGCACCGCTGTTCCGCGAGTGCCAGCATCGTGCTGCCAGTATCATCGAGAACAGTGGCATTGTCTGTACCAACGACTTGGTGGAGCCTTACGAGGTGAACCAGATACACCCTGCTGAAAAACGTGAAGTAGGCAACCGGCTGGCATTCATGGCTTTGAACCGCACCTACGGCCGGAAGACCATTGCCTGCGACTCGCCCGAATACGACCGCATGGAGGTGCATGGCGACACCATCGAAGTCTTCTTCACCCATGCCGAACAGGGACTGTCACCATGGCAGGACATCAGAGGATTTGAGGTGAGCGGAACCGACGGTCAGTTTTATCCGGCAAGTGCTGTACTGAACGAGAGCCACAAGTCGATGATAGTAACATCCGACAAGGTGGCTGCGCCTACTGCTGTGCGATATGCCTTCAAGGCCTTCCAGCTTGGCAACCTGAAGAACTCGCGTGGCTTGCCTGTCGTGCCATTCAGGAGTGACAAATAATATTTGCCTTATATCATTCTTTTCTTTTGTGTACGAAATAACGCGGGATAACACTGATAGAAAACGGATTCAGTGCTGTCCCGCGTTTTTCCGTACCTGACTTTAGTTGGGTAGCTGGTCGCGTGTGATGACGTTCTCGTTACTCATGACATCATTCCACCATCTGTCGCTGCACATGGTGTCGGTAGAACCTTGTCCACCCTGATACCATACCATGAAGTGGCCCCATTTGGCACCCTGCGTCCAGCAGTCGCCGATGAGGCCTTGCTCACCGCTATCACCCTTGCCACACTCGCCTAAAACCACCATCTTCGTGGGATAGGTGGCCTGAATCTCTGCAAACTCTTGGGCATTCTGAGCGGCAGTATAGCCGTAGAGGTCGCGGGCCACCATGTCAACATACGCTTCGCCGGGATACCAGTCAGCGTCTTGGTTGAATTGGCTGCTGCTACCGTTGTAGTTCTGTGTGGTCCATATCCAGATGAGGTTTTCAACACCTTTCTGCTTAAAGTAGTCGTACATGGCTTTCCAAAGCTGTTTGTAGGTGTCGGCACCATCATAGCCCCACCAGAACCAGGACTTACCCCATGAGGCACCAGACTTCAGTGTTGCATTGCCTGCAGCCTCATGGAAAGGACGCCATGTAGCGGCGATGCCCTCGGCCTGCAACTTCAGTATGACGGCGACAACCTTGTCCATTTCCTGATAGAACCACTTGTTCTCCCATGTGCCATCCTTCAGTGCATTCGATGCCCTGAAGGTGGTCTTGTCGGGCGAGCAGGTCACGCCGTCACCGTTCGACTTCACCTCAGTTGTTTCGGTGAGCGGAACGTTGAAGTGCCACATCAGCTGGACGATGCCTCCAGCTTCGGCCCACTCCTTGACGGGTGTGATGTCGTTGTAGTTTATCCAGCCGTTGCTGCCCTGATTTGGCACATAGATATGGATGAAGTCGTAGCAGTTCATGGCTGGGTACTTTCCTGTCAGCTTTTTCACCTTCTCGGCAAGCGAATGGTTCCAGTTGACATCGGCCATAACGCTTGAAACGACCTTCTTGCCATACTGCTCATAGAAATAAGTATAGAGTTTGCGGGCTGCGGCGTTCTGGGTGAGTGGCGTGGCACTGATGTTACCGGTTGGTGCCTCGGGCTTCTTTACCGTGGTATAGCTGAAGGTGTATGCATCGGCCAGTGCACCCGTGACCCCAATCAATCCCTTGGGGATGGTAATCGTGACCTTCGTGTCGTAGTCAGGACAGCTCACCGAGAAAGTCAGATTCTTACCGCTGACGGTGGCGGCACTTGACAGTGTGCCGCCCGTGACAACAGGTTGCAGACTGGCATCAGATGACCTGTTGATGACCTTGTCATACTCGACCTGCACAACGAGGGTGCCTATTGCAATGTCAGTAGCACCATCGTCTATCGAGGTGCTCACTACCTTGGGAGCCGTTACAGCAGGCTCTTCGACGGGGTCATCAACATTGTCATCGTCGTCACCACAGCCCCAGAACAGAGGCAGAGTCATGGCGACAATCAATAATAGATAATACTTCTTCATAACATTAGAAATTGAAAAGAGGCGCAACGCACTGATGTCGTTGCGCCCCAAATATTTGTCATTCAGCTTAGTTGGCGACAGTCACCTTGGTCAGTGTTATGTTGCCTTGTACCACGAAGATACCGCCCCACCATTGTTGCTTGAGCGCAGCGTCTATCATGTCCTGAGTGAGTTTGAGCGATATGCAGCCTTCGGCAGCTACCTGAGCTGCATGTTCTGGATTTTCGCCCTTCCATTCGCCATACATGCCGAGCACCTTGTCCCAGTGTCCTTCGAAAACCTGGAACCACCATTCAGCACCTGGTGTGGTGAAGTAGAACTTCACCGTCTGTCCGGCCTTAACGTCGTTCTCGCTGAACTCGATGCCGCCGTCAGTACCGATGTAGGGCTGGTGACCGTCACTCAAATCCTCGCTTCCCTGCCAGATTGTCACCTCGGTAACTGGTGCAGGTATAGTGACTTTTGTCAGGGTGTAGTTGTCACCTGTCATTACCAGTCCGCCGTTGGCAATGATGTCGTCAAGTACTTCCTGTGTGAAGATGACAGCCAGCACACCCTCGTCCTCATCCAGGTCATACTGTCCGGGAATTGGAGCTGGCAGATTGCCCCAGCTGTTACCATGGCGCAGGCTGATGCAGCCCCAGGCACCGGGATTGTTTTTCTTGAAGTAGAAGCTGACCTTGCTGTTGGCAGCGACAGTCGTCCAGTCGAAGCCGCCCCATGCCAGGTCTTGGTTGCCGCCCCATCCTGAACATACGAACTCACCGGCCCAAATGGTCTGCTCGGGCGAGTCAGTATGCATGATGAACTTCAGCGTTACAGAAATGAAGCTGTTCTGAGTGAGCACCATGCTGCCGTCTGTCATGTCTTCAGGAACGGTAAAGGTGAGCGTGTTGCCCGAAATGGTGTACTCGCTGGAAGTCATTTCACCGTGCCCAGGCATTGTAATAGAGGTGATGCGGTCGAGATTCTCGCCTGTCAGCACAACAGTGTCACCCACCTTCAGATCCTTCTCCTTTGATACGTTCGTAACAGCCAGTGTAGGAACACTCAACTCATCTGTCGTGAGCGAGGCACCGCTGTAGAGCACCAGGTTGATGACACCGCTCTTGGTCTCGGCAGGCACGGTGGCGGTGATGGTCTTGTGGTCGGCAGACACGTTAAACTCTGCTGACACGCCACCGGGGAATATCACGGACTCGACAGTGTGCAGGTTGCTACCTGTAATCTGTATCTGCTGTCCGAAGTCGGCAGAGGCGGTGATGCCCGATACAGAGGCGGTGTTGATGGTGACGGGATCCTTGTAGTCCTCTTCCCAGTCAGCGCCATCGTTTACGGTGATAGTGCCCGACTCGGCAGCCAGGGGAACCAGCAGGCGTATCTCCTTGCGCGAGACATAGGTAAAGTCCTCAGCAGCCACAGGAGCACCAGAGACGCCGGAGGTGAAGATGACCTCTGCAATGTTATAGACATAGTCGCCCTTGATGCTGATCTCGTCGCCGGCGTTGAGACCTTCTATTGGCGATACGCTCGTCACCTCGATAGGCTCCTCGAAGGTGAGGGTGCCTTCAGAGATAATGGTGTCGTTGCCAGCGATGAGGCGGATATTGCCTGGCACCGTCTCCTCAGGGATAGTGACATAGATGTTCTCATTGTCAGACGAGTTGAAGTTAGCTCTTTCCACTTCTGCACCGGTCAGGTTGATTACCTTTCCGGCTCTCTCAATGGTTCCACCTGCAAAGATTACCTTGTCCACACTTTGCATATTGGTGCCCGTAATGCGGATCTGCTGTGAACGGGTATTGGGCGACGGGCCGAAAGCCAGCAGGTTGACACCCGACTTGCTATACGGATTGGTGTTGTAGTCGTCCTCGCTGCACGCTGCCAGGGATAGCCCCATGAGGGCTACCGCTGACAGGATGAAAATATTAGATATCTTTTTCATACGGTTATTGCTATGTTATTTGTTGGGAACGATACGGATGTTGTCAACCTTGATGATAGCCTGGCAGTCTGAGCCTTCGATGCCACCACCATATACTGCCATCCAGACACTTGCGAAGGAGTCCTTAGAAAGGCTTGCAGTACACAGATTGCCGTTATAAGAATAGACGAACGATGCAGACAAGGGCAGCGAAACGGTTATCCACTCGTCATTGGTGTCATAGCTACCCGTAGAAGTCCAGGGGCGGTAGAGTGCGCGCGGCACAGCGGGATCGTTCAGATAATCGTTGGTCTGCTCATGAATGGTGTTTCCGTATGCATCGACACCGCCGCCACCGAACGTAGTCCGGTTGGTACCGACAAAGACTATCTGCATGGCGCCGCCGGTCCAGGGGTTGGAGGTAGGTATCAGCATCTCGAACTTCAGCGTCATGCTGCTCCAGTCTGACAGGTCAACGAGGTCAAACAGCCGAGGATAAGCCTTGAAGGTCTCAGGATTCTCCCAGTTACCGGGCCAGTAGGCGAATGAGTACCATGACTCGTCGGGCCAGCCGTTGTCTGCCGTACCGACACAGGTAGCCGTGCCGTTACCAAACTGCCAGTAGTTGCCGGAGATGCCCGTTCCGTCGTCAACGGTCAGGGTGTGGCCGTTCCAGGCGTGCATATCCAGCACGATGTCGGAGACGCTGTTGCCATGGTCGAAATCGAACAGCATACCACGGGTATCCTTGTACCAGAACGTGCTCTTGCTGGTGCCGTAGACAGAGGTAGCCACGATAGGACCGGCCTCTGCCCCCTCAGGAATGACGATGTCGACGCTGGTGAAGTCGCTGGCAATACTGGTAATCTCAGCCGGTATCAGCGCACCGTCCTTGCCGGTGAAGCTGATGGTAAGGGGCTTACCGGGGTCGTCAATGAAGTAGCTGCCCTTCAGCGTCTGGGTGCTACCGGCCTTTGCATACTCGTTGGCCATGGAGCTGACAGAGGGAGCAGAGATGATGACCTTGAAGTCGTAGGTGACGGTGTCGCTGCCGGTGGTGATGAAGTAAATCTTGTCTGTCACCTCGCCGGGCACCTTGCCCGGGACGGTCACAAAGAGGGCATTGTCCGTCAGCGTGCTCTGGTTGAGAGAGGCTTTCTGGTCGTTGAACCATACCTCATAGACGCTGCGCAGATTGTCGCCAATGACGGCAAGGGTGCTGCCGGGATAGGCGCTGGTGACCAGCTGTCCGTTCGTATAGAGCGTGCCGGGTTCGTCGTTCCACTTCTGGATTTCCGACGACATGCCACGGATATACTTGATGGTGGGCGTTCCGCCCGTGGACTCAAACTTGTCGGGCTCGTCCTTACAAGAGGTAAGTGCCGTGATGCCAAATGCTGCAACAGCGAGCATCAGTCCTTTGAATATCTTGTTGTTCATAATCATTGTCTGTTTCTATTGTCAATTATCGGTTTAGTAGCCATAGGCGCTGCGCACGTCGACATGCTGTGCCTCAGCACTGGAAGCCAGATTAGGATTGAACACTACGTCGCGGGCTGTCATAGGCAGTGCAAAAAACTTCTTGCCGGAATCTGCATCAGTCGCCATCAGCTGCTCTACAACAGGAGCCGGCGTCCTGTCATCGTATGTTGCAGTGGCGGGAATCTCCCAGTTGCCGGTCTTGTAGTAGTTCTCATAGATCTCATTCAGCCCGCCGTTGGTGTTGCGCTTCTGAGCCTTCAGCTCAGCTATGCAGTAGTCAGGATTGTAGTAGCTGACGCGGACGTAGTCAAACCAGCGGTCGCCCTCGAAGGCCAGCTCCAGACGACGCTCCTTCCAGATGTCGGCGAACGAGACAGACTCCAGCTCTGTCAGACCGGCACGGGTGCGGACGGCATTAATGGCATTGAGAACCTCAGCGTCGGTTGTAAAGGCGGCCTGGGGATTAGAAGTGTTGGAGGCCAGCAGCTTGGCCTCTGCCAGCACCAGGTAGACGTCAGAGAGGCGGAGCAGCGGTGTGGCAAGGCTGTTGGCCATACGGGCGGCAGGATAGCCTACGCCCAGCGTATGGTCGGCATTGTCGCCATAGAGATGCTTCACGGGCCATGCGCCGGTGGGACTCACCAGTGCGGGCTTCTCCTGCTGGATTTCCACAGACGGGTTGTACTGGTCATCATAGACAAAGCGGAGGAAGTCGAAGCCGCCCTTGTCAGTCCAGAAATAGTCGTAGGTGAAGCCAGGCAGCATCATGGTGGCCTTCAGGCGCTGGTCGCGGTGGTTGAGCCACACATCGGGCGTCTGCTCCAGCACCTTGATGCCGAAGGCCTCCTGCAGGTCCGTGCTCATGCCCTTCCACTGTCCCCAGCAGTCGTCGTCGCCAAAGCCCTTGGGAGCATAGTCGTTCTGCATGAAGCTCTGGTCAGTCCACTGGTTGTTGTTGGCATTCCAGCGCCAGGAGATCAGACACTCCGGGTTGACGTTGTTGGCCAGGCGGAACACATCGGCGTAATTGCTCATCAGACGGTGGTTGGAATGGGCTATACACTGTCTGGCATAGGTGACAGCCTGGTTCAGGTCGTCGGTGCTGAGCGTACCTGTCACGCCGGCCTTGGTCAGGTAGACCTTGGCCAGCAGGCCCTCAGCGGCAGCCTTGTCGATACGGCCGCTCTGCAGCGGAGTCTCGGGCAGTATCTCAATGGCCTTCTCCAGCGTCATAATCACATACTCGTAGATGTCGGCTTTCTTCACCTTGGTAATGGAGTTGTATGAACCCGATGAAAGCTCGGCGCTGTTGTCGTGAATGATGGGCACCTCGCCAAAGGAGCGTACCAAGTAGAAGTAGGCAACGGCCTTCCATACCAGGCACTCGCCCATGGTCTGGTTCTTGCCGGCCTCAGAAGGACCGCTGGCTGCATTGATATAGTTGTAGATGGTGTTGCAGTGAGCCACCGCAGCCCACAGCGAGTTAGACATGGAACCCAGGTCGGCATCAGAGCTGTTAAGCGTAAAGTCCAGATACGGGCTTGTGCCAGGATAGTAGTTACCTGAGAGCACCTCACCGACGGTGATGAAGGAACGTGTAAAGTCGCTCCAAGGTGAGCTGTACAGATAGGACGTACCTGAGAGGCACTCTGTATCGGAGCTGTAGTAGTTGTCGGCATTGTAGTTGTCGATAGTCGGCTTGTCAAGGAAGTCTTCGCAAGAGGCAAGCCCCAGACCGGCAAAGGCTGCAAGCGCTATGGTTTTTATATTGAGTTTCATATTGCTTATCTATTTAGAATGTTACGTTAAGACCAAATGAATACGTTGTAGGCGAGGGATAACGTCCGTTGTCAAGACCCGACACGAACGATGACTGTGTACTCGTGCCAACTTCAGGATCGTAACCGTCGTAGCCAGTGATGGTCAGCAGGTTCTGTATGTTCACATTCAGGCGGAGGGTCTCCAGATAGAGTTTCTTGACCAACTTCTTGGGGAAGGTGTAACCCAGCGAGATATTCTTCAGGCGGATATAGCTGGCATCCTCGATATAGCGGTCGCTCCAGCGGTCGTTGTCGTTGGGGTCGCCCACAGAGACACGGGGCAGAGGAGCACCTGGGTTGGCAATCTTGGTGTTGTAGATATCGTCATACCAGTTGTAGATCATCACACCGTCGCCACGGTCGATACCTGCAGAGTAGTCCTTGCTGGCATCGATGGGTTCCAGACGGGTAGCGTCCATGACATCTGAAAGCTGGTTGATCCAGGTATTGTTCATGTGAGTCAGCTTGTACTTGTTGTAGTTGCCTACCTTGTTGCCGTAAGAACCGTTGATGAAGATGTTCAGGTCGAAATTGTTCCAACGGAAGGTATTGGTCCAGCCGAAGGTGAACTTAGGCAGCGGAGAGCCGATGTCGGTACGGTCGTACTCGTCAATCTTGCCGTCGGGCACACCGTCGGGGCCGCTGAGGTCCTTGTACTTGATATCGCCCACCCACACGGTGCTGTTCTTGGAATAGACGCCGTTGGAGGCCGGGTGAACCGGTGTGGGAGAGTTTTCAATGTCCTCTACCGATGTGTAATAGCCGTCACAGACATAACCATAGAAGCTGAAGAGCGAGCCGCCTACCTCTGTCTGAGAGACCTGCGGCTCCTGGTCGCCCCACTGTCCCCAGCCTTTCAGGGTGGCATTGCCCGTACCGTCGTTCAAGGCTACGAGCTTGTTGCGGTTGAAGGAGATCTGGAACTCAGAGTCCCACTCGAACTTACCGACGAGGGGATGGGTGTTCAGCGTGATTTCAACACCGGTGTTACGGATGGTACCGTAGTTGCCTGAAGGAGCAGCCAGGGCCGAAGAGGCGTTGCCGCTGGTTCCCATGTAGGCAGGCAGCTGAAGCTGCATCAGCATATCCTTAGACTCCTTGCGATACCAGTCGAGAGTGAGGTTGACACGGTTGTTGAGGAATCCGAGGTCGAGACCGACGTTCACCTGCTCCTGACTCTCCCACTGGATGGAGGGGTTGGCAATGTTGGAAGGACGGTTACCGGAACCCAGGGCCGAGGTCTGGTTCTTCAGAGCCACACCCCACTTGTAGGCACCGATGCTGGAGTTACCCGTCTGACCCCAGCCTACACGCAGCTTACCGTTGGACAGCCAGTTCTCTGCGAAAGCCTTGATAAACTGCTCGTTGTTGAAGCGCCAGGAGGCAGCGAAGGAGTGGAAACCGGCCCAGCGCTTTTCAGGACCGAAGTTGGAGCTGCCGTCATAACGATAGGTATAGGTAGCATTGTAACGGTCATCATAGCTATAAGTCCAACGGGTGAAGAACGAAGCCATGGACGACTCTCCGAAGCCTTCGCCCACTGAGGGATTGCCTGTGCCGAGGGCAGGATTATGGACGTTGTCGTTGGGCAGTCCCGTGTTGGTGATGCTCATATAGTCGTACTTCGACTCCCAGGCCTCCTGTCCAGCCATGCCCGTCACGTTATGCTTGCCGGCAAAGGTGTGCATCCATGTCACGTAGTTCTTGACCTGCCAGAACTTGCTGGAGTTCTTCTGCGTGTGAGCCGTATTGTTGTTCTGGTGATAGGTGGCCAGACTGATGATAGGACGATAGGTGTCGGCCTTGTTCCATCCCAGGTCGAAGCCCAGCTCGGTGTGCCACGTCAGGTCCTTGTAGAACTGCACATCGAAGAAGATGTTACCATTGAGCTTCTGACGGTTCAGCTTATTGGTGTTCATCAGAGCCAAGGCAATGGGGTTAGGGCTGCTGGAACCCTCGTACGAGCTGGAGGCATAGTTGCCGTCCATATCGTAGATGGGCAAGTTGGGGGTGGTGGTGAGCGAGTAGTTGATGATACCCTCTTCACCATCGGCCAGCTTCAGATCGTCATTAGAGTCAGAGAAAGCCACATTCAGCCCCATCTTGAGCCACGACTTCAAGTCGGCGTCGAGGTTGGCACGTACAGACATACGGTCGAAATTAGAACCGATGATAGTACCCTCCTGGTTCATATAGCTGCCGCTGACATAGTAGCGCACCTTGTCGGTACCGCCCTGGGCACTGACCTGATGCTGGTGTGTCATGGCTGTACGGAAGACGGCATCCTGCCAGTTAGTACCCTTGCCCAGCAGCTCCCTGTCAACAAACAGCGGATTGGCCGTTGCCTCGCCCAGGCGTACATACTCATTATAGTAGTCGGCATATTCGCGGAGATCGAGGATGTCCAGGCGCTTGGACTGGCGGTTGATGGCCAGGGTTCCGCTGTATGAAAACTTGGCATCGCCAGCCTTACCGCGCTTGGTGGTAATGAGCACGACGCCGTTAGCTCCCTGCGCACCATAGATGGCCGTTGCCGAGGCGTCCTTGAGGATTTCCATCGAGAGGATATCCTGAGGGTCAATGGTTGACAACGGAGAGATGGTGGACACACTACCATTACCGAGAGCGTCGCCCAGACCGTAGTCATAACCGGTCAGGCCACCGCTCTGCACAATCACGCCGTCAATCACATAGAGAGGCTCTGCATTGGCATTGATGGTGGCAGTACCACGCACACGGATGGAGGAGCCGGAGCCGGGAGCACCAGAGGTGGAAACGGCGTTGACACCGGCGGCATGGCCTTGCAGTGCCTGGTCGAGTGAGGTGATGATAGAGCCCTTGATGGCATTCTCGCCTACGGTAGCTGAAGCACCTGAGATGTCGCTCTTCTTCATCGTACCATATCCAACGACCACCACCTCGTCGAGCAGTTGCTTGTCTTCTTCGAGGGTAATGTTGTAAACATTCTGTGTACCCACTTTAATCTCCTTGCTCACATAGCCAATGAAGGATACAATGAGGGTAGCACCAGGCTTCACGTTCAGCGAGAACTTGCCATCAAAGTCGGTGGCGGCACCTGTGGAGGTTCCTTTGACCAGTACGCTGGCACCAATGATGGGGCCCATAGCGTCGCTGACCGTTCCCGTGATTTTCTTAGACTGCTGCATTTCTGCGGGAAGAGGTGAATGCTCTCCCCCTGGTACAGCATACGTCCGTGGCGAAATGCTTAGCATTAACGCCAGACACAACGTTGCCAGTACCGGATTCTTACTGTCATTTAGATTCATACGGTTTTTTGTTATTAATTAGAAATGTTAATAATTAGTAATGTCGCTTCGAGTAATTAGCTATATCATGAAATTGCCTGCAAAGTTAATATTTTTTCTTTTGATGACATAATATTTATTTGCTATTTTTTGGTACTTTTTTGCAAAGTAGCAGTTTTTGCTAAAATAAT
>Ga0326514_10002530_pt1 | contig 11629 bp, 12 predicted proteins | sample 3_2548_0518_D_FD_203653 | JGI IMG/M metagenome (GOLD analysis project Ga0326514, IMG submission 203653) | Bovine rumen microbial communities from UC Davis, California, United States - 3_2548_0518 | ecosystem: Host-associated > Mammals > Digestive system > Stomach > Rumen | place: USA... | reverse complement strand
GAATTTGATTCCACTCTTTTTTTTTTTTGCATCTTTTCTCGTTCATTCATGCCGTATGGAATAATTATTTTCTTATTATTTTACAATCTTTTGGGAAAGAATCCACCGATATACGGCAATGTTCAGAAATAGTCACCGATGTCAAATTGTTGCAATAAGAGAAAGCCTCATATCCAATACTGGTGACACTATCTGGAATCGTCACAGATTTCAAATTGGTACAATAATAGAAAGCATAACTTCCAATGTTTGCAACACTATTGGGAATCGTCACAGATTCAAACCCGCTACAACCATAGAAAGTATCCTCTTCAATGCTTGCGATGCCATTGGGAATCGTAACAGATTTCAAACTGCTGCAATTACAGAAAGCACCTTTTCCAATGCTGGTGATTCTATTTGGAATAGTTATAGATGTCAAACTGCTGCAACCACTGAAAGCACTCTCCATAATGCTTGTGACACTATCTGGAATAGTAAATTCTTTTATTTGTTTGTTACTATAAAAGAAATTAATTGGTATATATTTAATATCCCAATCAGAAATATCTGGAATAATATACCAAATACCAATACTACTGAACAAATTAATTAACTCATCATTTCCCAATTTTGAAACATCAATATTGTTCAGATTAACATTCGGATATGTTTCATCTTTCTTTGCTTGTTCAATGTCGAGCCTTATATACTTAAATAACTCATTCTTCGTTTTAGGAATATATACTTCTTCAATACCCTTGTCAGTTTTTCTTATAGAGAATTCTGACTGGTTTCTGTCAAACAGTCCCTCATTGATATATGTAATAAAATCTTTAATCATCTCTTCGTATTACTTTACAATCTTCTGGGAAGGAATTTGCACTTATCTTACAATGCTTCGAGATAGTTACAGATGTCAAATTGCTGCAATTAGAGAAAGCACAACTTTCAATTCTTGTGACACTATTTGGAATCGTTATAGATGTCAAACTGCTGCAACCATAGAAAGTAGAACTGCCAATGCTTGTGACGCCATTTGGAATCGTTACAGAGGTTAAACTGCCACAATCCCAGAAAGCACTTTCTCCAATGTTTGTTACACTATTGGGAATCTCAATGGAGGACAAATCACTGCAATAAGAGAAAGTCTCATCTCCAATGCTTGTGACGCTATTTGGAATCGTCACAGATGTCAAACTGGTGCATCTATAGAAAGCATCATCTCCAATGCTTGTGACGCTATTGGGAATCGTCACTGAGGTCAATTTACTGCAACCTTCGAAAACCCAACTTCCAATGCTTGTGACGCCATTTGGAATCGTCACAGAGGTCAATCCGCTACAACAAGATAAGGCATAATCTCCAATGGTAGTGACGTTATTTGGGATTTCTATCGAGGTCAAACCGCTACAACAAAAGAAAGCCCAAACTCCAATGCTGGTAACACTATTTGGAATAATGAATTTTTTTATTTGTTTGTTACCATAAAAAAACTCACTTGGTATATATTTAATATCCCAATTGGAAATATCTGGAATAATTTGCTTATAAATATCAATCTGCTTATGATTATAAATATTACCGAACAAACCTTTTAACTCATCGTTTCCTAATTTTGAAACATCTATATTGTTCAGATTGACATTCGGATATGTTCCATCTTTCTTTGCTTGTTCGATATCAATGTCTATATAATTGAACAACTCATCCCTTGTTTTAGGGATATACATTTGCTCAATACCTTTTTCGGTTTTTCTTATAGAAAATTCAGATTGATTCCTGTCGAACAATCCTTCGTTGATATATGTCTGAAAGTCTTTAATCATTTTCTTCGTATTATTTTGCAATTTTCTGGGAAAGAATCTACCGATAAATTTACCGATATATGACAATGCTTCGAAATAGTCGCATATGTCAAACTACTGCAATTGGAGAAAGCCCTAATTCCAATACTTGTCACACTATCGGGAATCTCAATAGAGGTCAATTTGCTGCAACCATCGAAAGTCGCACTTCTAATGCTTGTGACGCTTTCTGGAATTGTTATAGAGGTCAAACCGCTGCAATTTCTAAAAGCATTACTTCCAATGATTTTGACATTATTTCCAATCGTCACAGAGGTTAAATCACTGCAATTATTGAAAGCATAATCACCAATGCTTGTAACACTATCTGGAATCGTCACAGATGTTAAATTAGTGCAACCATTGAACGCACCATATTCGATGCTTGCTATGTTATTAGGAATCGTAATAGATGATAAACTGGAACAACTCAAAAAAGTATAAGTTCTAATGTTTGTTACACTATCTGGAATAGTTATAGATGTCAAACCACTGCAACCTTGAAAAACATATCTTTCAATGCTTTCGACACTATTTCCAATCGTTACAGAAGTTAAATTGGTGCAAAAAGAGAAAGCACTCTCTCCAATGTTTGTTACACTATCTGGAATAGTAAATTCTTTTATTTGCTCGTTGCTGTTAAAAAAACTATTTGGTATATATTTGATATTCCAATTCGAAATATCTGGGTTTATCTGCCTATAAATATTACAGAACAATCCTTTTAATTCATCATTTCCTAATTTTGAAACATCAATGTTGTTCAGATTAACATTCGGATATGTTCCTTCTTTCTTTGCCTGTTCGATATCAAGTTCTATATATTTATATAGTTCATCTTTTGTTCTAGGAATATATACCTGTTCAATACCTTTGTCAGTTTTTCGGATATTGAACTCGGACTGGTTTCTGTCAAACAATCCTTCGTTGATATATGTCTGAAAATCCTTAATCATATCATTATATTTATGAAATCGTTGACATCATCTTCACTTTTCAGAACTTTCCAGATGTCAAAATCTTCATAAACATGTTCAAAGTCTTTTTCGTCGGCTTCTATTCGTCTTTCCAGTTTATCATCTTCATTGCCACTGCCATATCTCTCACTTAATCTTCTCTTTCTTGTCTCGATATCTATATCAAGATAAATTATCTTTCTATCTTTGATATATGGCAAAACTTTCTTTAATGTCCTTGGTGGAAGAACACACACATCACATTCTTCCAAATCTTTCTTTGTAAACCCGTAAAACCAACCGATAAACGATTCGTGATTGACAAATTCATTGATATGTTCCAGAAACCATTGTTTGGAAACAAAGTGATAATCAACATCCCGTTTTTCGTTAGGTCGTATTGGTCGCGTGGTATATAAAACCATTTTTTTGTACCCCGCTTCTTCAAGCTTCTTACACAACCAGTCTTTACCAGACGCACCTTTGCCTAATATGATATACTTATCTCTCATAATGTTTGAATGTTCCAAAATCTTTCAAATCATTATCAATCAGACTACACAGATATTCACCTTTGCCAACACTCTCCATTATCTTGTTATACACCTCTTTCGGCACCGATTGATAAACTCTTTTTGTTTTATCTCCAAGTAAAAATTCTAACTCTTCATTCGCATAATCGTATTTAATATGTTTAATACGACCGTTTGTTATTTTATCTATCATAATCAAATATATACTGCATCCAATTCGTTATCAGAAAAACATCTATTGAACATATCCACATCGAATTTCACACGGTTACGGTTTCTATACAATTCAATCACCAAATCATTCATATCTTTTATCTTGCTATCTCTCAATCCAATCTCATCAAGATACTTGTTCCATAGAAATGTTTTCTTTCCGTCTTTCACTTTATTAATACTATGTTCCTTACCAGTTATATCATTATCAAACAAATATCTCACACAAGGTATGTCGTCAAAATAGTTGTTCAGTTTGCTTGCTCCGCAAAGTGCAATACAGTTGTTTATAAACATTGAGTCAATCGGTCCTTCGCAGATAGTCAAATCTCTACTGAAATCAACCGTTAATATATTGAACAAAAGACTCAACTTGTCCAGATTATCAACTACACCTTCTATTCCGTCTTCGGTCTCGATATATTGTTCACCACCATCTACAGTAGAAAGGATGTTCTGAACATAAGTATCAATCTTTTTGTTGAAAATGATTCTGTACATGTTGCTTATTCTGAAACTCATATATCTTGGTCTCGGAGAGTTCTTGTCAAGTTGCCTAATTTGATAACCTATAATCGCACCAGAATTATTTACATTCAACACATACAGTTCATTTGTCTTCTCGCTATACGCAAACTTCGAATATTTGTTTATGAGACGCGATTTCAGATAGTCGAGTGATGTTTTGTTCTTGCTTGCTGGAACGAGATGATTGACTTTAAGAAACAGATTGTATGGAACGGCAAGTTTGTTCAATAGTGAAAACAGGATGAGGTTTGTTGAATTGACGGAAGTGGAAGAAGAGAATCTGGTGTGTTCCGTCTTATATTCTTTGATTGCCAGTTTCGTGTTCACATCGAGTGTCTCTCCGAACTGCTTCATAAAATAGTTGACACCCATGTGTGCAGAACAGTTATAACAGTGAAAAACCATTGAATCCCAATAGATATTTCCACGTTTCTTTCTTGAGTCTCTAACAGAATCATCGCATATCGGACAATTAAATCCAATACGGTCGTTATATACATCTATCTTTCTGCGATTGGGTTCAGACTTATATTTTTTATCCAATATCTGCTGAACATTCTGTGTGATAATATTTTTAACATTCTCTGCATTCATCAATAAAAAAATAACAAAAAAGGAAGATGTTTAATTAATCTTCCTTTTTCTTTCTTCCTTGTCAAGGATGTCATTCAAATCATTAAGAGAGAAATTACCATATTCTTCTCTTAATTTATTAATGAATTGTTTTTCTTCTTTCTTTTTCTCTTGTAACATTGAAATGTATTTTTCTATCTCTTCTTTTTCTTTTTCAATGTTTTTCTTTATCGTTCTGACCTTATAGTCAATTTTTGAGTAGAAATCAATGAATTCCTTCAGTTTCTCGATTTGTTTGTTGTTTATTTTCATATTATTTTATAATAATAACAAAATCCCACTTTTTTTCTCCTATAATAAAATTTTGGGATTTTTAAGAATGTCCTTAATAACGTCACAATCAATGTATTCCAGTCGATTCTTATAGTTTTCTCTAGAATGATTGGACACATTTCCTTTGATTGATTTTGTATATTGTTCTGTTCTATTTATGTACTCCTTTTCGAATTCACTAACCATATGGATGATGTCGTTCGGTGTCATCTTGTTTATTTCACGTATGTGCTTTCGTATTGTTTCCCACGACACATTCTCTTTCAAATGCGCATTCACATATTGTGTTATCTCTTTGGATGATATACTTCGTCGTCGTTTCATCTCATATATCGTAAGAATCATGATGAGATATTTCCGACTTTTTCTCGTGATGATTGAGTTCTCCATATCTTTCTTGTCGAACTTGTTCTTTTTGAAGATCGATGTGGCGTACTCAAAAGCACTTTTGAATGTCGCATTGAACTGTGTTTTCGTATATGCATCGTGTTTGGAAGTGCCAGGCCAGCATCCTTTATATCTCTTGTCTTCTTCTATGAACAAGTCATATACCTCTTTCTTTGCTTCTTTTTTCAAGTTCGTTACGACCCCCTCCCTCATCAGTTTCCATGTGGTTGTAATCGTCATATCAAGCACGAATTTGTTTCTGGACATCAATCCGTTTCCTTTCTCACGCTCTTTTTTGAATTCCTCTGTTTCTATATCTGTATCGTCTTCAATAAGTTCGTCACTATCACCATTCAGATATTTGCTAAAATCAGCACCAACCTTAATAAGTTTGTCACGAAGTTTGAAGAAAGACTGGCTACTGAACATAAAATTGCGCCGTGCGTTTTCGGTGTCAAAGAGTTCATCCATCTCTTCCTTCGTTTTATATTTTATTATGCCGTTATTGTTTTCTGGCATCTCAAGACGCAAGTTATACAATCCTTTCCATGCTGATGCAAAATTCTTTATCCGCCAGTATGTGAAGTTAGGGTCGCCAAACTTGTCAATATTCACAAGGTCGCACAATGATTGTGTCAGTGCGCGGTACTCTTTACCAGTATTGTTGATTGCTGTTGTTATGCTCGGTGCCGTGAATATACCATTTCCGAGATGCGACATCTGGTCACATGCATCGTCAATGGATGGTTTATATACATCCGAATAAGTAACCTGAAGAATAAGCCACTGAAGCTGCACGTGACCATTTTCGTCATTGTGTATAATGAACGTAGGGAGTGCATCTTGATCGCACATCATTTGCAACAGATTCTCAAGCGCCTGTTTATTGTTCTCTTCCCGACAGTCAACATCAATATCAAACAAAACGATATTACGTGTCATGCGGTTCATTCCAGCGCCTATTGAAGAGTATCTGCTATAATAACAGCACAAGTCAACGTAATTCTTGATTCCGTTGTTGTTCATGATGCTGTTTGTTATTCTGACGGACTTATCTGTTTTACTCAACGACAAGTCCGTGCTGTTTAACAAATAATCTTTTCGGAATTGTATATACGACTTCAGGCTTGTCCTGTTCATCATCCTTTTCGGATCGGCAAGCATTTTTTTCTCACCGTTAATCGTCATCTCATAACACAAGAAATAATTGTTGTTGTATTTGTAGTTGTGAATAATTGGTTCGTGATTTAACCAATCCAGTCCTTCTCCAAAACAGCAATCAAACTTCCACAGACGTTTGTTATACTTGTCAAACGCATCTTTGTGGATAGTCATTTCATATATGTTAGGTATATCCTTTATTATACTCATTTTGATTAAATATAACATAAATAAATTGATTATGAAATTTGAATACGATTTACACGAGTTTTTGGACAACTATAAGGAAGACAAAATTCCTGATATAAAAGATATTGCTCTTGATTCAAGAAATGCAGTCTTGCTGCCTGGTAGGTTTTATGTACTTGAATATAATGCGAAAGAAGAAAAACTTTTTAACAGAAGACCGTTTATTTTATCACTTGGGAATTCTATAAAAGATAAAGACTCATATCTTGGTGTGGACTTATGTTATATGCCATGTAAGATACGGAAAGCTTTTGTATCAGAATTTTTCAGGATGTTCAAAACACAGATAACAAAAAACATTAACGAACATTTTGATATTTCCGAAGCGGACAAGCAGGAACAGATAGTCGGATTTGACTATTCTTTCGTCAGTCTTCTTAACAGGAATTTCGGTTGTTCTAATGCAGTCAAGAGATATATCATCAAAGGTGTATCAAAAGTATATGCGGTTCCATTCGCGCAAATATATAAAATGTTGGACGGTTTTTCAGACGAAAACTATTTTGTCAACGGAACAGTTTCTGACGCACAGCAAAATTTCGTCATGAAGAGGCAATAGATGAATTCTGACGGACTTTTTCATAAATAACATATAAGTTATCATCTGACATAAAAAAAGTGTCATAAAATCGAAATAAATATGATTGATAGTAAAGAAACGATAAGAACAAGTATAAGTGATTTGATTGATCTTCCAGAACAGATAAATTCGGAAGATAATGAATTGGTGTTTAACAGAGAACCAAGTACATTGACATCGAATGCAAAAAGAAGTGTGGAGAAATGTAAAGAAAAAGGAAAGAAGATTATGGATTCTCTCTTGAGACTTTATGTTTCTGAAGGGTATATATCCAAATCAGAATACCTGAACGCACGAGTTAATCTTGATGCATCAACACTTGGCACTATCATCCATCAGATGGAAGTGAGTGAGGAAGCGATAAACATGTTAATGGAAGAAATAAACATCGGGGAATTGAATCCAAAACTGTTCGACAGTCTCGGAAGTCTTCAACGGACACTGATGGAACTCATAAAGACTCAAGCAGCATATATTTCTACGGCAGAAGAAACTTACAAGAAGATAAGTCTCGAAAAGAACGCGGAGGTTCATGAAGTAATAGAAGACAGGGTTTCGCCTAAAACCGAAGAAAAAAAATCAACTGGAGTGAAATCAAACAATCCGAAAGATTTGATGAGGATGATTCGGGACGAGATGAATGAAGGATAAGAAAAAAAGAGGGAAATTAAAAATCCCTCTTTTTTAATTTACAGTGACACTCCAAATAAGTCTTTACTACTTACATAAATCGCATCTTGATTTCCTGTTGTCTTTGCCGCGAATGAACATCTGAATTCTCTGTTATCCCATACGATGAACAGAACTTTCTTGTTGAGTAATTTCTGGGCGGCACCAAACAATTTCAAATCAGGATATTCATAGAATCCGCCATCCGTCAAAACTACAATGTGTTTTGGGGTATGTCTTTTATCCTCCTTCTCGATATGGTTGAAATATTTCACAATAGGTTCCCATTGTGTACCACCTTTAACAACTTTTAATTCTTTTATTGCAAGAACATCATCTGCTGTTTTACATTTGATAACATTCTTCATATCAATCGAAGAATCAAACGGAACAATTGTAATATCACCATCTAATTCGTTTGTTTTCAATGCATTTTCTGCAATCTGATAAATGGTTACCAAGAATCCCCAGTGTTGTTGTTTGCTTACAGAACCAGACACATCCACGAAAAAATATAGGTCTATTCTTGGAGTATCGTCCGTATAATCATCCATATATGGCATAACAAATGGACTTTCCAAGAAATGTCTGTGCCCAGATTTTATTTCGAAATCACGGGTGTGTTCAAATGCGTTTCCTAAATATCTTGCAAGTTCTTTTTTCCAGTCTTTGATAGGTTTCGTCTTGTTAATCAATGATTTCTTTTTAAGAATGTTTGCAACAGAATCCTTTCCTATATCTTTCAAGTTTTTTAATACTTTACTTATAATTACCTCATCTGCTCCAGCACTTGCGGAAAGAATGCTGTCATTAAATTCTTTTCTTTGCAAATCACCACCATTACCACCATTTTGTCCTTCTGTGGAATTGGAACTTCCTTTCTGGAATTGTCTTTCACCACTAACAACTTTTCTCAAATCTTCTGTTGACATCAAATGACCACCAATAAGTCTTTTTTCTGCAGTAGATATAATGTCATCTCCGAAATTAGAACCAGAATCTTTATTTGAATCACCGTTTGCAAGAGAATTCTTAATGTGCTTTACAGCATCATTATACCCTTGTTGATATGCACCCGATTGTCCCTGACCACCTTGCTGACCACCTTGCTGACCACTTTGCTGACCACTTTGCTGACCACCTTGTTGACCAGACTGACCGTCTCCATTTAAATCAAGTTTTCCATCTTCATAATCTTTTTGTGCCTGTTGATAACCTTTGTCGTAATCACTTCCTTTATTTGAACCGTTTGCATTATTAGGATTAGGAACACTATCAAGACCAGGTATGTTATTATCACTTTGATTCTGACCACCTTGACCACCTTGAGCATTTTGATCATCAATTGGAATCTGTTGTTGACCAGATTGACCACCTTGACCACCTTGTTGAGGAGGTTGACCACCATTTTTAAGTACTTGCTTATACACATCGAATGCTTTTTCTGCACCCTCTTTGTATGTCTGCGGAGATCCACCACCACTTCCAGCAGTACTTTCCAATTGCCACTCAAGTATCAATTTTTTGGAGGCATCTGGATTATTCTTTGTATCAAGATAGATATTTTTTACAGAAGAATCTTTTCTGAAATCTTCGAACAGTTTTATTCTTGTACTCATAATTTTGATATTTCTTCACCTATTTTTTCAATGATTTCATCATTTGTCAATCCTTTTTCCTGATATTCTCGTATCTTTTTGACAATATCGTTGAAACCTTTCTTTGCGTCTTCACCCCAAGGTTCTTGTTTTTGTTGACCTTGACCACCTTGTTGGCCTTGCTGTCCCTGCTGTCCCTGCTGACCCTGTTGACCTTGTTGACCCTGTTGACCCTGTTCTTTTTGTTGTTTCAACACGTCTGGATATATTTCTTCCCATGTATCGTTTACATATTTTGTGTCATAATATCCCTTTATATCTTCCCAGATTTCTTTATTCAGCAAACCAAGTTCAACAAGTGTATCATTTACCTCATAATCCATTGCTATATTAGAACGATAATGATCTTCTGGACTTAATCCTGTGTTTTCGAATCTTCTTCTGTGATTCAAGAATACATGCATCATCTCGTGCCCAAGAACAGCAGTGATGTTTCTTACATGCGACATATCACCGTTATGCAACAAATCGTACCAAACAAAACACGGATTAATATAAAGATTATATCCATCAGTTGCCATAGTAGGTATATTGACACCCCACATTACATTCAACTTATCAAACCAAGGTCTGAATGATTGCCATGTTGCATTTTCTATAAATGGAATCTTTGCAGTATCTACCGCATTAATCACATCATCTACATCAAATTCAAGTTCTACAAATTCATTCTTGAACGAGTCGAAATATTTTTGCTTGATATGATCACCAGAACCTTTTCTGAAACTGGCATTCTCAACGGATTTTGATTCTTGTTCAACTATCATATTTTTTATATCTTCCATAATCTTATTATAACAAATTGGGGAATATAATTAACTAAAAATCATACTCCCCAACCCGCTTCTTTATTTTAGTTTATTCCCTTGAAGAGAGATGCATCAACACTATCACCAATCGTAGGATATTTTTTAACAAGTTTAATAAATTCTGGAGTCATATATTTTCCCCACAACTCACAAGGATATGCACCGATTATTATAGTGTAATTCTTGATTCTGATTGATTTATCACCAGACTTAAACTTATCAATAAACTCTCTGTTAGTCATTGAAGAATCTTGTGAACATTTCTGGTCATACCATCCCTTATCTGGTTTAACAAACATCTTGTCCATTCTTAGATAAGGTGTGTGGTCACTATTCTTTGTATAACTGAAGATTCTCAACACATCATCAACAAGTGAATATACAAGATTTGATTTCTTCTCAAATGATGATATATTTGTTATCTCAAGAAGGTTTCTACAGAAATTATCCCATTCTTCTGCTGTCGGATAGAAAGGAACATATTCATTCAGATATTTCTCACCTTCTCCAAAGATTTCAGAAACAGTATATTTCGGGAATTTTGCCATTCCGCCTCCGCGTTCTACTACAACATCTCTCCAGTAGTTCATTGAACCGAGTTTAATCATGTAAAAAGCTGCACCTACGTTTCCATCCTTGATGGTATCTTGTAATGCCTTAATTGCTTCGTTGGCATTTTTCTCCCATAATGTTTTCAATTTTGAAGGGTCAATCTTGTGAGTTACATTGAAGAATGACATCAATGCATTCGTTGCTTCTTCGCCGACAACATTCAGAAGAGTTTGTGCCAATCTGTTCATTTTCTCCGTATCATTATAATCGAATGCAAGAACAGTCTTTGATGGGTCGTCTTTATCTGTTGTCAATAATTTTTCAACTTCGAAGAGAATATGACAAGCCTTTGACCAGTTACGTGGAGATGGCCAAGGAATCATCATCTCCTTACCTTCAATTGGCTCTTTAAAGAAATGTTCTGGGTTATTTGCTACATCTACAGTTGAGACACCACCGTTCTTATCATATTTCTTTTGTGTGATAATTTCTCTTTCACCATCGTAATTCTCAAGGAAATTATAAATCCATTCCCAGATATGTTCTTTTGTTCCGATAACTTTTCCTTCATCGTCTTTTACTTCTCCAGTTGCATATTTTTT
>Ga0326514_10002529_pt1 | contig 11631 bp, 7 predicted proteins | sample 3_2548_0518_D_FD_203653 | JGI IMG/M metagenome (GOLD analysis project Ga0326514, IMG submission 203653) | Bovine rumen microbial communities from UC Davis, California, United States - 3_2548_0518 | ecosystem: Host-associated > Mammals > Digestive system > Stomach > Rumen | place: USA: California... | reverse complement strand
ACTCTATAGCGAATACCGTTGGGCGAATGCCGTACAGGCCGAGAACGTCGATTTCCGCAACTGCGTCGTCTATAATTGCGGCAACGGATGCTACGGCGGCCCCGGCGGCGGCCAGATCAATATGGTGAACAATTACTATAAGAGCGGTCCTGCAGCTTCCACCTCGTATATCACGCAGGCCTCGGTGGCCAATAGCGGCAGCGCCGAAGGATATGAAATCTACTGGACTATGTTCAGCCGTTACTATATCGATGGCAACCGCCTCAATTCCACAAACAATGCCGATTGGAGCTATGTGAGAGGTGACAAAGGCTATTACAGCACCGGAGGTGTCTGGTACACGCCTGATCCGAACCATTACTATGGCGACAATGTGTCCTATATCACTCATTCGGGTACCGATTATGTGAGCATGCGTCTTTCTTCTCCCGCTCCCACGGGCGAGGTGACCACCCACACGGCCGTTGAGGCCTACAACAAGGTGCTCGGTCTGGCCGGCGCTTCCCTCGATCCCGATGAGGTCGATCTCCGCTATTTCGAGGAAGCCCTTGCCGGTACCGCTACCTACACGGGGTCTGTCACCGGCAAAAAAGGCCGTATTGACCTGGTCAGCGATGTGGACGGCTATACCGAGAAGAATTTCGGCACCGGCAAACGCCCCACAGGCTTCGATACCGATGGCGACGGTATGCCCGATGCTTGGGAGACAGCCAACGGACTCAATCCCAACGATTCAAGCGACGGTAGCGCCTATACCCTCGACACCGTCAAGTTCTACTCCAACCTCGAGGTTTATGCCAACTCTCTGGTGCAGGATATCATGCTTGACGGCAATGACGATGCCGTCGATCCCGCCAAGGAATATTATCCCGCTTACACCAAAGCAGACGGCACGCATGTCGATGCTATCAATACGCTCGGGGTGACGAGCGGAGGTGGTGAAGCGGCTGCAACAGTCTATACGCTTGCCCAGTCAACAAACAACGCTTCCGGCAATACGAGCTCCTCCTACGCCTTCAACGACGGATTCACCATCACCAACAGCAATTCCAAGAGCTATGCCACCGGCAAGGAAGACGGCATCAAGTTCTCGGCAGGGGTGAAGTACACCATTAACATCCCCGCTGCGCTCAAGGTAACCAAAATGGTAATCAGGGGTTACGACAATTATGCCGATGTTGACTCTTATCTTGCTGAGTTAAACGGTGTGTCTTATGAAGCTACAACCTATGTTTGGCCTATGAAAAATGGAAGCAACTATGTGATGGCATCTCATACCATCGAGTTCGATTCTCCGATAGCTTCAACAATAACCTTTACCCCGCAGGGCAAGCAGGTGGTATGGGCATTTGATTTGACTTGTATTTCCTCTACTGTAGGCATTGAGTCCGTCGTACAGAAAGAAGCTGATAATACGCGGAACTTCAACCTCCTCGGCCAGCCCGTGTCCTCCGATTACAAGGGACTGGTCATCCGAAATGGTAAATTAATATTAGTAAAATAATCCAATCCAAGCCCTCTGGCAGAAGTCCCCCTTTAAGGGGGATTTAGAGGGCCTTATATTATGACCAGACAAGAATTAACAGCTCAGATCCGGGCCAGGAAGAGTTTCCTCTGTGTCGGCCTCGACACGGATCTCAAGAAGATTCCCCAGCATCTGCTGACGGAAGAAGATCCCATCTTCGCGTTCAACAAGGCCATCATCGATGCCACCGCACCCTGGTGTGTGTCCTACAAACCGAATCTGGCATTCTATGAGAGTGCCGGCATCAAGGGTATGTTGGCCTTTGAGAAGACCGTCAAGTATCTCAATGAGAACTATCCCGACCACTTCATCATCGCCGATGCCAAGCGTGGCGATATCGGCAATACGTCCAAGATGTACGCACGCACATTCTTCGAGGAATATGACGTTGATTCCCTCACCGTCGCTCCCTACATGGGCAATGACTCCGTGCAGCCCTTCCTCGAGTATGAAGGCAAGTGGGTCATCCTGCTCGCCCTCACCAGCAACAAGGGTTCCTTCTCGTTCCAGCATCTGCCCCTGCGCGATGCTGAGGGGGAACTTTTCGAGGAGGTTCTCCGCGTTTCCAGCACCTGGGGCAACGACAGCAATATGATGTATGTAGTCGGAGCCACCCAGGGCGAGGAATTCAAGAAGGTCCGCAAGATAGTGCCCAACCACTTCCTCCTTGTGCCCGGCATCGGTGCCCAGGGCGGCAGCCTCGAGGAAGTCGTTAAATACGGTATGATTGACGACTGCGGTCTCATCGTCAATTCCTCCCGCGCCATTATCTATGCCTCCGCCGGTCGCGACTTCGCCCAGGCTGCAGCCGATGCCGCCAAAGCCGTTCAGCAGCAGATGGCCGCCTTCCTCTGATTCCGCTCTTCCATTCCGCAATAAAAGGATGCCCCGCAAGGAGCATCCTTTTGCTTTTAGTTCGCCCCCGATTGGATGTTGAAGAGCAAATAATCCTGTTAATGTCCATCGGAGTCCGATAGGGCCGTCAACGGCCTTCCCTGAAAGTAATCAGGAACGTGACATGGAATCCTTCAAGCGGTCTTTCCCTCAGACTGAGATTCCCGCCTTGTGTCACACAGATCTGACGCGACAAGGCCAGTCCGATACCCGAGCCATCCCTTTTCGTAGTGTAAAACGGAACGAAGATTTCATTGCGTATCTCCGCAGGTATCGCTTTCCCGTCGTTGCTCACAGCGAGACCTTCCTCCGTCCATGCAACTCCTATTTTTTCAGCTCCCGCTTCAACCGCATTCTTTGCCAGGTTCGTCAATACCTGACGCACCAGATTGGCATCGGCATAAACCGTGCGATCCAGGCTGCTGTCCGTTTCCCATTTCAATGAAGGATAGAGCGATGCCACGCTCTCCACAATATCTCTCAGGCAGATGTCCTGTGGCACCGCCTTCTGCAGATGCATCATCGTCCGGTAGCTCTCTACGAATCGTGTCAGCCCCACGCTTGTGTCGCGGATGGCGCGGATGCCGTCTTCCAATGGTGTGCCCTTCACATCTCCGCGATCCAGAAATGACTGCGTGATGCTCGAGATGGGTGCCGTAACGTTCATGATTTCGTGGGTCAGGACACGCGTCAGCCGTTGCCATGATTCCACCTCGTTGCGGTTCATCAGAGTCCGGATTTCCTGCCCCATGTCATTCAGCAGCTGTTGACAGGCCTTATCTCCCGAAGGCATTCCTTTCAGAGGCAACCGGAACGAGAAATCCCGGTTCCGGAGTGCTTCGCGCATCAGGTAGGCTCTCTCCTTCATCTTGCGTTGATGACACACAAACCAAATCAGGGCACTTGTCAGAAGCACCGCAAGCCCTATGATAATCCAATCTTTTGTGTCCATCGCTCACGAAAGCTTTTTAATTTTATTGTATAAGGTCTGTCGCGTGATTCCTAACTGCTCGGCGGCCAGTTTCAGGTTGCCGTGACAGCGGTCAATAGCACGGCGTATATGCTCCGCCTCCACTTCGTCCAGAGTTGCCACATCCTGTTGGGCATCAAGCACGTCTTTCAGTTTGCGGACCAGCTCATCGTTGTCCCACGGTTTGGTGATGAAGTCGGCGGCTCCGCTCTTCAGACCGCGTACGGCCAGCGAAACTTCGCCGTAGGCTGTCATCAGAACCACCGGCAGGTTGGGATGGTGCTTGCGGATGGCACGCAGCCAGGTGAGTCCGTCCTGTCCGTCGTTTACACCGATGCTGAAATTCATATCCAGCAGTACAAGGGCAACGGTCTCCTGACCGAGTAGTTTGAGAACTCCCTCCGGCGAGGACAGGGTAATGACGCGATCAAACATCCCAGCCAGGCAATACTTCAGTGCCGTGAGGATGGCTTCGTTGTCGTCGATGACGAGTATAGTACCATAGGTTTTCATTTCGGGTGCAAAGATAGCGTTTTTTTCCGAGAAATCACTTATTCACCCCTCTTTTTCCTCTCTTTCGCCCTTCGGAATGTCAAATTATTAGACACAATGCTGTCAAAAAAATGGACAAACCGCCTCCAGCCGCATCAATAATCTTGGTGGATTCGAAACTTTACCTTACCTTTGCACCGTCAAAACAAGAACGCATGAAAATGAATGTAAAAATGAAAACAATCAGAATCATAATGATTACCCAGCTGCTCTGCTCTGCCGTGACGGCCCAGCAGGCAGCGCTGACGGTAGGCGACTGCATGCGCTATGCCGTGGAACACAACCACGACATACGCATCAGCCAGCTTACGCAGGACAACCGCCGGGCCGATCGTGTGGCCGCCATCGGTGCCTTTCTGCCCTCGGTGAGCGGAAACATAGGGGCCCAGTACAACTTCGGACGAGCCATCGATCCCGAGACAAATGTCTATACGAACGTAAGTACCTTCAATAACGGATACTCCGTCTCTGCTTCCCTGCCGTTGTTCGACGGATTCCAGCGTGTCAACCGGCTGAGGGCTGCCCAAGCCTCGGTGCTGATGGGCAACAGCGAGTTGCAGGCGCGGCGCGACGAACTCGCCCTGCAGGTCTTTGAGGCCTATTGCAATGTGCTCTATTATCAGGGCACCGTGCGCATGGCAGGGGAGAAGCGCGAACAGAGCCGGATGACGCTGCACCAGACCCGCGTGATGTGCGAGATAGGACAGAAGAGCGAAGCCGATGTGGCCCAGATGGAGGCCCAGCTGGCTGCCGACGAATATGAAGTGACCCGCCAGGAGAACGAACTTGCCACCGCCAGGCTCTCCCTGCGCCAGCTGATGAACTGGCCGGGGGAGATAGAGGTGGCTGAGGGGCTCGACGGGAAAGATGGACTTGACGGGCTTAATGGGGAGGATGGACTTGACGGGGATGAGTTGCCTGCAGTTGCCGCTGCGCGCCACAATGTGACGGTGGCCCGCCATAACCTGCACGAGGCCTGGGGTGAATTTTCCCCAACTTTGTCCATCAGCGGCGGCATGACTACCAACTACAACAAGATGCTGCATGCAGAAGCTGTCGGATTCAGAACTCAGTTGGATAACAACAAGGGTGAGTATGTCTATGCCACGCTGAGCATACCGGTTTTCAATCGGCTGCAGACCATCACAAATGTGCGACGCCAGAAGAATAATCTCAGGATTGCGGAGGAGCAGCTGGCCCAAAAGCGCGACGAACTGGCACGCCTCCGTCTCCAGGCAGGCAGCGACTGCGAGGGTTACCGCCGGCAGACCGTTCAGATGCGACACAAGGTCGAGGCCGACTCGCTGGCCTGGCAGCTGACGCTCCGTAAGTATGAGGAGGGACTGGCATCCGGCATTGATGTGCAGACCACTTCGGCCACGCTTCTCCAGTCCAGGGCCCAGTTGCTGCAATGCCGTCTGATGCTTGCTTTGAAACAGAAACTCGTAAATTATTATAATGGTATATCTCTATGGACAGAATAATTGAAAAGAAAAAGGGACTTCGGATGAAACATGTCCCTTACATTGCCGGCGGAACATTGTTGCTTATGCTCCTGCTGTGGATTATCTTCGGCAACCACGAGGCTACCCTGCGCGTCGATGCCGCTGAACTCACCGTGAGCGAGGTCACAGAGGCAGAATTCAAAGACTATGTGCGAACCAACGGCACGGTAGCCCCCATTCAGGTGGTGCAGGTTTCGCCCGAAGAGGGCGGCATCGTTCGCGAGAAGGTGGTCGAAGAGGGCTCGTTCGTCCACAAAGGCGATGTCATCGTGCGGCTCTCCAACTCCGCTCTCGATCTCCAGATTCTGAATGCGGAGGCCGAACTGGCCGAAAAACAGAATCTGCTGCGCAACACCCAGGTGGCCATGCAGCAGGACAAACTCAATAACGAGACCGAGGCCGCACAACTGGAAATGGATGTGACCCGCAAACGTCGCACCTTCGAACAGAATGAACGTCTCTGGAAGGAAAAACTCATCAGCCGGGAGGTTTGGCTGCAGGCCAAGGAGGACTATGACCTCGCCCTGAAGAAACAGCGCCTCATCAGCGAACGGCTCGAGAAGGATGCCCAGTACCGTTCCATCCAGATGGATCAGATGGAGGACAACCTCGCCAATATGCAGCGTAATGTGGTTCTGGTGCGTGAGCGCAAACAGAAACTCGAGGTGAGGGCCGCCATCGACGGCGAACTGGGACTGTTGGATGTGGAACTGGGACAAAGTATTACTTCCGGCCTGAAAATAGGACAGATCAACGATCTTTCCGACTACAAGGTGACGGCCCAGATTGACGAGCATTATATCGACCGCGTACGCCAGGGACTTGAGGCCACCTTCACCCGAGGCGAAAAACAATATCAACTCCAGGTGCGTAAGGTTTATCCCGAGGTACGGCAGGGCAAGTTCGGTTGCGATTTCGTTTTCATGGGCGAAAGGCCGGAGAACATACGTTCCGGACAGACCTACTACATCGACCTCGAACTGGGACAGCCGGAGCAGGCCGTCCTCATCCCTCGCGGCACCTTCTTCCAGACCACAGGCGGACAATGGATCTTCGTCCTCGACAAGAGCGGCAGCAAAGCCTATCGCCGCAATATCCGCATCGGCCGCCAGAACCCCCGCTACTATGAAGTGCTTGAAGGCTTGGAGCCAGGCGAGCGCGTTGTCACCAGCGGCTATGAGGCATTCAAAGACAATGAAGTGCTTGACATCAAATAAAATCGCGATAACGAAATGTCGAAGTATCGAAACATCGAGATATCGAGATTTCGAAATATCGAGATCTCGAAATATTGAAAAAAACAAAAACTATGGATATCTTCAGAAATCTTCTTTACACAGCACGCCGCTTCAAGACAGCGACGGTATTGAATTTCGTCGGACTGACGGTGGCATTTGCGGCCTGCTATCTGTTCCTGACCCAGGTGACGTACAATCACTCTTACAACAAAGGGTTCGCCGACTATGAAAACCTCTATCGGGTTGAGTTCTCCAGTTTTTGGAATAACGGGAGATGGCAGAGCAATATGAGCCGCCTCATTGCCGATCAGATTGCGGAGATGCCGCAGGTAGAGAGCATGGGCCTTTTCCAATGCTGGACAAATGGCTGGCCCGCCAGAAAGGGTGAGACGGATATGAATTTTACCGGACAGTATGTCAACAACGATGCCCTTGTCACGATGGCTCCCCGCCTCCTCGACGGGAAACTGGGCTGGGAAGACGGTGATCAGAAGGGTATTATTATCCCCGCCTCTGTGGCGCAGACCTACTTCGGAGAAACGCAAGTGGCCGGACGCTGCATGTGGTGGAACACCGGTGACAGCATCCGGGTGAGGGGCGTCTATGCCGACTTTCCGGAGAATTCATCGGTAGGGAACTTTATCTTCTGTAACTTCGGTGAGGAGAACAGGGACAATTTCGGCAACTTCAACTATACCTGCTATGTGCGTCTCGTCCAACAGACCGATACATCGGGGCTGTCGCGCGTCATCAACAATGCAGTACTCGAAAAACTCCACCAGTCTTTCGTCGAACATGGCGGCGAAGAGGAATGGAACCGGCGCGGTTTGGACGGCAAGCAGGTGCTGCGCCTCACGCCTGTCACCGAGACTTGGTTCTCGAACGTGGATGCCAACAACGACCGGGGCAATCGTGCGGTCGATCTGATTCTGCAGCTGTCTTGTCTGCTGGTGCTCATCATCGCGACTATCAACTTCCTCAACTTTATGCTGGCCGAAGCCCCCATGCGCATCAAGAGTGTCAACACACGCAGGGTATTGGGAAGCCCCGTCGCCACATTGCGCTCCGGACTGGTGGCCGAGGCTGTTGTCACGTCGCTCATGGCCTTTGCGCTGGCTCTCATCGTGTGCTGGCTGCTGTCGCAATGGCCCTTCATCGGCGAGGTCACTGTGGGCAGTATTCTGCTCCAGGATCACCCGGTGCTGCTACTCTTCCTCGGACTTGCCGCTGCCGTGGTGGGCATTGTCGCCGGTCTCTATCCTGCTTTCTATGTCACCTCGTTCCAGCCGGTACTGGTGCTGAAAGGCTCATTCGGTCTCACGCCCAAGGGCAGGCAATTACGTACGGCACTGCTTTTGCTTCAATTCGTCATCACCTGCATCATGGGTGTCTATATCGGCATTCTCTACCTCCAGAGCCATTATATCTACCATTCAGACTATGGTTATTCCAAGGACGAGGTCTTTGTGGTTTCCCTAAGGGACCTGAAAGACAAGCGGGATGCCTTCCGTTCGGAGCTGATGGCCCAGACCGGCGTGGTGAATGTGTCCTTCTCCCAAAACGTGCTCGGCTCGGCCGACGAATACATGGCATGGGGACGCGGCGACGAGATGCACAGCGCTCAGTTCGTAGTGCTGCCCGTCGATTGGCACTATCTGCGCACAATGGGCATCCGGGTGGTCGAAGGACGTGATTTCAACGAACACGACGGAGACTGCTACATCATCAACGAGGCGGCCCGCAGCCAGTGGGACTGGGTGGAGATGGACAAGCCGCTTCTTGAGAACGACCTCACGGTGGTAGGCGTTTGCCAGAACGTACGCTTCGCTTCCACCCGTGTCGATAATGCCTCCACACCGATGGCATTTGTCATCTTCGGTGAGAAATACAGCGGATGGAGCAATCCATACAATGTGGCAAATGTCCGGGTGGCAGCGGGTGTCGATAAACTCGAGATGCGTCGCCGGATCAAGGATATCTGTGTCCGGATGGGAGCGACCCAGGAACCCATGGTGTGGTTCCTCGACCAGATGCTCGAAAAGACCTACGAAGAGGAGTTCCGCTTCATCCGTCAGGTGCTCATCTTTTCGCTCATCTGTCTCGTCATCACTCTTATCGGTGTGTTCTGTATGACGATGTTCGAGACGGAATATCGTCGCAAGGAGATAGGCATCCGCAAGGTGATGGGCAGCTCGACGCAGGAAATCCTCATGATGTTCTGCCGACACTATGCCCTGCTGCTCTCTATTAGTTTCATCATTGCTGCTCCCATTGCGTACTACATCGGACAGCAGTGGCTCCAGTCGTTTGCCGAGCGCACGCCCATCTACTGGTGGCTTTTCCCCCTGGCCCTGTTGGCTGTTGGCGTCATCACCCTCACCACCGTCATTATCCAGAGTTGGCGCACCGCCAACGAGAATCCCGTTAACAGTATCAAAAGCGAATAAATAATGAAGAGTTATTTCAAATTCCTGTCGCGCAACAAGGCCTATACCTTTATTAATATAGCGGGCCTGGTAGTATCTCTGATGTTCATCATACTGATAGGAGATTACACGTGGCGGCAATACAGCATCGACTCGTGGCACAGCGATGCCGACCGCACGTACATAGCAGGCAGCGAGAGCAGCTTCTTCATGTGGCCGCAGGCAGCACGCGAGATAGAGGCAATGTGTCCCGAGGTGGAGCAGACGTGCTGCGTTATGAGCCAGGTCGGCAGCATCTGCTACGGCGAGATGAAGGTCAGGGAGGGGGAGCATGAGAACGGCATCATCATGCTGGCCGACTCTAACTTCTTCAGTTTCTTCGACTTTGAGTTGACGACTGGCGACCGCCGTACAGCCCTCGATGCTCCCGACAAATGCGTCATCACCGAGAGACTGGCACGCCGCCTCTTCGGGGAGAAGAACCCCATCGGCGAATCGCTGCGGATAGTGGGCGCACAGGCGATATTTATCTCGAACGACAATCCCTACGACAGCACGCTTGTCTATACCGTCAGTGCCGTGGCCAAGGACTTCGACCGCACAGTGCTGCCCAATGAGACGCAGGTTATAGCCCACATGGACCGCTTCCCGCAGGTGATGGGCTACACGCTCACCAACAAGGTCTTCGCCCACAGCTCGACTGGTACCTGCAAGGCTTTCCTGCGCCTACGGGATGGACTGACATTGGATGACAAGAAACAGACGATAGAGGACTATCTGACAAAAAACTACTGGTTGTGGGACCGAGGCGAGGAGAAAAACTTCACGCTGACGCCCCTCACCGACATAATGTTCGCGCCGCAGAACGAGGGCCTTGGTCTTCTAAAGGGAGACAAGACACGGCTCAGAATCCTGCTCGCCGCAGTCCTGGCACTCCTCTTCTTCGCCGTGAGCAACTATATCAACCTGACTGTGGCCAACACAGGGTTCCGCGCCAAGGAGATGGCCACGCGCAGGCTTTTCGGCAGCAGCCAGCACGAGATCTCGCTGAAGCTGATAGCCGAATCGACCGTGATGGTGGCGGTGGCTTTTGTGATTGGATTTCTGCTGGCAGTTGGTTTCCAGAAGGATGCAGCGGAGCTCTTCAAGGGGAAGATAGCGCTGACGGACGATCTCAATGTCTGCACGGTGAGCGTCTGCCTCGGTTTTATCCTGCTCGTGGGCATTATCTCAGGTATCATGCCCTCCTACCAGATTTCCCGCTTCCAGCCCATCGACATCGTTAAGGGCAACTTCCGCTACCATTCCAAGTTGGTGCTGGGCCGTCTGTTCATCATCGTCCAGAATGTCGTGACCGTGGTGATGCTCACCGCAGCTCTGGTCATCTGGCTCCAGCTGAAGCATCTCATCGATGCCCCGCTGGGGTTCAACACCGAGAACCTCTGGTGCGTGATGAGCCCGGACGGACAGAGCGAGACACTGAGAGCCGAGCTGGAGAAACTGCCCAACGTGGAAGCTATCGGCGCTTGCAAGGGCACGTCGTTCGCCTCCTACACCGCCCAGATGATGTATATCAACAAGGCGGGAGAAGACAAGCGACATGTGTTGTATTTCACGCGGTTGGACACTGTGGCATTCAATCTCTACGGCCTGGAGAAAGTAAAGGATCACGGATTCGTGAACGACGGATTTTATCTGACCAAAGAAGCCTTGCGCCGTCTGGAGATAACCGAGGAAGACCGAGAGCTGGAGTATGGCAATTCGGGCAAAAAACTGAACATTGCCGGTGTCCTCAGAGACTTCCACCGTATCAATGTGCTGCACGACTACGAACCGTTAGCCATCAGTTTGGAGGATGGAATGACGGAGCCTGATTATTTGGTCAAGGTGCGCGATAACAAGCGGGCCAGAGCTGAACTGCAGGCCATCATCAAGGGACTGCCGGATGTGGACGATAATATGGACTGGTATGTGCAGCATATCGATGAGAGCATTGCCAATACTTTCGAGGACCAGCAGAACACGCTGAAGATTATCACGCTCTTCACCGTCATTGCCGTGATTATCTCCATGATGGGTTACGTTGGCGTGTCGCTCTTCTTTATCCGTCAGCGGAAGAAGGAGATAGGCATACGAAAGATTATGGGTTCGACATCGGGTGAGGTCATACTGCTGATGCTGCGAATCTTCTGTTCACCGTTGTTGCTGTCGTTCGTCATCGCCGTACCTCTCTCATGGTACATCATGCGCGACTGGCTCACCAACTTCAGTTACCGCATCACACTCTCGCCCTGGATATTCATCGCCACCTGTGCCTTTGCACTTCTTGTGGCTATCCTCTCCGTCGGTTTCCAAATCATCAAAGCCGTCAGAACCAATCCCGTAGAAAGCATTAAAACAGAATAAACGCTGATATGAACGTTTTCGTTAAGCCAAAAGAGCAGAGCGATGCTTGCATCGGCTATGCCTTGGCGAGAAAACGAACATGAATATGAAGGAAATGTTTTTAGCAGTAGGGGTA
>Ga0326514_10002525_pt1 | contig 11641 bp, 3 predicted proteins | sample 3_2548_0518_D_FD_203653 | JGI IMG/M metagenome (GOLD analysis project Ga0326514, IMG submission 203653) | Bovine rumen microbial communities from UC Davis, California, United States - 3_2548_0518 | ecosystem: Host-associated > Mammals > Digestive system > Stomach > Rumen | place: USA: California... | reverse complement strand
TTGGCATGACAGGCAATAGCGACTCGTTGCTCGCCAAGTATGCCGACTGCGTGCTCAACGTCCATGTGGACAAGGAGGCATGTCCCCTCAATCTGGCCCCCACCAGCTCGACGATGGCACAGCTCGCTATGGGCGATGCACTCGCCGTGGCCCTGATGGAGGTACGACACTTCCAGCCGCAGGACTTCGCTCACTTCCACCCGGGCGGCGAGCTCGGCAAGCGACTGCTCACCACGGCAGGCGACGTGATGCGCACAGAAGACCTGCCCATCCTGAAGCCCACGATGAGTCTCGGAGAGGCCGTGATTCTCGTCAGCAAGGGAAAGCTGGGACTGGGAATCGCCCTGACCGGTGACCACATCGACGGCATCATCACCGACGGAGACATCCGCCGTGCCATGGAGAAGTGGCAGGCGGAATTCTTCAACCGCACCGTCAGCGACATCATGACGCGCACACCCAAGACCGTGGGGCCGCACACCAAGATATCCGAAGTGCAGCGCATCATGCACCAGCACAAGATCCACTCCGTGCTCGTGGTCAGCGACGAGCGACGGCTGCTCGGGGTGGTCGACAGCTACAGCTGCGTGCTCTGAACACAGGCAACATACCAACGTAACGAACATAGACACAATGATAAGGCAAACGAGGACAGGGGCAAAACGAGTAGCGATGACGGCTGTGCTGGCTGTCGTGGCTATGCTGTGTCGTGCACAGGAGATGTCGGGCTATCTCTTCAAGACCATCGACGCTTCCAACGGACTGACCTCCAGTCAGATCAACAGCATCGTGAAGGACGAACGGGGATATGTCTGGTTTGGTACGCCCGCCGGACTCTATCGCTACGACGGATATGTCTTCAAGCACTTCCAGACCAACTCTCAGGACGGTGCATCGCTGCCCGACAGCTATATTGACAACATACAGGAACTCTCCGAAGGAACGCTCTGGGTGAAGACCTCAGCTGGCTACTGCATCTACGACCCGCAGAACGAAATCTTCGAGCGCAACGTGAAGCAGAAACTCGCACGCTACGGATTCAAGGACGTGCCGCGACTCTTATATATAGATAGGTACAAGAACATCTGGGGATATCTGCCCAAGGAAGGCATCGCTTGCTATAACGCACAGCAGCAGCTGATGGTCGAGTTTGACTATTCTACACGCTTCAACGGCATACCCAAAGGCGAGATCTGCTCCATCAGTGAGTGCAAGGATGGCGTCATACTCGTTTACAGAGACGGACGAATCGTCTGCTGCGACGTGATGCACGGACAGAATGTCATCTGGAACAACAGCGAGATAGCACAGCGGCAACTCCGCAACACACCTACGCTGAAAGTCTTCGTAGACCAGAACGACAACATCTGGCTCTACGGACAGGGAACACTCTTCGTGATGAACAAGCAGGCTAAGACCTGGAACACGCAGATAGGCGATGCACTCGGACTCATTGGCATTGGAGTCGACTTTACCATCAATGGAATGGCGGGCGACAGGAACGGCAACATCTGGATAGCCACCAGCCGCGGAGGACTCATGCGCACATCGGTCAATAACTACACGATGGAGAGCGTGATGCTCAGGACAATGAACGTGCAGCGGTCGCTCTTCAACACGAAGAGCATACAGAGCGTCTACGTGGACGACACCGACTTGCTCTGGGTAGGAACGTCGAAAAGCGGCGTGGCTTACTGGGGAGCCAATATCTATAAGTTCGACGTCAAGTCCATCGGCGACATCACGGCAATCATGCAAGACGGCAACGGAAAAGTCTGGTACGGCACAAGTGACAATGGCATCTACGGTTACGAAGGAAAACTGGCCAGTCTCAACGTGACGGCACTCGCCACTACGCCCGACGGCAGCATCTGGGTCGGATCAAAGCAGAACGGACTGACACGTATTAAGGACGGGCAGACCAGAATCTATGCCACCACCGTAGATACCTTGCGGCGTACCGTCATCGACGACCACATCAAAGCGCTCGTAACCGACAAGCACGGAAACCTGTGGATTGCCTCTGAGGGCGGACTCCAAATGTTTAACCTCAAACTTGAGACATTCTCTAATTACACCAAGGAGACTGGAAAACTGCGGGTGAACAGCGTCACCTCGCTTTGCTACACACGCAACCATAGGATTCTTGCGGGCACATCGGAGGGACTCATGGTGCTCAACATCGCAGACGGACAGATACGTCATCTTACGGGCAACTCTACCAACATGGCGAAGTTCACCAATAACTACGTCACATACGTCTATCAAGACTCACGAGGACTGATCTGGATCGGTACGCGAGAAGGCGTCAACGTGCTCAATGAAGATGACGACCGTCTCGACTATATCACAGAGCGTCAGAACCTCTGCAACAACAACGTCTGCGCCATCGCTGAGGATAAGAGCCATAACATCTGGATCACCACCAGCAACGGAGTGTCGAGAGTTGTCTTGCAGAGAGACCACGAGCAGAGTACCTTCCACTACGGACTTTACAACTACACCAAGGAGGACGGACTGCAGAGCAACGAGTTCAACCTTGGCGCCATCTGCACCCTGCGCGACAGCACCGTACAGATGGGAGGACTCTACGGAGTGAACTGGATCAGGGAGAAGTCGCAAGACGAGGCCGACTACCTGCCTAAGGTGATCCTCACACAACTCTACATCGGGGAGGAGGAAATACAGGTCGGACGCGACTACGACGGCAACATCGTGCTGCCCTGTGCACTCAATGAGCTCAACAAGCTGCAACTGAAAAGTGGACAGAACACCTTCACCATCAAGTTTGCGGCCGGCAACTACAACCAGAGCGAGCGACTGCAGTTCGAATACCTGCTCGAAAAGGGCGGTAAAGGCGTTTGGCGAAACGGAGATGCCATGACCCACGGAGTCACTTTCACCAATCTTAAGAGCGGACACTATAAGCTCCACGTCAAGGCAAGAGCGGCCGGCATGGGACAGAGTAAGGAGGACAGAATCATCGAGATCATCGTAGAACGTCCCTTCTATTTGCAGTATTGGATGATTATCATCTACGTCTTCCTCGCACTACTCTTGTTCTACATCTGGAAGATCGGCATCGACCAGCTGCGACAGTTGTGGAATGCGAAAAAGGAGATTCTCAACTACCTCGCCGCACAGCGCGATGAGATAAAAGCTGCATCCGATGACCTCCGACAGCCGATGGCGCGCATGACTTCTATCATCATGAACCTTGCGGAGTCAGGCAAATCGCCCGAAGAGCGCGAACAGCTCAATGCACTCCACTCCCAGATGCTCCAGGTCATCACCCGTGTCAGCGATATGCAGCTGGCACTCGAACATCCGGAGCAGACAGCGAAGAAGAATCTGCAGCGACACTACGAAATCGACAGCAACGGAGAGATGAAACTGCCTGAGACAATCAGCGAGGAGCTCACCTCTGAGTTGCGACAGCAGCAGGCGGCATCGCCTACCTCCAAGTTCAAGGTGGTGTTCATCGACGACGGTGAGGACTTCATGCGGTTCGTCAACGCACGACTGAAGTACGTCTACGACTTCCATCCCTACAACGACGTCATCACGGCACTACACGATATCGAGGCCATGATGCCCGACCTTGTGGTCTGCAAGCACGAAATGCCGAATATGTCGGGCAGCGAGCTCTGCGTCAGAATCAAGACGCACCCCGCTATGCACCGTATCAAGTTCGTGTTGATGACGGAGACAAAGCTATCGCAGAAAGAGCTGGCCAATCAGGATATCACTATGTCGGCAGACTACTATCTCGCTAAACCGTTCAACATTCAGGAGGCCGCCATGCACTTCAATCAGCTGCTTGGCATCGAGACCGTCAACGTCTCTGACGACCTTATCGAGGGAGCTGAGACGCGACTCCTCGAAGACCGCACGTCGAGCATGACCACGGCCACCGAGTCGATGGACTATGGCGACTACGACAAGACACAGGACGACGATGACGACGAGCTGATGAAGGCCGTGGCTGTGACCGTGGTCGACAGCCGGCGCGACAGCTTGGCTGTCACAGACACGCCTGACGACGACGACAGTTTTACGATGACCAGCACCATGGACCGACAGCTTCTCAACAGCATCGAGCAGTATGTACAGCAGAACATGAGCCGTGGACAAATCAATATCGACGAGATGGCACAGGCCATGGGCATGGCACTCAGACCTTTCTTCCAGCGAGTACTCGCCGTAACAGGGAAGACACCCGCCGAACTTGTGCGTGATGTGAAGCTCAAGCACGCCTGCATACTGCTCAAGCGGACCAATATCAATATGAGCGAACTGGCCAGCAACGTGGGATTCATGACCGGCGAGAACTTCATCAACGTCTTCAAGGAGCGATTCGGCATCTCTCCGTCAGAATACCGACAGCAGTATCGCGTCAAGTAGGAGCACAGCGACAGAGACCCAACAAAGATGATACGCAAGTCACTCTTACCAGCCATTGTGCTGCTCTATACAGCGCTGACACCTGCCGTCTGTGCGGCCGAAGACGGTGAGACCTCCGACTCACTCATTGTGAAGAAGATGAGAGAGTGCGGTGTGAGATTCAGCTGCAACAACAGCGTGGCACTACTTTTCTCTGGACAGGAGAAGTTCGACGACATGTTTGCCGCCATCCGACAGGCTCGCAACAGCATACACCTCGAATACTTCAATTTCCGCAACGACAGCATCGCATCGCTGCTCTTCGACATCCTAAGGGAAAAACGCCGGGAAGGGGTGGAGGTGAGAGCTATGTTCGACGGGTTCGGAAACGATTCCAACAATCAGCCCCTGCTGAAACGACACATCCGGCAGCTCCGCGCTGACAGCATCGACATCGTGGAGTTCGACCCCATACGCTTTCCCTGGGTCAACCACATCTGGCCGCGCGACCATCGTAAAATCGTGGTCATCGACGGTTCGATAGCCTATACAGGCGGAATGAACGTGGCCGACTACTACATCAACGGCACGCAACAGGTGGGGCAGTGGCGCGACATGCATTGCCGCATCGAGGGTTCGGCCGTCAACGATCTCCAGCAAATCTTCGCACGTATCTGGACACGCACTACCGGCGAGGACATTCCCCATACCCAAGCCTACTACCGTGGCGACCAGCCGATGCCCTTCCAAGGACTCAAGGCCGACACCACGGCGACGGCCGGACAGAAGATGGTGGGCATCGTCAATCGTGAGCCCCACACCACCAACCGCATCATGCGGGAGATGTATGTCAATGCCATTGACTATGCAGTCGACTCCATCCACATCGTCAATCCTTACTTCACCCTTATCCCCTCCGTCAACAAAGCCTTGCGGCGCGCCTTGCAGCGAGGTGTGAAGGTGGAGATTATGTTATCGTCGAAGAGCGACATCCCTCTGACGCCTGACTGCGCGCTCTATATGGCGCACAAGTTAATGAAGCGAGGGGCTAGCGTGTGGCTCTATGAACCAGGTTTCCATCACTCCAAGATTATGATGGTCGACGGACGATTCTGCACTGTGGGCTCCACCAATCTCGACTCGCGTAGTCTGCGCTACGACTACGAGGAAAATGCCCTTATCATAGACCGCTGCACCACGGCAGAGCTCGACGCGATGTTCTGCCGCGACAAGCGCGAATCGTTCCTCCTCACCGAACAGTCGTGGCGAGAATTCCGAACGCCCTGGCAGCGATTCCGCGGTTGGTTCAGCCACCTCCTCCGGCCCTTCCTCTAATAAAAAAAAGCCTCGCTTCACAGCGGGGCTTTTTCCTGGTTTAAAAACTAAATTTTATCAACCATAAACCTTAACCATTGTATTCGTTTGTAATCACGATGCAAAGATAGGGTATTCCGAAATTACGGAGGTTGATTATCTGTTATTTAAGGTTTAAATATCGTCAATTACTGCATTTTAAACCTGTTTTGTCGGATTTTAAACCTAAATTGCCGATTTTTGTCGGATTTTAAACATAATTCTTTGTCAATTCTGATTATTTGTCTACCTTTGCCCCTCGTAGAATTTTTGCATTTTGCATTTGCAGTTCCAGCGCGGTAGCAAATTTTTCACTCTTCACTCTTCACTTTCACTCTTATCTTAATCACTCTGCACTCTATAATGAATATACTCTATATAAGTATCAGTTTGCTTGGTGCTGTGCTACTTGTTGTAGCAGCACGATGGCTGTATCTGCGTAGCGTCAGGATTCGCGAAGGAATACAGATGGGACGCATGTTTACAAACCTCAGCCACGAACTGCTTACGCCGCTGACTGTTATATCTGCCTCTGTCGAACGTCTTCGTGAGATGAACCCAGAGCAACGTAAGGACTATGCGCTGATCCAGCTGAACATCGAGCGCATGGTGCGCCTGCTGCAGCAATTGCTTGAGACCAGCAAGTCTCAGGCTGGCGAGCTTCGTCTGCTGGTGTCGCAGGGCGATGTGATGCAGTATATCTCGAAGACGGCGCTCTGTCTGCAACCGCTCATGGCCAAGCGTGGTCTTGAGTTCACGATTCATTGCATGCCGCAGACCATGATGGGATGGATCGATGCTGATAAGGTGGACAAGATCATCTACAATCTGCTCTCGAATGCGGCCAAATACACCAATGCCCCTGGCCATGTGATGCTGCTGGTCAAGACCAACCGTAAGTTTGACCATGTCACCATTACCGTCACCGACAACGGCATCGGCATGTCGGACGAACAGCAGCGCAGACTTTTCCATCGCTTCCACGATGGCGATTATCGCAAGCAGGGCACCCGCGGCACAGGTCTTGGACTAGCCTTGACACGCGACCTCGTCTATCTGCATGGGGGCACCATAGACTGCGAGAGCAAAGAAGGGATCGGCACCACGTTTACCGTCACGCTGCCAATCACCAAGGATGCCTATACCAGTCAACAAGTCGACGAGCAGTCGCGGCTGAATCTCACAGAGCCACTCGACCGGTTGGAAGAATTCTCCGATTTGCTGACAGCCGGCAATGAGGTGACAACGGAGGAGGTGCCTGAGTCTAACCGTAATGCCTACAGCATCCTGCTCGTAGAGGACAACGTCGAACTGCTCATGCTGATGCGTCAGTTGCTGTCACACCGCTACCGCGTGACGACCGCAGCCAACGGTAAAGAGGCTTTGGACTATGTCTACCACAACAGCGTAGACCTGATAGTCTCCGATGTGATGATGCCTGGTATAGACGGCAACGAACTGACTCGGCGCATAAAGAGTGATCCCAATCTTAGCCATTTGCCCATCATCCTGCTCACGGCTCACGGCAATGAGGAGGCGCGCCAGCAGTCGATGCTGCTCGGTGCCGACGAGTTCATCGTGAAGCCTTTCCGTCTTGGCGACCTTCAGTTGCGAATCGACAATATCCTGGAGAACCGCCGTCGCCTGATGCAGAATCTGAGTATGAACAGCCATGCTTCGTCCAATGCCGACGGCAATGGAAGCGCCGATGATGCGACTTCAAGCTCTTCATCGACGCGGGCAATGCGCGCTGACGAGGAATTCATGGCGCGCATAGCAGCGTGCGTGAAACGGCGAATGTCCGACAGCGACTTTGACCGTATTCAGTTTGCCGCTGAAATGAATATGAGTGAGTCGCTCCTCTATTCCCGCCTTCGCAAGCTGACGGGCAAGTCTGTATCGGCCTTTATCCGCGAACAGCGTCTGCTGGAAGCTTGCCGCCTGATCAAGGAGAATCCTGAGATGCGCGTGAGCGACCTGACCTATCGCGTCGGTTTCCGCGACCCCAAGTATTTTGCCACTTGTTTCCGTCAGGAATATGGGGTGCAACCCAGCGAATATGCCCGCCGCTACCTCGACAGCATGCCGAAAGAGGATACTAAGTAACCGTTATCGGTTACTAAATGATACAAACAGGGGACACGACATTTACGTTGTGCCCCCTGTCTTTGGTTTCGTCGTGTTGCGCTCTACGGCTACTTACGTATCATCTTCTTTGTCGTGCCGCCCTCGTTGACGATGAGCAGTCCACTCTGTCGTGTGCTGTTGGTGACGCGGCGGCCCTGCAGGTCGTAGACGGCTGCGGACTGTGCGTGGCCGACAGTCTTGAGGTCGGAGATACCTGTGACGGTGCTTTCTAAGTTGAAGATATAGGGCTCGTCGATGCTTCCTTCCAGAGTGCTCTGGAACTCCATCGTCTCTGTCACAGGATAGGTTTCACCAGTGAGCTGGTTCTCAACCGCGAAGTTGAAGTTGTCGTAGCTGTCGCCGTGGATAGTGATGAAATGCTTCTTGTCGATGAGATAGCTCACTCCGCGCAATTCGCCTTCGCTGCTGTAGGCCAGTAGTCGATAGCCTTCTTCGGCGAGCGGCTTGTTGTTGTGTTGCAGGATTTCAGCCACGATGTTCATCGTGCTCGGATACTTTCGTGCTGTGCTCGCCGTGTCGGCAAAAGCTTCGACGGGTTCACCTGGTGTGATGAATTCGATGTGCAGGCTCTTGTTGCCAGTCGTCTTATAGAGATAGCCGTGACTGGTCTGCAAGCAGTTGAGCGTTCCTTTCCACTGTCCATCGCTGTAGACTGCGAAGCCCTCGGTGAGTCCGGTGATGCAGTCGCCCTCGGTAGGATTAGTGACTACATCAGTGAGCGCGGCATTGCTATTGCCAGGATAGGCCACCCAGTTCCAACCGCTGTAGAGCGGCAGGTCGGCGCCGAAGCTGTAGACAGGTGCCTCCGGCAGAGTGACGGTGGCTGCTGCTGGTGCTTTCACTTTGTAGGCCTTGCCGGGCTCGATGGCTTTGAGCGTGCCGTAGTTGCCCCATTGGGTGACTTCGTAGTCTCCGTCCTTTCCGACGATGTTGGTTGCCTTCTCAGCCACGAGGTCGATAGCGGCCGATTCGCGCAGGCGGCTGCCTATCCAGTTCCAGCCCTCGGCCAGTTCCAGGGTTTGTGTGCCTCGTGCCACATCGCCTACGGGCTCAATCGTGATGCCGTAGATGCTGACACAGTTGGCGGCGGCAGGCTCCTTCGCACGAGTGGCATTGACTTCGTCGCTGTAGCCGCAGACGTAGACCATCGCTTCCACTGTCTCGTCGTAGTTCACCACCACGTCGCCTTTCTCGTCGGCTGCAACGATGTACGGCCAGTGACGTCCCACTTTCACGGCCAGTTTCATATTGCCTTTGGTACGTGTGCTAATGGTGATACGTCCGATGCCGGCTGGTACGCGGAACATCAGTCCTGTGAAGCTGCCTGTCTTTACTTCGCTCTCAGGATCGTCGAGGCAGAGCGCTTCGGCTGTGGTGGCCTTCGCGATGACGATGGTTTTCTCTGCATTGTCGTAGCCGCTGCCATCGTTGTTGTCGAGCTGGTAGAAGATGTCGTCCACCAGTCCGTGGTTGAGATTGGCATCAGCCAGATTGTCGAAGTCGACATTGGTCTTGTTGGCGATGGTCTTGAGCAGCGTAGCAAGCGAGCTGTGGCAGTAGAACAGCCCGTCGTAGGCGATGCCGCTCATCGTGTTATGCTCCGGGTCGCCGTAGACCGTCATGCCAGGCGCGCCCTCGTAGCTCTTGTAGACGGCAGCGGGGTGCTCCGTGTCGAGGGTGGGGGGCACTTGTCCGAGTGCGCAGGCCTCCTTGGCTTGGGTCAGGTCGTTGTTGGCGCAGGCCTTCACGGGGCTGCCCGGCAGATAGTAGCACATGTTGATCGAGCTATTGCTCAGGTAGCCGGCGATGGCTCCCTTTTGCTTCCTGCCACTCTCCTCAGTATTCTCTTTGATGGTAAGGTCTCCGAGGAAGAGGTTATGACGGAGCGTGGCATCGCTGATCTGTCCGGCGATGCCTCCAGAGGCGCTGCCGAGCTCCACGTGTGCCGCTGTGGTGCATCCGCTGATCGTGGCGTGGTAGGCGCGGCCAATAAGACCGGCCATCGCATAGCTGCTCTGCGACTTGGTGTTGACGACCACCACATTGTCTGCCACGTGGCAGTTGCTGATGGTGACGTTGCCCAGGTCGTAGTCGGCCCAGCCTACGAGCGGAGCCACGCATTCCTGTCCGTCGAAGCGACTGTCGGCCACGGTAAGGTTCTTGATGGTCACGGGCCCGTTCAGATAGCCGAACACGCTGGTGTAGTACCGCTGGGTATATTCCTCGTAGGCCATGTTGATGCCGCTGAGGGTGTGGCCCTGTCCGTCGAAGGTGCCGAGGAAACGGTAGCCCCAGTAGTTACTGACGGGCTTGAAGGTATTCACTTCACCGCCGAAGTCGAGATCCGTATCGAGTGCCAGATGCTTGTCCTGGAAGGTGATGGTGAAGTCAACATCGCTGACGAACTTCTCCCAGTCTGCCATGCTCTTGATGTGGAAAGGCTTCTCTGCCGATCCGTCTTCGCCCTCATAGAGGGGGAAGTAAGTGGCGGGGCGTGTGCTGTGGTAGTAGTGCCCTTGGTAGAGGAGTCCGTCCTCGTAGGCTGTGATGGCGCTTATCGCACCCTTGGTGTCGTAGGCTTTCACCAGCTGTCCCAGTCCCTCGGGGGCCTGGCTCGTCTGCTCGGCCTTTCGCGTGCCGGTGGCATCGCGACGAAGAGCCTCTTTTCCGCGGTTGTTATTGAAACCGCCCAGACCACCCACGTTCGGCTCGCCATAATAATAGTTGTTCGCGAGCGATGACAGCAGTATGCCTTCGTTGGCTTCCACCCATCCGATGAGTGCACCGGCGGATGCATCCTTGTCTTCGCTGGTGAACTGTCCGAGGTAGAGGCAGTCCTTCACGCTGCCGCCACTCTGGTAGCCGGTGATGCCGCCGGAGTAGTTGGACATGTAGAGCTTGGCGGCCGAGGTGCAGCCCTCGATGTTGCCGAGACTGTAGCCTGCAAGTCCGGCGGTGTACTGTGCCTTGCGGCTTTTGTCGTAATGCTTGTCTACGGTCACGTTGTCCAGTACGTGGCAGTTGCGGATGGTAGCTCCTTCGTCTACCGTTCCTGCAATGGGTGCCACATAGAGTTCGCCGCTGAAGTAGGAGTCGGCCACGATGAGGTCGCGCACGAGGGCTCCCTCGCCCAGATGTCCGAAGAGGCTCAGGTAGCGGGCATTCGTATAGTCCTTAAAGCTCTCTTTCATGTAGATGCCGCTGAGGGTGTGTCCCTGTCCGTTGAAGGTACCCTGGAAGGCGAAGTCTTTGTTGCCGGCCCCCTTGAGGTTGGTGGCATTGCCGCCGCCGAAGTTCAGGTCGGCATCGAGGCTCAGGTGCATATTCTGGAACGAGCAGCCTGCCGTCACGTCGTAGGTGAATAGGCTCATGTCCTCGGTCGTCTTGATGAGGAACGGCTTCTCTTCTGTTCCCATATCGCCGGCATAGAGCGGGAAGTGGCCCAGGGGCGGACGTGTCGTGTAGTAGTATTTGCCCTGATAGAGGAGCGCATGCTCGTAGGCCGTGATATAGACTTTCTGACTTTGGACCGACTTGTAGGTCGCCTTCTGTTTACCTATCGAGATGGACGGATTGGCATCGGCATTGGTATAGAGACATGCATTGACTATTTCCGATCCGTCGATACCACGCGCCTGACATTCCTCTGCGTAGAAGTTGATGGCGTACTTCATGTTCGAGCCGGCCCATCCGAGGATAGCTCCCACATGTTGGTCGTTGCCGCCGAGCACTGGGCCTGTAGCGAGGCAGTGGTTTA
>Ga0326514_10002523_pt1 | contig 11643 bp, 10 predicted proteins | sample 3_2548_0518_D_FD_203653 | JGI IMG/M metagenome (GOLD analysis project Ga0326514, IMG submission 203653) | Bovine rumen microbial communities from UC Davis, California, United States - 3_2548_0518 | ecosystem: Host-associated > Mammals > Digestive system > Stomach > Rumen | place: USA... | reverse complement strand
AGGGCAAGGTGAACCTGCGCGTGGCCGATACCCGTGCTGACGCCGCCCAGGCGCTCCTCCGCACCCAGCAGGCCATTAACCAGGATAGCATTGTGGCTGTTATCGGCCCCATTATGAGTGCCCCGGCCGCGACCGTTGCCGCCTGGCTCGGCAGTAACTTCCAGCACATCCCGATGCTTACCCCGACGGCAACCGACGACGGTATCGCCAAGATGGGCCCGAACATTTTCCAGGTGAACATCACCATGGATAACCTGGCAAAGAGCATCGCCGACTTCGCTACCAAGTGCCTGAACATCCGCGAATACGCGGTCTTGAGCCCGCTCGGTGGCTATGGCGCTTCGATGTCGCAGAGCTTTACCACCGCCGTGGAACGTCGCGGCGGCTCCGTGATTGCCTTCCGCAACTACGAAGAAGGCCGCCCCGACTACAAGACCGAATTCAGCCTGCTTCGCGATGTGCGTTTCAAGCAGTTGAACCGCCGCCAGAACATTGCCCGCGGGGCAAGCGACCTCGACGCCGTGAACGCCAAGGAGCGCCGTTTCTACATGCAGGATTCCACGTTCAACATCCCGGGCATCTTCATTCCGGCAACGAACCCGGGCGACGCCGGCCTCATGGCGGGCCAGGTGGCCTTCAACAAGATTTCGGGAACGTTGCTGGGTGCTTCCGGCTGGTACGGCCGCGAACTTTTGATCCAGGGCAAGCGCCAGGTGGACAGTTCTTACTTTAGCGTGCCTGCTATGGACATGGGCGGCAACAACGACGGCCTCAAGAAATTCGTGAGCGACTTCAAGGAACGCTGGGGTGCAGAACCCGGCGAAGACCGAGTCAGCGGACTCAGCTACGACGCCGCCAACATCGTGTTCAGCTCCATGGCCAAGAACCCGAACAGCCTCACGAACCTGATCAACTTCACCGCAAACTTCCAGGGCGTGTACGGCGAAATCAAGTTCAAGCGCGGCATGAACATGAACACCAAGATCGTGACCGTGAACAAGGGCAAGTTTGAAACCGTCGAAGGCTGCCCGGCGAAATAGAGCTTAGTTGGTAGAGTTTAGAACTTAGAATAGATATCAAAAAATTCCCGCAGCGGCGCGCTGCGGGAATTTTTTGTTTCTAGGAGGGAGAGATTGATAAATTCGGATTTCGGAATTCGGAGTTGAAATTCGTTCTGACTTAGTCTTCTTCGCAGGTGGGGCAGAGCGATGCCGCCACGTAGTCCGGGGAGTCCCCGTTGCGGTAATAGGCATGCAGGCTGTCGTCGTCCAGGAGGTCGTCCAGGTTCCCGCCGCCGGCAGCGTCGAGTTCTTCCTTGACGCGGGCCTTGAATGCCATGAAGCCGGAGTGGATCATGTAGAATGACAATGCAGATGTTTTATGGAAAAGTTTCATAAGACCTCCGTCGCGTGTTACTTACATGTTGATAAGTTGTTAACCTCCTATACCAGTTATAGATAATTTTGGGTGACTAGGCAATACTAAAAATTCATGTAAGGTTTAAGAAACAATTCCGTATTTTTGGGGAATTTTGCGAAATTTTGGCACATTTGTCCAAAATGGCATTTACTAAGTTGTTGCCTGTCAACACGTTAGAATGCGCCTTCACACCTCGTTTGCGACCCCAGTCAAAGGCTTTCGACTATATTCCAACTTGGACTAAAAAGTAAGCAAATCGGGCCTTCTAAAACTGTCCAGACGGAGCCATTTTTTGTGGATAAATAGTGAATTCGTGATTTTTATCAATAGTTTATCAACAGGTTTGGGACGGTTCGCGGGTTGCCATATTTTCTAAATTTGCACCGATGCGATTTTTGAAGACGATTATTTTGGCCCTTTTTGCTTTGGCGAACCTTTGTATTGCCGACGAACCTCTTACGCTTTCGCTCCCCAAGGAGCAGGCCGAACTCTGGTCCAAGGCGACTTCGGCGACCATGGCCCTGCGCTATGGCGACGCCCTGGAAATTTCCAGGAAGTTGCGCGCACAGAACGAGGGCGCGGGCTGCGTGCTCGAAAACATCGTGCGCATCAGCATTTACGACGACAAGGGCGACACGGCCGCTTTGCAGAAGGCGGGCAAGTTCCTGGAAAACTGCAAGACCGCCGGCCTCTGGGATGCCTTGCGCCGTTTTGAGATGGGTTTCGTGCAGGGCGAGACGGGGCATTCGGTCAAAGGGGCAATGACCACGCGCTCTGCGGCTAAGGCATTCGAAGATTCCAAGGAACTCGAGGCTCGCGCCTTCTTTGCCATTTACGCCTATTACATAGACAAGAGCTTTAGCTGGGTTCCGTTCAAGTCGGACAACCGCGAACTTTACTTGGCCACTCTCGACTCTGCCTCGCAAAAGTCCGAACGATTCTGGCCGCTGTTCTTGACGCCGCTCATCTGGATGCATTACGACAAGGAAGACTTTGCGACAGGGCTTAAGCTTGCCGAACGCGGGCTCAAGCGGGCGCCGAATCACCCGGTCATGCTGCAGATCAAGGCCGACATGCTCTACCGCCTCAAAAAGTACGACGAGGCCGCGGGCATTTACGAGCGAAGCGCCGCCGACTACTTGAAGCGCACGGGCAAGAGCATTCGCTACTGGTGCTCGGCGCTGAACCTGATTCGCATTTACAGCGACAAGGGCGACAAGGCAAAGGCCGATACCTGGCGCAAGACCCTGGACGACCCGAAGTTCAAGGAACTCAAGGATTGGATGCCGGGCTCTTTGATGGATGACCTGAAGAAGAAAAAGCTTCTTTAGTTTTTTGTATAGAAAATTTAACATCGAAAAATGGTATTAGGTACCCCAAAAAAAGCGTGTTAGTAAGAGGCACGCTTTTTATGGAGGTATTATGCCGCAACCGCTCCGCATAGGATTTTTCCTGGATGGCTTTACCCTGAAAAAGGTGAACGACTATTACCGCAACGTTCACCGGTTTCATTCGAGCCTGGACTTCAGGAGTCTAAGGCTCTGGGTCGAATCGCAGGCGATACGCTACTTCGAGGGCGGCAAGTACCGCGAGTTGCAAATGGAGTCGCACTATTACCACCCGTACCGCGACCCGCATGTGTTCGCGCGCGACCGCGAGGGCGTGTTCAGGCTGGAGCAGACCTTGATGGATGCCGGTTACAGCGTGCATTTTAATAACCCCGCGGAGAGCGGTTGCGTGGGCCCGAACATGTTGCTCATGGAAGACGCGCTGCTGTTTGCCATGTACAGGCGCCTTGATGCCGTGGTGCTTTTAAGCACTCAGGGCGAATACGCGCCGCTCCCCGACAGGTTGCGCCTGCTGGGAGTCCCGACTCTTGTGCTGGGATGGGAATTCATTTACCCGAAGGCGAAATACATGGTTCGCTGGAAAACGGATTCGTGCCTGAGGCGCACCTGCGCCCATTACGTGGCCATGGAAAAAATCCTGGATTCCAATCCGAACGGCGATGCGCCCTGCGGGTTTTTCTTCCAGCGCGAACACGCTTTTAGCAAAGGGCGTAATCCTCGACCGAAGGTGGCGGTGGGGCGCGATCCTCACGCGCCTCGCCGCCTTAATTAAAGCGAAAAAGTTGAGCGGCTTTTACGATAGAGCCAAATTGCCTTTGTGAGCAACAAAGCCCCAGGCGTTAAGCTGGGGCGGTTGCGAGAGCGAGGCAATATCACATTTTTATGAATGCGATAGAGCCGAGCAGTCTTTAAAGCCGAGCGGTTTTATAGTTTATCCGCTTGTTTCTTTTCCCATTGAGAAAGGAAGTACCACGTCAGGCGAAGACCGAGGTAGTAGGTATCGCCGACGTTGTCCGTACCGTTCGGGACTGCGCCGTACTGAATGGTAAAGCCTTCGACGTCGAGGTCGTTATAGCGGATGAATCGGTAACCGATGTAGCCGCCCAGAGCCAAACGACCGAGTTCGATGCGGAGTTCAAGTTCGGAGTTGACTGTAGTTGCGAACGTGCTGTAGAAACGGTCGCGGACGGTTTCCACGTGGTCTTCGTTGCCCTTTTCGAAATGGTCGAAGTGGGAGGCGAAGTGGAAGTTGATGAGGTTGAAACCGAAGCCGATTGCCGGAATCAGGTTGATCGGCGCATTTTCGCCGAAGAGCTTCCATGCAAACATCCAGTCGGCGCCGTAAGCGAACCATTCGACGTCGTAAAGCGGGAAATAATCGTCTGTGACGGCGTATGAACCTTCGGGCAGTGCGGTTGCGGGAATATCTGCGGTATACCAGTCGGCCTTGCGTTCGGACACCTGGGAGGGCATGAAGTTGAAGTCGATCCAGGTCATGAACTGCTTGTACTGGGCACCTACGTTTACGTGGAGTCCCAGGTACCAGTCATCGAACTTGTCGTATCTGAATGCGCCGTACGAAGTCGTTTGGACCGTATCGATATTGCCGGAGCTATCGGGGACGGCGTACTTGACGCGGTGACCGAAGTTCTGGAAGGCAGTGTTGTTCACGTAGCGCTGGAATTCCTTGCGCATGCCGCGGTAGTCGGCGCCAATGGAGATGAACCCACGGACGTGGTCCTTTTCGTAAAACCCTTCTTCTTCTTCGGCGAACGAGCCGGTTGCGAGGGTGAGCAAGCTGAGAGCGACAATGCTCAAAAAAGAGGCTATCTTTGTTTTCATAAAAGATTCCATTGCTAATATCTAGGCTATAAAATACATTATGTTTAGGAAAATTGCATCGGAAATTTTCATAAGATGTTAAAAATCAACGATTTACGTGCTTTTTTAGGAGCTAGGATGTTGAATTTTTGTGGAAAAATGGTCATGGGCGCCGCCTTCGGGCTTTTTATGGCTTTTTCGGCCTTCGGGCTGTCGGGCTGCAAAAGCGAGGCCGGAGGCGCCGTGAAAACGGCCGACTGCGGCGAACTTCCGGCGCTGGAATATAGCGAAAACCTTAAAATGGGCAAGCTTTGCGGCGAGGATTATGCCGAAATCCGCTCGATCGTGGGGCGCGATACCTTGATCAAGCGATTCAGGCTGGGCGCGCCACTCAAGCGCGTGGTGGCGCTTTCGTCGTCGCAGGTGGGCTACATGCTGCGCCTCGGGCTGCGCGACCGCATTGTGGCGGTGGGCGAGGGGCGCTACCTGGTCGATAGCTTGTTGTATGCGCGCGTCCAAAAAGGCGAGGTGGCCGAGGTCGGAAACGGGCCTACGCTTTCGCTTGAAAAGTTGATGGCGACAAAGCCCGACCTAGTGTTCGACTTTGCGACTGGCGGCGGCATGGACGACTACGAGCGCATTGGCGCCATCGGGCTTTCGCTGATGCTTACGTCGGAATGGCAGGAACGCACCCCGCTTGCAAAGGCCGAATGGATCAAGCTGTTCGGGCGCCTGTTCGGCGTAGAAGCACTTGCCGATTCGATTTTTGAACAAAGTAAAACCAACTACACCTCCGAACTCCAAACCCCAAATTCTCTAGTAACTAGTAACTCAGAACTCAGAACTCCTAATTCCGAACTCCGAACTCCGAACTTCGAACTCCCCTGCCCTCGCGTGCTTGTGGGCATGAGCTACGGCGGAGTATGGCATGCGCCGGGCGGCAAGAGTTTTACCGCACAACTTATCAAAGACGCCGGAGGCTGCTACCTGTGGGCCGCGGACACCAATCAGGATCTGCAGTTCAGCCTCGAAGAAATCTTGCAGGTGGCAGACAGCGCCGACGTGTGGGTGAATCCGGGAATGTTCGCGACCGTAGAGGACTTGCTGATGGCCGAACCCCGCGTAAAGTACATCAGGGCGTTCAAGGAAAAACGCGTATACCAGAATGACGGCATCAAGGGCGCCGGCGGCGGGAACGATTTCTTCGAGTCGGCTGTCGCATACCCTGCCGAAATTCTTACGAATTTGCGTCTGTGTATACAAAACTCTACAAATGGGGCAGATTCTACCCGAAAGGGTTTTGACTGGTACCATAATATTTTTATCTTTTAGAACATGAAGACTCATACTGGTATTGGTGACTGGATTGCAGCCAACTATGAACTTGGGACACCTTTTTTGCAGCAGGTGCCCAGGGACTGTGCAGACTATTTGCTCTTGAATGCGCAGATCCGCGAGTACGAGCCGGGGGAAATCATTATCAACGGTGGTTCGGTCGGGGATTCGTTCTGCGTGTTGCAGAGTGGCAGAGCTTTTATTTGTGGCGAACTTTTGGCCGATGGCCATTACAATACGCTTGCCCAGCTCGAAATGGGCGCCTGCTTTGGCGAAATGTCCATCATTTGTAACGAACCCACGAGCAATACGGTGGTTGCTGGCGAAGAAGGTGCCACGGTGCTTCACATTCCAAGCGACGAGTTCGTGAAGTTCCTGGACAAGAACCCGAATATCATGGTGTACCTTTACAAGGTGGTCGCCGACCGCCTGCGTGCAAAGAACAAGGCATTCGACGAATTCGAAAGACTTTCGCTCCTTGCTTCCGCGAAGGTGCTCCCCTTTATCGATTTTGCGCAAACTTTGGAAAAGAGCCGTGTGACGGGAACGGTCATGTTCGAATGCAGTGGCGAAAAGGGCTTTATCGCATTCCAGGATGGTCGAATCTGCTGTGCCAAGTGCGGCAAACTGGCAGGCCCAGACGCTCTTGAAAAAATGCTCTCCTGGGGCGACGAGACGTTGTTCAAGCTCGACACGCACCTGATGCCTGACATCGTGAACATCAACCAGATGTCCGACACCACGAGCCTGATTCTGGATGCGCTCAGAAATATTGATGAAAAACAAAATGCCCACTAAGGGCTAACACGTGCCCAAGACTTGGGCAAAAGGATAAAAGATGAATTACGCAGACGCAGGAGTGTCCTTGGCACGTGCCGACGAAGCAATGGTCGGTGTCAAGAAATCCGTACGTACTACATTCAACCAGGGCGTTTTGGGCGACGTGGGTAACTTCGGCGGCCTATTCACGCTGAACCACCTCGGCATGAAGGATCCCGTGCTCGTGAGCTCTGTGGATGGCGTGGGCACCAAGCTCAAGGTCGACATCGAAATGGGTACGCACGAACTTCCGGGCCAGGACATTGTGAACCACTGCTGCGATGACATTCTGGTGCAGGGTGCACGTCCGCTGTTCTTCCTGGACTACGTGGCTACCGGCCGCCTGGAACCGGGTGTCATGGACAAGCTCGTTGCCGGTATGGCCAAGGCCTGCCGCGAAAACGACCTCGTGCTGATCGGTGGCGAAACTGCTGAAATGCCGGGCTTCTACGGTCCGGGTGACTACGATATTTCCGGCACCATCGTTGGCGTGGTGGAACGCGAAAACATTATCGATGGCAAGAAGATCAAGCCGGGTACCATTATCCTCGGCCTGCCTTCTACTGGCCTTCACACCAACGGTTACTCTTTGGCCCGTAAGGTGCTCTTTGACGTGGCCGGCTACAAGGTCGACACCATGGTCGATGGCATGGACAAGTCCATCGGTGAAGCTCTCGCCGTGCCGCACCGCAGCTACTACCCGAGCCTCATCGATCTTTGCAACAAGAAGATCATTCAGGGCCTCGCCCACATCACCGGTTCTGGCTACCAGGGCAATATTCCGCGCATTCTGCCGGACGATGTCGACGTGATTATCGACCGCACCACGTGGGATCCTCCGATGATCTTCAAGCTCATCCAGCAGGCTGGCTCCGTGGAAAAGGACGAAATGTACAATACCTTCAACATGGGTATGGGCATGCTCATCTTCATCGACCCGGCTGACAAGGCCGAAGTCACCGCTCACCTCGAAGCCAAGGGCGAAAAGTGGGTGCAGATCGGTGAAGTCGTGAAGGGCACCAAGCAGGTGAAGTTCAGGGACTAATGACAAATGTGTAATGTGGAATGTGAGATGAATTATTCCACACTACACATCACACACTACACATTTAAAAAAAGGCTTGCACGCAAGTGCAGCCTTTTTTTGTGATGTATTTCTCACAGGTTTGCTCTTTGTGCACATTTCGAGAACATATAATGATTTAGTAATTTGATTTTGCTTTGAAAATCGGGCAACAGAATTTATTTTTAGAATTGAAAAACAATAAGAGGATGTATGAAACGTAAACTGATGAAGTCGATGATTGCGGCCGGTGCGGTCGCCATGATTTGTGCTTGCGGCGACGATTCCGCTTCGAGCAATCCTGCAACTCCGATTGCCGATAACGCCTGCGCAAAGGCTGTCGTAATGGCGGACGCGTGGCTCTTGAACAACTGGGTCATTTATGCCGACGGTAACGTGACCGATCTGGCCGGTGCCGCAGTGGGCTACTATGCCGACGGAATCGTCATGGATTTGGCAGGCGCTCCCCTTGCACAGAATGTCAATCTCGCTGACCTTACCGCCTGTGCTGCAAATGCCAGCATCAATCCTGATACCGGTTTACCTGTAAAGCTCAGCTCTTCGTCTGAGGCAAGCAATCCGGGCGACCCGACCAATCCGGCTTCTAGCGCCGGCGCCAATCCGGGTGATCCGACGAATCCGGCTTCTTCGGCAGGCGCTAATCCGGGTGACCCGACGAATCCGACCTCTAGCGCAGGCGGCACGGACCCGACCGACCCGACTTCGAGCGCGGGCATCGAACCTACCGTAAGCAGCAGCTCCGTGAATACGAATCCGGAACTGGGCCCCGACGGGTTCCCGACTCTGGAATCTTACGGTGCACCTCCTGCAGCTTATACCAAAGAAATTCGCGATAACGGAAAGACCGGTTGGAATAGCCGCTATTGGGATGGCTGCAAGCCCCACTGTTCTTGGCTCAGCAGCGTTGATACCACGAGCGAAGAAACATTCCAGGCTGGCCGTACCGTTGCACGTAACTGCAATGTTCACGACGTAGAGGTTCCTGCCTATACCCTGGGACACGCTGTTCAGCAATACTGGATGGGTTATGAAGGGACCAATAGCGCTTGCGACAAAAAGGACGCTACGGGTACATTCTCTTGCACGGACATGGCGCCTATTGCTGTGAACGACACTCTTTCGTATGCTTATGTTGCCGGTTCCGGAGCTCAGTATAAGTTCGGTTGTGGCAAGTGTTATCACTTGCAGTATAATGGCGGCAAGAACGATGGCGATGTCAAGAAAACACACAAGGCTCTGAATGGTAAGCATATTGTGGTTATGGTATCCAATATCGGTTACGATGTGGAAGTTGGCCAGTTTGACTTGTTGATTCCTGGTGGTGGCGTGGGCGCCTTCGATGCCCTTTCGACCCAGTTGGGCTTGACAGACGCTTCGGTACTTGGTGCCAATGGTGGTGGCATCGGAAGAGTCTGCTTTGAACAGGTTGGCTGGGACGGCGAAGTCGCCGATTTCCAGAAGTGCATCATTGACGGCTGCGAAAAGGCTTTTTCAAAGTGGCCGAACTTGCTGCGCGGCTGTAAGTGGTATGCCGAATGGTACATGGCTGCCGACAACCCGACTTACAACTGGGAAGAGGTGGAATGCCCGCAGTACTTGATTGATCACTACATGACAACCATCAACACGACCAAGGACAACCGTTTCCGTTGGCGTGATGACTGGTCTGACTACAAGAAGGGTGATGCTCTTGAAACGCAGGAATGCCTGACGGACGAATATCCGCAGGGTTGTGCCCCGTAAGAGGTTTTATGAATCGTAAGTTATTCAAGAGTGTAATTGCTGCAGGTGCGGTCGCCATGATTTGCGCTTGCGGCGACGACGCCAAATCGACTGCCGCTAACGATTTGCCCAATAGTGAACTTTCTTCGTCGAGTGTAGGTTCGCAAAATCCGGTATTGTCTTCAAGTAGCGTCAATGCTCAGAATCCGGCATCTTCTGATTCCGAGATTCGCGTAAACAACCCTTGCAATAAGGTTGCGCTTACCTCTACCGCTTGGTTGCTTGATGTTGCCGGTGAAAGTTGGGGTATCTATGCCGATGGCCGCGTGACAGATGCTGCGGGAAATTCGATTGGAACTTTTGCGGAAGGGACGATTGTAAATGCTCTAGGTCAGGTGGTGATGGAGAATGTAGATCTCACCGTTCTGCCTATTTGCGAGGCGAATGCCACTGTGGATCCTAAAACGGGAGATGTGACGCTCTTGAGTTCGGCTTCTGCTGACCCGACCTCTAGCGCGGACGCCGGGATTATTGAAAGCAGCGGCTCCGTGAATACGAATCCGGAACTGGGCCCTGACGGGTTCCCGACTCTTGAATCTTACGGTGCGCCTCCGGCCGAATACACCAAGGACATTAGCGCTACGGCAAAGCGCGGCTGGAATACCCGTTATTGGGATGCCTGCAAACCGCATTGCTCTTGGCTTAAGGAAAGCTCTAACGATACAACTCGTGCAGATACGTCTTCCAACGAGGCGTTCCTTGCCGACTTTGGCACTGCACGTAACTGCAACATCCACGATGTCGAAGTCCCTACCTTTACCTTGGGTGACGTCAGTAAGGCTTGGTTCGGTTACAACGGGACCAGAAGCGCTTGCGGCGACGAAAAGGAAAAGGGCGTGTTCACCTGCACCGACATGGCTCCGATCCAGGTGACAGAGAACCTGTCTTATGGTTACGTTGCGGGCACAGCCAACAGCAAGTGCGGCAAGTGCTATCACTTGCAGTACGACGGTCACTTCGCGAACGAGATGGAAAACAACCCGCCCAGGGAAACTCACAAGGCTCTCAAGGGCAAGCACATGATCGTGATGGCCTCTAACATCGGTATGGATGTGGCTGGCGGCAATCCTAATCTTCCGGCAGGACAGTTTGACTTGATGGTGCCGGGCGGTGGCGTGGGCGCCTTTGACGCTCTTACAACTCAGGTGAAAAAAGGCAGCGACTTTAACTGGGGTGCAGGCTTTGGCGGATTCTTGACCGAATGCCAGAACCAGCTCGGTTACGACGCTACTCTCGTTGAATACCAGACTTGTATCAAGGGTATGTGCGATGCGGCCTTCGGCGATGCCGGCCTCCCGAACCTGTTGCGCGGTTGCCACTGGTTTGCCGACTGGTACATGGCCGCAGACAATCCGACCTACTACATCGAAGAAGTGGAATGCCCGCAGTACTTGATCGACCATTACATGAGCCGATACAACACCTCTCTAGAAAACAACTTCAAGAAGGTGACGGACTGGTCCACTTTCAAGGAAGGCGACGTGCTCGATACGCTCCATTGCTGGAAGGCGGGCGAAGCTCCTCCGGAAAACGGCTGGCAGAATCCGAGCGCCGGCTGCGATGTGGAATAGCTGGAATCAACGCGATTTGAATAGTCCTGCGATAATTTCGCGGGACTTTTTTTACTTTACGAATCTTTAATTTTAAAGGCTCCCGTGAGGGAGCCTTTGCTGAAAAATTATTTTGCTTGTGAGGTACTTAATGCATCAAGCCGGGCCTTTGCCTCAGCAATCTTTTCCGGCGGAAGCCCCATGTCTTGCAGTACGCTGATTGCGTCAGCGTGCCCTTCGCCTTTGCCTTCGTCACGAGCTTTTTCAGCCCTTTTTTCGGCATCGGCAATTTGCTTGCGGAAATAATCTCCGGCACTTTCAAAGCCGTATTTTTGCCCAATGCTTACGAATGCCATGTCCAACTCCTTGAAAATGTCCTTGCCGAGGTACTCCGCTAAAAACCTACATGCTGAGTGCAGCGGAAAAGCTTGCTTTTCCATTGCCGAAGCGTAGGGTTTTCTGAAAATATATATTTATTTTTTGC
>Ga0326514_10002521_pt1 | contig 11645 bp, 6 predicted proteins | sample 3_2548_0518_D_FD_203653 | JGI IMG/M metagenome (GOLD analysis project Ga0326514, IMG submission 203653) | Bovine rumen microbial communities from UC Davis, California, United States - 3_2548_0518 | ecosystem: Host-associated > Mammals > Digestive system > Stomach > Rumen | place: USA: California... | reverse complement strand
GAACAGGCAGAGTGAGTTCCAGTAGCGGGCATTGTCGCTGTTGGCATAGCCGCACACCTGCTTCATGGCGTCGTTGACTTGCAATGGCCAGCCGTCCTTGTCGTAGAAAGCCATGGCTATGAGTGGCGTGTTGAACAGACTGTCGTACATCAGTTGCAGGTGCTCCAGTCCGGGCTCTTGTCGGGAGCTTGCCGAGGGCGTGTTGTAGACATGCTGCTCCATTTCCAGGGCTTTTGTCATCATGCTGTTAAGGTCGGTGGCAGCGCGGGTGTTTTTGCTGACGTTGGCTTTCGACAGTCTGTAAAGCATGTAGGCCACGGCTATGAGTACGAGGATGGCCAAGATGGCATAAACGGCTACGGGTGGTGTTGAAGATTGCACGCGCTCAGGGTGGAACCACCGGTTGTGGATAGATTCTATCTCGCCGCGCTGTTTCATGCGCGAGTAGTGGTCGTCAATCTCGTCGATGAGTTCTTGATTGCGTCCGATGAAGTGAATCTCGCTGATGGGTATGGACACGTCGCAGAGGCTGATGCCGTCGAGGTTGAGCTCTTTGATTTTCCATTTTAGTGATGCCTCGTCGCCCACGAAGTAGCGGTTGTCGCCGACGGCAATGCCGTTGAGGGCCACCTTAGGCGTCTGAAACTCTATTTTGCTGGCGCGCATGGAGTCCTCGTCTATAAAGAACCTTACGGCGTAGTCGCTGGGTTTGAACACGGCGTGCCCCTGCTCCAGCATGCGCTGCGTGACGAGGCCTACGGAGTCGCGGCGGCTGGTGGCAACAACGATGCGGTTGTAGTTGATGATATTTTCGCTGACGGCATAGTCAGCGCTGCGGAAACGTCGGCTGTTGGCTAGAATGAGGTCTGCCTCGCCACGCTCAAAGGTTTTGATGGCGTTGCCCCACTCTTTCATGACGAAACGGCAAGGCAGGCTGAGTTCATCCATGATGGCTCGCATGATGTCGATATTGGAGCCCGAGGGCTGCCCCATGTCGTTGAGAAACTCGTAGGGCGGCTTATCCCAGTCGCAGACAATGGTTACCGGGCGTTCGTCGTTAAAGTGGCTCGTCAGCGAGGAGTGCTGTGCCATGAGCGCAAGTAGTGACAGCTGACAGGCGGCGAGCGTCGTCAGCGCCCTCCATGTCCATGGGCGTAGTTTATTATGATGCCTTTTGTCACTCATTGCTTCTTCTATTTCCTCCTTTTGATAACTGTGGCCTGGCAGGGCAGTGTGAGCCATACGGTGGTGCCCAGTCCCAGCTCCGAGCTGATTTCTATGGTGCCGCCCATCTGCTCCATCAGTTCTTTGCAGATAGGCAACCCCAGGCCACTGCCGTTGTGGGTGCCGCTGACGAAGCGCTCGAAGATGTGGCTGAGCACATCCTGGGGGATGCCCTCGCCCGTGTCTTCGACGCTGATCATCAGGCGTCGGCCGACGTAGTCGTAACGGCAGCGTATGGTGCCTTGGCGCGTGTGCTGGGCGGCGTTCTCGGTAAGTTTGCTGATGACTTGGCCCAGGTTGTTGGCGTCAATGTCGACGACGAGCTGCTGATAGGGATTCTCCACGATGTAGTTCACCGCCTCTGTCTGGTATCTCTGCCAGCCATCGTAGCAGTGGGCTTCAAACATGGCAGCAAAGTCTACAGGCTGCGTGTTGAACTCTATCATGTGGGCATCGAGGCGCGACAGGAACAGAATGTTGTTAATCAAGTGCAGCAGTTGGTCAGAGTTGCTGAGAATCTGGTTGATGAACACGGTCTCGTCCTCCGTCGAGTGAGGCTGTTCAAACATCTCTGCGAAGCCCACCACCGCGTTCAGCGGCGTGCGTATCTCATAGCTCATGTTTTTCAAGAACGAGTTCTTGGCGTTCTCCACCTCCTGCGCCTTAGTCGTCTCCAGCGCCAGCTGCTGCTCCGTGGCTTTGAGCTCGGTGATGTCGCGGCAGAGTCCGAAGTAGGTTTCTACCGTCCCATTTTGGCTGAGAACGGGCATGAGGTGGAACTCCAGGTGCAGTATCTGCCCTTGTCGTGCCCTGATGGTAGTTCGAATGTCGGTGTCGATGGGCGCTGTTGACAGGTTGTCCATGTTGGTGATGAGCCTCATGGCTTTGATTTTGTACCGCTCGTCGACGAGGGTCATGCAGCGTGCCTGCGTGAAAGCATGCTGCACTTCGTTGACGCCGCTGAACACCGACAGCGTGTGCGATGCCGGCGAATATTCCACCATGCGCGCGCCGCTCTCTTTCAGTATGTAGTTGATGTTGTTGACATAGGTTGTCAGTTCGGCGTTTGCCGCCTGCAGACGTTCTATGCTGCGCTTGGCGGTGTGATAGGCGTTGATAGCCTCTGTGCGGTCACGGCCAATGGCGAAGACACCTTTCAGGTGGTGATTGTCATCGTAGACGGGTTTTAGCAGCAGCTCGTAGTACATCTTTCTGCTGCGCTTGCAGGCTTTTGCCAGTCGTCCTTCGGCGCGGCTGCGGTCAATGTCGATGAGCAGTGTGGTGTGGTAGGTGCTGGCTTCGTCGAAGTTGAAGTCGTCGAGCTTGTGGGCCATCACCGCTTGGAAGGTGACGTGCTCAGCCAGGATCTCGTCGCGGTTGCACATGAAAGTGCTGCAGGCGCGGTCGTTGAGGGCGGTGAGGTATCCCTCGCTGTCGTAGAACAGCACGTCGGCCATCGGTGTGTTGAAGATGGCCTGGTAGCGTAACAGCTGCGTCTGCTGCTCGCGCTCCTGCTGGCGCTGCTCTGTGATGTCACGCTTGGTGCCGAGAATGACGGTGGGATTGCCCTCTTTATCGCGTCGCAACACAGAGAGAGCCACGGCGAAGTCGCGCTCCTGTGCATCGCCGTCCTCGGTGTCGCGGGCTTTCACTTCCAGCGTGATGTCGCGGCCCTCCGTTTGCTCCGTGGTGTCATTGGTGGCTTTTGCTGCCAGTGCGCTGATGGCGTCCATGAGCCGCTGGAAGTCGCCCTCGCGATAGCGCTGTGCAAACTCTGTGGGGGAATAGGTGGCTGTAGCCTGCCCCCTCTCGTCGTGCCATGTGAATAGTGCCGTGGCCACGTCGTAGGTCCACAGCCTGATATGCTTATCGGCCAGCAGTGCCGAGAGTTCATGGTAGTGCTCGCTGATGACGCGTTTCACGCGCTGCTCCTGCATGCGATAGTTGATGAGGTAAAATAGCAGCAGCAGTGCCGGTATCGATAGTCCGGCGACAATCCACCAGAGCCACTCAGGCATCGTCTTCTCCTGGCGCTCGGGGTAGAACCACCGGTTCTGTATGGGTGTGATCTTGTCGGTAGAGTAGAGCACGGTGTAGATGCTGTCCAGCCGTTGGAGCAGCTGCAGATCGTTCGACATAAACTTATATTCGCCGTGAGGCATGTCTACGGGCGTCAGCTCCAGGTTGGTCAGTTGGTATTTGTTCATCAGCCATTTCAGCGAGAGCGTGTTCCACACAATCTGCCCTTCCTCGTCGTTGCTCACCTTGCGTATGATGTCGCTGATGTCAGCATAGGGTATGGCGTTGTCGCCCCATCCGTAGTCCTCCATGAGGTGCTGGCAGAGGCTGTTTTTATAGACTATCACCTTGTTGTCAGCCAGGTCGTGCAGGGTGTGGATGGTCGTAGGCTTTTTCTTTGGCCATGCCACGCTTTGCGTAAACAGCGTCACGGCGTTCTGGCTGTAGTGCCCATAGTCGTCGTGCAGCCCCGAGGCCAGTCCCATTCTCAGGTCCGACTTGCCGTCCCTAAGGTCGTTAAAGGCTTCTTCGTTCGACTTCAGCTTGATGATGTATGGAATGTCCAGCTCTTCGAGCAGCATCTTTATCAGCTCGATGCTGAATCCGTCGGGCTCTCCCTGTTCGTTCAGGAATGAGTAAGGCCACAGGTCTCGCGACCCCTCATACACCAGCGGGCGCTCTTGGGTATAAGCCCTACTCCGGGGCTGTGGTGCAGCTCCGGCGCTGAGTGCCGCAGTGGTAAGGAGCATGAGAAAAACTGACTTTTTTAATAATGTGTTCATGCCTTACATAACTACTAACTGCGGACAAAAGTAGTGAAAATCTTTGGAATAGCCAAACAAAGTTGAAAAAAAATGAGAAAACGCTTGCGCGTTTCGCAGAAAAGCGTTATTTTTGCGGAGCAGAAATTTGTAAACTTTATAATATGATTGACGTAAAAGAAACTTTAAGTAAGAGTGAAGAGCGCATGGAGATGGCAGCGATGTTCCTTGAGGACGAACTGAACCGCATCCGTGCCGGCCGTGCCAATGTGGCCATTCTCGACGGTGTAAGGGTGGAGTCTTATGGCTCGCGTGTGCCCTTGAACCAAGTAGCAACGGTGACGACGCCCGACGCGCGTACCATAGCTATCAAGCCGTGGGATCGGAAGCAGATTCGTGACATTGAGAAGGCTATCATGGACAGCGACGTAGGCATCACGCCGGAGAACAATGGTGAGGTGATTCGCTTAGGTATTCCGCAGCCTACCGAGGAGCGTCGCCGCGACCTGGTGAAGCAGTGCAACAAGATTGCTGAGAAAGCCAAGGTGGAGGTGCGCAATGTGCGTGCCGACGTGAAGGACAAGCTGAAGAAAGCCATCAAGGACGGCCTCTCTGAGGATAATGAGAAGGACGCTGAGCTGGAGCTTCAGAAACTCCATGACAAATATATCAAGAAGCTTGATGCCCTTATTGAGGCCAAGAACAAAGAGATTATGACTGTGTAGGCGCTTGGCGCTTCGCCAGTGAAGAGTGAAAAGTGAAGAGTGAAAGGACTTGTTGTTAAGAATACTGGCAGCTGGTACACCGTCTTGACGGACGATGGCCAGCTGCTTGACTGTAAGGTGAAAGGCAACTTTCGCCTCAAGGGCATCCGTACGACCAATCCCGTGGCCGTCGGCGACCGCGTGACGGTGAGTGAAGGCTGGATTACCGCCATCGACGACCGTCGCAACTATATCATCCGCAAGAGCATCAACCTGTCGAAGCAAAGCCATATCCTGGCTGCCAACGTAGATCAGGCCATGCTCATTGTCACCGTTATCAAGCCTGAGACCTCCACTACCTTCATCGACCGCTTCCTGGCTTCGGCAGAAGCCTATCGCGTACCGGTAATCCTGGTGTTTAACAAGACCGACCTGCTCAGTGATGACCTTCAGCGCTATCAGCAGCTGATGGTCACCCTTTACAGTTCGTTAGGTTATGATTGCCGGCAAGTCAGTGCCTCCTGTGGCGATGGCGTCGAGGCGCTGCTCCCTTTGCTTCAGGGGCGTATCACCCTGCTCAGCGGCAATAGCGGCGTTGGCAAGTCCACACTGATTAACCGCCTCGTGCCCGGAGCTAATCTTCGCACCGCCGTCATCAGCGATGCCCACCAGACGGGGCAGCATACCACTACCTTCTCAGAGATGATTCCCATAGGCCATCCTCAAGGGGGCTACCTCATTGACACTCCGGGCATCAAGGGCTTCGGCACCTTCGACATGGAGCCAGAGGAGATTACCAGCTATTTCCGCGAAATCTTCGAGTTCTCCAAGCAGTGCCGCTTCTCCAACTGTAGCCACACCCATGAGCCTGGCTGTGCAGTGCTCAAGGCTGTTGACGACCACTACATAGCCCAGAGTCGCTATCAGTCTTATCTTTCTATGCTCGAAGATAAAGACGAGAACCGCTATCGCGAAGCTTATTAAATAAAGAGTAACCAGAGATAAGGGAATAAAAAAACGGCCGCAGTTTTTCCAAAACGCGCGGCCGTTTTTTAAGCCTCTGATGGGCAATTACTGAAACAGACTGTCGAGCAGGGTGTAGAACTGCGGGTCCTCGCCAACGATGGTCTTCACGATTTTGCCGTCGGGGCCTACGATGATTTTCGTGGGGAAGCCCTGGATGCCGTAGTCACTGAGGACGGTGCTCTTGCGGGTGTTGTAGACGTGGAGCCAGGGCAGCTCATGTTTCTTCACGGCGTCGCGCCACTTCTTGTCGCTGTCGTTGCAGTCGATGCCGAGAATCTCAAACTTGCCGGCGTACTTCTTGTAATACTCCTTCATCTCGGGGAACCCCTTGATGCACCATCCGCACCAGGAGCCCCAGAAGTCGAGAATGACGTACTTGCCGCGCAGTGACGAGAGCGTCAGGGGCTTGCCGTTCAGGTCGTTAAGGGTGAAGTCGGGCGCCGGCAGTCCCGGTGCCTGCTTCTTGGCTGCCTCAGCCTCGTCTTCTGCCTCATCGTAAGCTTCTTCGTAGTAACTCTTGAAGCGGCCGTTAGCCACTTCGGGCTTGAGCAGGGCATAGGCCTGCTGCATCTTCTCTGGGTCGCGAATCATGCTCAGGAAGTAGATACTGGCCTCGTTGTCGGGGTGCGCCTTGACAAACTCGGTGATAGCCTGCGGAATGTCCTTGCCGTCCTTATGAGCCTGCTCCATCATGAGGTCTGCCTCATGAAATCCGCGGTAGTAGCCCGGGCCGTCGACGTCATAGCGCTCGCGGGTAGTGGCGCTGACGGTGACCTCCTCGCCGGGTACGCCGATAATCTGATAGACTATGGCCTGGCGGTCGCCGCGCAGGGCGCCGGGTTCGGCGAAATAGACGGGCGAGATGGCCTCCAGGTCAATGCTGAAGTCAAACTTGCCCTGCTTGCCTGTAAAGGTTGTGGGCACTTGCTGGCCATCCACGGTGGTGATGGCCACGATGGTGTCGCCCTTGACGGGGCTGCAGTCCATCTTTACGGTCAGTTTGCCGTCGGCGGCCTGCATGGTCAGCGCTGCCACTAACGAGAGAATGTTAAGAATGATTTTTTTCATAAGTAACTAATCAAATTAATTGTACATAAAAATTTATGAATAATTCGTGTTTAATTCATGGAAATTCATGTTTTAAAAAAACACGAATTATCACGAATTAACGAATTATTCAAAAATTTTTATAAACTATTCATGTTCATCTACTGATTTGTTTATTATCGATTTACAGTATTTTCGATGTTCGATTGATTTCCTTGCCGTGCTTAGGTAATCATAATTCTCAATACTCATTTCTTTCCCGTCATGATTCGCAGCACGAGGTCGTCGGTGGCACACATGGCGTCGGCGCCGATGGAGGTGAGGTTGTGGATAGAGCGGTCGACGCTGTCGTCGACGATACCCTCCTCAGAGGTGACGCACTTGCCCTCGATGGCCAGCAGGGCTGATAGCAGGGCCGTAGACACGCCGCTGGTAATCTTCAGCGAGCACGAGGGCTTGGCGCCGTCGCAAATCATGCCCGTGAGGTTGGCAATCATGTTTTTCACGGCGTAGCAGATGCGGTCGTAGTCGCCGCCCATGAGATAGGTGATGCCGCACGACGAGCCAATGGAGGCCACCACACAGCCGCAGAGTGCCGACAGCTTGCCCAGCGACTGCTTGATGTAGATAGCGGTAAGGTGGCTCAGGGTCAGCGCGCGTATCAGTTCCTCCTCGGTGTTCTCGTTCTCCTTGGCATAGACGCAGACGGGGTTGGTGGCGCAGATGCCCTGGTTGCCGCTGCCGCTGTTGCTCATCACGGGAATCATGGCGCCGCCCATGCGGGCGTCGCAGGCCGAGGCCGTGCGCGAGATGATATGGCAGAAGATGCTGTTGCCGAAGATGCCCTTCGACATGGGGCGGTCGATGGTCTTGCCCAGGTTGTGGCCGTAGTTGCCCTTGAGGGCCTCGCGGGCGGCGTTCATGTTGAGCTCGCGGGCCTCCATGATGAAGCGTATCTCGTCTAAGGGTGCCGTCGTGGCAAAGTCGTAGATGAGGCGCATGGAGAGGGGCAAGACGAAAGCCTCCCCAAGCCCCTCCAAAGGAGGGGGTGTTTGATTACCTGAAGAGGCGAGAACGTCGGTGGAATTACACATTTTAACATCCCCTCCTTCGGAGGGGCTTGGGGAGGCTTTAGTTTGGGTTACAAAATGCGTATGGCTGCCGGCAATGACGGCCGTCTCGCTGCGTCCGTCGGCGGCGTAGACGGTGACCTCGGCGTAAAGCTTGTCGCAGGCGCCCTGCTTCAGCTTGATGTCGATGCGGCCGTCGTTGATATACTGCTTGCCCTGCTCCAGAGCCTCTGGAGTAAGGTCTTTGAGCACCTCGAGCTGGTATTCGCTCTTGCCGATGAGGGCGCCTAAAGCAATGGCTATGGGCAAGCCTATCATGCCCGTGCCGGGAATACCTACGCCCATGGCGTTCTTAAGAATGTTGGCACTGAGCAGCACCTCTATTTTCTCGGGCGCGGCCGTGGCCGGCAGACCGGCAGCTTGGCGCAGCTGCTCGGTGGCCTTGGCCGTGCAGAGGGCCACACACATGGGTTCGGTACAGCCGATGGCCGGCACCACCTCCTGGTGGATAAGTTCTATGATTTGTTGGCGAATCTCCTTGGAAATCATTGCTTAATCTTCAATCTTCAATTTTCAATCTTCAATCCTCAATCTTCTTAAGGTTGCGCTTACCCTCGTTGAGGAACTCTATGTACTTGTCGATGTCTTCGTCGTAAGCACGGCTGCCGGCGAGGGGCTTTCCTGTTGCGGGGTCGAGCATGACGTAGAAGGGCTGCGCGTTGGCGCCGAACTTATGGCTCTGCAGGTAGCTCCACTTGGCCCCCACGGTGCGCAGCGTCTTGGTGTTGCCCTCGGCGTCGGTCACCTCGAAAGGCTCGGCCAGCGGCGTCTTGTCGTCAACATAGAGCGAGATGAGCACGAAGTCGTTGCGCAGCTTGTCGGCCACGCGGGGGTCGGTCCATACGGCGGCCTCCATCTTGCGGCAGTTCACGCAGCCGAAGCCGGTGAAGTCGATGAACACGGGCTTGCCCTCGGTGCGGGCGGCAGCCATGCCCTGCTCGTAGTCGGTGAAGCGGGCCTCTACGGTCTTGGTGTTGAGGTTGAAGTCCTGCGTGTTCATAGGCGGTGCAAAGGCACTGACGGCCTTACACGGAGCCCCCCACAGGCCCGGCACCATATAGACGGCGAAGGCCAGCGAGCAGAGTCCGCCCATGATGCAGAGCACGGGCATGGGCTTGTTGAGGTCGCCGCCAATCTCGTCTTCCTGGAATTTCAGCCAGCCGCAGAGGTAGGCGCCGAGCAGTGCAAAGATGACAATCCACAGGGAGAGGAACACCTCGCGGTCTAAGAGGTGCCAGCCGTAGGCAAGGTCGGCCACGGAGAAGAACTTCAGCGCGAAGGCCAGCTCTATGAAGCCCAGCACCACCTTGATGGTGGTCATCCACGAGCCCGACTTCGGTGCCTGCTTGAGCCAGGCGGGGAACATGGCGAAGAGCGTGAACGGCAGGGCTAGGGCCACGGCGAAGCCCAGCATGCCGACGGCGGGGGCGAGCCAGTTGCCACTGGTGGTGGTCTCTACCAGCAGCAGACCGATGATGGGTGCCGTACATGAGAAGGAGACGAGTACCAGGGTGAAGGCCATGAGGAAGATTGACAGCAGGCCGCTGGTCTCAGAGGCCTTGGAGTCGACACTGTTGGCCCAGGAGTCAGGCAGCTTAATTTCAAACCATCCGAAGAAGCTCAGTGCGAAGACCACTAAGAGCAGGAACAGGAAGATGTTGAACACGGCGTTGGTCGACATGGCGTTGAGTGTGTCGCTGCCGAAGACGGCGGTGACGAGCAGTCCCAGTCCTAAGTAGATAATGATGATTGATGCGCCGTAGGTGAGGGCGTCGCGTATGCCCTTCCGCTTGTCGTCCTTAGCGCGCTTGAGGAAGAAACTGACGGTCATCGGTATGATGGGCCAGATGCAGGGCATGGCTACGGCCAGCAGTCCGCCGACGAAGCCCATGAGCAGGATGTAGAGCAGAGAGTGGCTCGTCAGGTCGTCGGCACTGCCGGCGGCGCGCAGCTCGTCGATGACGGGTGCCCAGAGGGCGGAGGAGGAAGCTGAAGCCTCCCCAAGCCCCTCCGAAGGAGGGGGTGTTTGGTTACCTGAAGTGGCAGGGACGTCGGTAGAGTCAGACACATTAACATCCCCTCCTTCGGAGGGGCTTGATGAGGCTTCAGTTTGGGAAACCTTGGCATCTGTCATATCAACACCCCCTCCTTTGGAGGGGCTTGGGGAGGCCTTGGCCTGCGGAGCGTCGCCCGTCTGCTTGAAGTCCACCTGCGAGGGGGGCATGCAACTCTGGTCGTTGCAGGCGCCGTACTCCAGATAGCAGTCGATGGTGTACTTGGGCTTGGTGAACTTCACCTTCTGCACGAAGGTGGCGCTGTTCTCGAAGTACTTCAGCTCCATGCTAAACATTTGGTCGAAATGCTTGATGACGTTGCCGCGCGGCGTGAGCTTGCCTACGCGCTCCACGCCCTCCATCTTCACTACGTTGAACGTGGCCTCGATGGGGCCGTCCTCGCCCAGCTCCGTGGAGTAGACGTGCCAGCCGGGGTCGATGGTGGCCTTAAAGATAATCTCTGCCTCGGCGTCCTGGAGCATCTTGAGCTCCGAGGTGAAGTGCACGGGGTCTACCATCTGAGCCTGGGCTACGAGCACCAGCATCAGCATCACAAAAATATTGCCTAAACGTTTCATATTCGCTGTTTTAGTCTTTATACGTCTTAGAAGAGTGCAAAGGTACGCAAAAACAGCGAATCCTACAATTATTTAAGAATATTTTGCGAAATAGCGGGCAGGACGTAACTCAATCATTATGAACATTGAAGCGTTTAAAGGACAAAAATCTTCAAAAATCTAACGGAAATCTCTCAGGGTGTTATCTTTTTGTAGATTTTGTGCTTTTGGCACACCCACAAATCATCAAAAAATAAATATTCGCGCAGCTATTTTTGAAAGATTTTTGAAGATTTTTGTCTAAAATAAAACATGACTGAGTTACGGCTGGGCGGAGGCAGCGGTGGGGGGATAGGCTATTTGCCCAGGAACTTGGCTTCTATGAATTGGTTGAACCTGTCGCGGTAGCTGTCGCCGATGGGGAGGTAGGTGTCGGCGTCGAGGATGATGCGGTTTTTGTTCACCTCAACAATCTTGTCGAGGTTGACGATGTAGGAGCGGTGGATACGCATGAAGTTCTTTGGCAGCCGCTCTTCCAGTCCCTTCATCGAGAGCAGGGTGACGATGGGCTTGGGCTGGCTGTCGAGGTGCAGCTTCAGGTATTCCGACATGCCCTCCACGTATCGGATGTCGCTGATAGAGATTTTCAGCATGCGATAGTCGGACTTGACGAAGAGGAGGCCAAGACCCTCCCCCGGCCCCTCCCTGTGAGGGAGGGGAGTGGTATGTCTTGCTGCGGCTTTCTCACCGTTGAGAGTAGAATGGCTTGCTGCGGCATTCTCATCGTCGATGTAATTACTCCCCTCCCTCACAGGGAGGGGCCGGGGGAGGGTCTGGAGGGTCCGCAGGGTCTGGAAGTTCTGGAGGGTCTGTTGGTTCTCCATCTTCTCCTTCACCCTGTTGGCGGCGCGCAGGAAATCCTGCATGCCGAAGGGCTTGAGCAGATAGTCGACGGCATTGACGCGGAAGCCCTCGACGGCATACTCGGCGTAGGCTGTGGTGAAGACAATGAGCGGCGGCACGGTGAGCGACTTGACGAAGTCCATGCCGTTGAGGTCGGGCATGTTGATGTCGCAGAAGATGGCGTCGATAAGCTCCTCGTTGAGGATGTCGCGAGCCTGGA
>Ga0326514_10002520_pt1 | contig 11646 bp, 6 predicted proteins | sample 3_2548_0518_D_FD_203653 | JGI IMG/M metagenome (GOLD analysis project Ga0326514, IMG submission 203653) | Bovine rumen microbial communities from UC Davis, California, United States - 3_2548_0518 | ecosystem: Host-associated > Mammals > Digestive system > Stomach > Rumen | place: USA: California... | reverse complement strand
ATCGCCATGTTCCAGGATGCACGCGTGGGGCATGCCTACGTGTTCACCATCTTCATCGCGATCCTGATCACGCTCGGCACGAACCTCATCGGCATGTTCCTCGCGGTGCTGCTGAACTCCAAGATCGCCTTCAAGAACGGGTTCCGCGCGATCTTCTTCATCCCGTACACCCTGTCCGTGCTGGTCATCGGCTATGTGTTCAAGTACATCTTCATGACGCCGTTGCCCGCGCTCGGTCAGGCGTTGCATATCGACTGGCTGTCCACGTCGATGATCTCCGATCCGAATCTCGCCTGGTTCCCGATTGTGTTCCTGTCCATCTGGCAGGGCGTGGCGTACTCCACGCTGCTGTATCTGGCCGGCCTGCAGACCATCGATAACGAGATCTACGAGGCCGCGGCCATCGACGGCGTGAGCCCCTGGCAGAACTTCTGGCAGATCACCTTCCCGCTGATCGGACCCTTCGTGACGATCAACATGGTGCTCAGCCTGAAGAACTCCCTCGGTGCGTTCGATCAGGTCATGGCATTGACCAAGGGTGGCCCGGATTCCAAGACCGAAACCGTGTCCTACCTGATTTTCCAGAACGGTCTGGGCAACGGCGAGTACTCCTACCAGATGGCGAATGCGGTCACGTTCTTCATCGTGCTGGCGGTTCTTGCGTTCGTGCAGCTGAAGTTCTTCAGCGGCAAGGAAAAGGTCTGAAAGGAAGAGGCGATTATCATGACTTCCGCAAATGCTTCGATTGCAACCAAGGGTTCCACGAACACCACCAAGTACCGCAAGGATCGCAACATCAACTGGTGGCTTACCGCGGCCGTGGCGGTGCTCAGCCTCACCGTGCTGGTGCCGTTGTATTTCACCGTCGTCACCGCGCTGAAAACCCCCGGCGAGGCGGGCACCTTCACCCTGCCCACCACGTGGGAATGGCATAATTTCGTCGATGCGTGGAACAAGGTCAACTATCCGAAGGCCGCGCTCAACTCCGCCATCATCACCGTGTGCGCCGTGGTGCTCACCCTGCTGACGAACACCTTCGTGGCCTACGCCGTCGCAAGGAATATGGATAAGCGGTTCTTCCGCTTCCTGTATTACTTCTTCCTCGCCATGATGTTCGTGCCGTTCACCGTGATCATGCTGCCGATCGCCAAGGAGATGGGATCGCTACATCTCGACAACCAGCTTGGTCTGATCATCCTGTACACGATTCTCGGCATCGGTTCCAACCTGTTCATCGCCATCGGTTTCATCCGTTCGATACCGGTGTCGCTGGAAGAGGCCACACGTATTGATGGCGCTTCGACCTGGCGCATCTTCTGGACGGTGATCTTCCCGCTGATGGGACCCATCAACGCCACGATTGCCATCCTGACCGCGCTGTGGGCGTGGAATGACTTCCTGCTGCCGTTGATCACCCTGACCGATCAGAGCAATCAGACCATTCCGTTGGCGCAGTACGTGTTCCAGAGCCAGTTCACCTCGAACTATCCGATGGCCTTCGCCTCCTACCTGATGGCCATGGCTCCGGTCCTCATCGTCTACGTCTTCGCCCAAAAATGGGTCGTCGGAGGGGTCATGCGCGGAGCCGTTAAGTGAACAGTCCAGTGGACTGTTCATAGGCTCCGCCTGAGCGAGGCGGTAGCCGAGCGAATCAACCGTTTCGCACCCCACCCCCAACCCTCGGTCGGCGGAATCCACTTGTCGGATTCCGCCGACCGTTTTCGCCGCTGAGATGGCCACGTCACACGGTTAATGGTGGGGGTCCTGTCTACGATGGGAACGGTAACAACAGACATGAAAATGACAAGCAAAGGAGCTTAACGATGACATCGTTCAATTGTCCGCAATTGCCGGATACTGTGCGTACCAACGGTGCCACTCCCAACCCGTGGTGGTCGAACGCCGTGGTCTATCAGATTTATCCGCGTTCGTTCCAGGACACCAATGGCGACGGCATCGGCGATTTGAAGGGTATCACCAGCAGACTTGACTATCTTGCCGATCTTGGCGTGGACGTGCTGTGGCTGTCCCCCGTGTACAAGTCCCCGCAGGACGATAACGGTTATGATATTTCCGATTATCAGAGCATCGATCCGCTGTTCGGCACGCTTGAGGATATGGATGAGCTGCTTGCCGAAGCGCATAAGCGTGGCCTCAAGGTCGTGATGGATCTGGTCGTCAACCACACTTCCGACGAGCATGCCTGGTTCCAGGCGTCCCGCGACAAGGATGATCCGCATGCGGACTGGTATTGGTGGCGTCCCGCCAAGCCGGGCCACGAGCCGGGCACGCCGGGTGCGGAACCGAACCAGTGGGGTTCCTATTTCGGTGGCTCTGCTTGGGAATACGATCCGAAGCGCGGCGAATACTTCTTCCACCAGTATTCCAAGAAGCAGCCTGACCTCAACTGGGAGAATCCCGAGGTGCGCAAGGCCGTGTACAAGATGATGAACTGGTGGATGGATCGCGGTATCGACGGTTTCCGCATGGATGTGATCACCCAGATCTCCAAGGTCGTGGACGCCAATGGCAAGCTGCCCGGCGAGGACGGCAGCCTGATCGCCGATGATCCGGTCGGTCCGGAAGGCTATTCGAGCCCGTTCCCCTTCTGTTCCGACGGCCCGCGCGTCGACGAGTTCCTTGCGGAAATGCGTCGTGAGGTTTTCGAAGGCCGCGAAGGCTTCATGAATGTGGGCGAGGCGCCCGGCGTCACGCCCGAACGCAACGAGCACATCACCGATCCGGCCAATGGCGAGCTGGACATGATGTTCCAGTTCAACCATGTCGGCATCGACCAGTCCGGTTCGAAGTGGGACACCGTGCCGTTCAAGGTGACGAACCTGCGCCGTGAACTGGCCGAACAGCAGGAGGCCGTGGCCAATGTGGGCTGGGCCAGCCTCTTCTTCTGCAACCATGATCAGCCTCGTGTCGTGTCCCGTTGGGGCGACGACTCCACGGAAGAATCCCGCGCAGCCTCGGCGAAGGCGTTCGCCTTGCTGCTGCACATGCATCGCGGCACGCCGTACGTGTATCAGGGTGAGGAACTGGGCATGACCAACGCCCATTTCACCAAGCTGGATCAGTATCGTGACCTGGAGGCGCTGAATGCGTACCGTCAGCGCGTCGAGGAAGCCAAGGTCCAGTCCCCCGAATCCATGATGGACGCTCTTGCGCTTATCGGCCGTGACAACGCGCGAACCCCCATGCAGTGGGATGATTCTACGTTCGCCGGTTTCACCGCCGAGGATGCCCCCACCGAGCCGTGGGTCAGCGTGAATCCGAATCATACCGAGGTGAACGCCGCCCGTCAGGTCGACGATCCGGAGTCCGTGTTCGCTTTCTATCAGCGTCTGATCGCGTTGCGTCACAACAATCCTGTTGTTGCGGCGGGTACGTGGAAGCCGGTGGATGCCGGCGATGAGCATGTGTACGCGTTCACTCGTGAACTGAACGGCACCACGTTGCTCACCATGGTCAACCTGTCGGGCGATCGTGTGGCTGTGCCTGCCGAAAGTGCCGCATTGGTGGCTTCTGGCGTCTCCGAGCCTCAGATCGTCATTTCCACCCGTGGCGCGAGCCATGCGGTCGTCTCTCTGGCGAACGGCGAGCTGAGTGCGTGGGAAGGCGTCGTCGTCGAGCTGTGACGTCGTTGTGACGGGCCCGCAGGAGCTCTCCCTGAGGATTGCCTGCGGGAATGGCTGTACCAGCCTGTATGCGCCCGGAATGAGGGAATACGTCCCATCGTATCCCCCTCGTTCCGGGCGTTTCGTTTCCTTCGTCGGGTGAGAAGCGGTTTGCCCAATGACAGGAGCGACTCCTACAATGCCGGTTATGGAACAAAAGGACGTACTGAAAGCGCTGCAGCGTGACCATGCAGCCGAGCTGAAACTCGCAGCGAAGCGTTTGGAAGGCACCGCACGCCATACCACAATCATCCCCTCCCCCGTACTGAGTGAAATGACGGGGCATGAGATTCTTCTGAAGCCTGAGAACCTGCAGGTTACCGGCTCGTTCAAGATTCGTGGCGCATACAACAAGATCGCCTCTCTGAGCGAAGAGGAGCTTTCCCACGGCATCGTCACCGCATCTGCGGGCAATCACGCGCAGGGCGTGGCGTACGCGGCCCGTGAACGCGGTGCGAAGGCCACGATTTGCATGCCGACCATCACTCCCCCGCTGAAGGTGGATGCCACCAAGGCGTACGGTGCCGACGTCGTGCTGTATGGCGACGTGTTCGATGAATCCGCGGCACACGCGGCCGAACTCGCCGAAAGAGACGGCATGATCTACGTTCCGCCGTTCGACGATTACGAGGTGCTGTGCGGTCAGGGAACCATCGGTCTGGAAATCCTTGAGGATGTCCCCAACGTCACCGATGTCGTCGTTCCGCTGGGTGGCGGTGGCCTTGGCGCCGGCGTCGCTCTGGCCATCAAGACCTTCAAGCCGGAAGTGCGCGTGATCGGCGCCATTCCGGAGGGCTCCCCCGCATTCAAGAACTCGTTCGCGGCCGGCCATGTCGTTCCCGCCGATCAGGTGGTCACGTCGGCCGAAGGCGTCGCCGTCAAGCATCCCGGCGATCTCACCTTCGCCCTGCTCAACGAATTCCTCGACGATCTGGTGACCGTCAGCGAACGCGACATCAACGAGATGATCCTGCTGATGCTCGAAAAGCACAAGCTCGTGGTCGAAGCCGCGGGCGCCGTATCCCTGGCCGCTTTGGAGCATCTCAATCTGCGCTCCCACAAGTTCGCTTCCGCGCCCGGCCCGCATGTGGTGGTTCCGATCATGTCCGGCGGCAATATCGACACCGTCACCATCGGTGCCGTGATCCAGAAGGGTATGATCGCCCGCGGTCGCATCATGAATTTCGAGGTCGAACTGCCGGATACTCCGGGCCAGCTGGTGAAGGTCGCTTCGCTGCTCGCACGCGAACGCGCCAATGTCATCGCGCTGGATCACGACCAGTTCAAGGCTTCCGGCCACTACACCAACGCGGTGTCGCTTGGCGTGACCGTGGAGACCAATGGTCCAGATCATATCGAGCGCATTCTTGCCGCGCTGAAGGCTGAAGGTTTCCAGCCCAAGCGCATTTACTGATTGCCGATTTCCGAAGCATCAACAAGGGCCACGATTCGTATTCGCGAATCGTGGCCCTTGCCATAGGTTATGCGTTGTGTCGTATCCCCGAGACGACGGTTCAGGCGTTCGCGGCGATGGTCTCGTCCACCAGCTCGGGCAATGCGACGGCGATGTCGTCGTGGATCAGCCTTGTTGCCAGACGGTCGTATTGTGTGCGTCCCATATTCATGATGGTGATCGGCACGCCGGCTTGTGCCGCGACCGGCACGATGCTCGCCGCCGGCATCACTTCCAGCGTCGACCCGATGACCCACAGTTCGTCCGCCTGCGTGGCCAGACGGTACGACTTCTCCATCGCGCCATCCGGCAGCGCTTCACCGAAATACACCACGTCGGTTTTGATCAGACCGTTGCATGGCATATCGCCGCTGTACGGCAGTTTGCGGTGGCAATGCGGATCCGGTTCCTCGTCCAGCCGGTCCATGATGTCGCTCGTGTCGTATTTCTGATGGCATTTCATGCAATGCGAGGTGCCGATGGTGCCGTGCAGATTCACGATGATGCTGGGGCTGTTGCCGGCTTTCTCATGCAGTGCGTCGAAGTTCTGCGTGGCCAGCAATGTCAGCATGCCTGCCTGTTCGAGCTTGACCAGCGCCTTATGGGCCGTGCCGGGTTGCGCGTTCCATACCGGCGACTCTTTCTGCCAACGCCAGGAATATTCGCGATCTTCCTCATTGGCCATGAAGGCGTCGATGTCATAGACGTTCATTTGTTCGGGGTGTTTGGTCCAGACGCCGTCCGGGCCGCGGAAATCCGGAATGCCGGCTGAGGTGGAGATGCCAGCGCCTGTTAATACTGCGATTTTCTTCGTCATGGCTCTCACCCTACGCCTCATTGATGTGTGTGATGTGTGCGATTACGAAAGGTGGCCGTGTGACACGCCGTGTTTTTCGGGTTTGTTTTCCGTTTGTTCGTGGTGCCGTCCGTGTGTTTCGTCCCGGTTCCCGGGGTTTCGGGCTTGTTTTCGACACGCCGGTGGATGTGTTTGTTTGCAGGGGTTTTGGGGTGTTCGTGTGGGGGTGGGTTTGCGTGGGTTCGGGTTTTGGTGTAGGTTTTTCTCTTGCTGCTCGGCGCGGCACGGTTCCCCTCCTTGAGGGTGGATGGTTCCGGGTCGGTGCGGTGGTGGTTTGAGAACTCAAGAGCGTGTTTTGTACTACTTCTTTATAGTCAAATGATTGCCAGTCCGTCCACGGCCCGCGCGCTTTCGGCGTGTGGGTGCCGGGAAGCCGGTTGAACGGGGCGGGGTTTTTGCGGACAGCGCCGTTTTCCTGAAAACGGCTTGTTCAATTTCTTTTATTATTTTGAGAGTCATCTATTCGATGTCTTTCCATGAAGGTTTTTTGTGGAGGGTTCGATTCTGGCTCAGGATGAACGCTGGCGGCGTGCTTAACACATGCAAGTCGAACGGGATCGGCTGGAGCTTGCTCCGGCCGTGAGAGTGGCGAACGGGTGAGTAATGCGTGACCGACCTGCCCCGTACACCGGAATAGCTCCTGGAAACGGGTGGTAATGCCGGATGCTCCAATGCGATGCATGTCGCGTTGGGAAAGATTTCATCGGTATGGGATGGGGTCGCGTCCTATCAGGTAGTCGGCGGGGTAACGGCCCACCGAGCCTACGACGGGTAGCCGGCCTGAGAGGGCGACCGGCCACATTGGGACTGAGATACGGCCCAGACTCCTACGGGAGGCAGCAGTGGGGAATATTGCACAATGGGCGCAAGCCTGATGCAGCGACGCCGCGTGCGGGATGGAGGCCTTCGGGTTGTAAACCGCTTTTGTCGGGGAGCAAGCCTTCGGGTGAGTGTACCCTTCGAATAAGCACCGGCTAACTACGTGCCAGCAGCCGCGGTAATACGTAGGGTGCAAGCGTTATCCGGAATTATTGGGCGTAAAGAGCTCGTAGGCGGTTCGTCGCGTCCGGTGTGAAAGTCCATCGCTTAACGGTGGATCTGCGCCGGGTACGGGCGGGCTGGAGTGCGGTAGGGGAGACTGGAATTCCCGGTGTAACGGTGGAATGTGTAGATATCGGGAAGAACACCAATGGCGAAGGCAGGTCTCTGGGCCGTTACTGACGCTGAGGAGCGAAAGCGTGGGGAGCGAACAGGATTAGATACCCTGGTAGTCCACGCCGTAAACGGTGGATGCTGGATGTGGGGCCCATTCCACGGGTTCCGTGTCGGAGCTAACGCGTTAAGCATCCCGCCTGGGGAGTACGGCCGCAAGGCTAAAACTCAAAGAAATTGACGGGGGCCCGCACAAGCGGCGGAGCATGCGGATTAATTCGATGCAACGCGAAGAACCTTACCTGGGCTTGACATGTTCCGGACAGCCTCGGAGACGGGGCCTCCCCTCGGGGCCGGTTCACAGGTGGTGCATGGTCGTCGTCAGCTCGTGTCGTGAGATGTTGGGTTAAGTCCCGCAACGAGCGCAACCCTCGCCCCGTGTTGCCAGCACATGATGGTGGGAACTCACGGGGGACCGCCGGGGTTAACTCGGAGGAAGGTGGGGATGACGTCAGATCATCATGCCCCTTACGTCCAGGGCTTCACGCATGCTACAATGGCCGGTACAACGGGATGCGACATGGCGACATGGAGCGGATCCCTGAAAACCGGTCTCAGTTCGGATTGGAGTCTGCAACCCGACTCCATGAAGGCGGAGTCGCTAGTAATCGCGGATCAGCAACGCCGCGGTGAATGCGTTCCCGGGCCTTGTACACACCGCCCGTCAAGTCATGAAAGTGGGTAGCACCCGAAGCCGGTGGCCCAACCTTTTTGGGGGGAGCCGTCTAAGGTGAGACTCGTGATTGGGACTAAGTCGTAACAAGGTAGCCGTACCGGAAGGTGCGGCTGGATCACCTCCTTTCTACGGAGATATTTTTCTGGCCACTGTCTGGTGGCCTTTCCTGCCCCGGTTCCCGCGGTGGTCGCGGGGGTTTGTCCGGGGTGTGCTGGTGTGGAAGAGATCGTGTGGCTTGGAGTGGTGCGGGCATGCTTTTGGGTTCCCGGATCGCCACCCATGGGGTTTGTCCCCCGTGTGGCGTCCGTCGTCCCGGTCTTGCGGCGCGTCCCCCGGCGGGGTTCGCGTGGTCGCGGGTCGGGTGCGTGGCGGTTTGAGAACTGGATAGTGGACGCGAGCGAGAAGGGCGGGTTTGTCCCGTCCCTTTATCGCTGTATTTTTCGATCGAACTTCATTTTTGGTGTTGTTCGTCGATCGTTTTGTGATCATTTCAGATGTGATGATTTGTCGTCTGGGAATTTGCTGATTGGGCGCTTGCGGGTCCCGCACGGGTGTGTGGGTTGCCTGCAAGGGCGTATGGTGGATGCCTTGGCAGACAGGACCGATGAAGGACGTTGGAGGCTGCGATAAGCCTCGGGGAGCCGCCAACCGGGCTTTGATCCGAGGATTTCCGAATGGGGAAACCCGCCGGCCGTCATGGGCCGGCACCGCCTTGTGCGGGGGGTACGCAGGGAAGTGAAACATCTCAGTACCTGCAGGAAAGGATATTCCGTGAGTAGTGGCGAGCGAAAGCGGACCAGGCCAAACCATGGGCGCGTGATACCCGTCGGGGGTTGCGCCCGTGGTGTCGTGGGAAGCCCTGTCCCGGCGCCGACGCGCCGGGCGGGAGTCACAAAACCATGTTCTAGGCGAACCGGGTTGAATACCGGGCCGCAGAGGGTGATGGCCCCGTAGCCGTAGGGACATGGTCTTCCGATGGGTTCTCCCAAGTAGCACGGGCCCCGTGGAATCCCGTGCGAATCCGTGCAGACCGTTGCATAAGCCTAAATATTCCTGTCTGACCGATAGTGAACGAGTACCGTGAGGGAAAGGTGAAAAGTACCCCGGGAGGGGAGTGAAACAGTCTCTGAAACCATGCGCCTACGAACCGTCGGAGCCTTTCGGGGTGACGGCGTGCCTATCGAAAAATGAGTCTGCGAGTCAGTGGCATGTGGCGAGGTTAACCCGGGTGGGGGAACCGTAGCGAAGGCGAGTCTTAAAAGGCGTTTGAGTCGCGTGTCCTGGACCCGAAGCGGGATGATCTAGCCCTGAGCAGGTTGAAGCGCGGGTAAGACCGCGTGGAGGACCGAACCCACTTAGGTTGAAAACTGAGGGGATGACTTGGGGCTAGGGGTGAAAGGCCAATCAAATTCCGTGATAGCTGGTTCTCTCCGAAATGCATTTAGGTGCAGCGTCGCGTGATTACGTCCAGGGGGTAGAGCTACTGGATGCTTGCGGGCCCATACCGGGTACCAACAGCAACCAAACTCCGAATACCTGCGACGCGTATCGCGGCAGTGACTCGGCGGGGGATAAGCTCCGTTGTGGAAAGGGAGACAGCCCAGATCGTCGTCTAAGGTCCCGAAGCGTGTGCTAAGTGGGAAAGGATGTGGAGTCGCATAGACAGCCAGGAGGTTGGCTCAGAAGCAGCCATCCTTGAAAGAGTGCGTAACAGCTCACTGGTCTAGTGGTTCCGCGCCGACAATGTAGCGGGGCTCAAGCACACCACCGAAGACGCGGCAACGGCTTTCGGGCCGTTGGGTAGGAGAGCGTTCCGTCCAGGGGCGAAGCGGCGGCGTGAGCCTGTCGTGGACCGGGCGGAAGTGAGAATGCAGACATGAGTAGCGAGAGCGGGGTGAAGATCCCCGCCGCTGGATGACCAAGGGTTCCGGGGCCACGTTCATCGTCCCCGGGTGAGTCGGGTCCTAAGGCGAGGCCGACAGGCGTAGTCGAATGGATGAACGGGTCGATATTCCCGTACCGGCTTTGGGCCGCCCGGTCCGAGACCGGGGTGCTAACCTCCGGTCCCTCCCTTCGCGTTCCCTTCGGGGTTCGTGGGGGTTGGGCCGTTGGGAACCGCCCGGCAGTAGGGCAGCGCAGGAGTGACACGGACAGGTAGCCGGCCGCGGAGGTGGTTTTCCGTGGTCAAGCACGCAGGCCGTCGTACAGGCAAATCCGTACGGCGTTCGGCCGAGGTGCGATGATGGGGCCGTTATGGCCGATATCCGGTGATCCTGGCCGTCGAGAAAAGCTTCGGCGCGAGGACCAATGCCGCCCGTACCCCAAACCGACACTGGTGGTCAGGTAGAGAATACCGAAGCGATCGAGCGAATCCTGGTCAAGGAACTCGGCAAATTGCTCCCGTTCCTTCGGTTCAAGGGAGACCCCCTGCTGTGAACGGGCTTGCCCCGGGAGCGGCGGGGGGTGGCACAGGCCAGGGGGTAGCGACTGTTTACCAAAAACACAGGTGCATGCGAAGGCGAAAGCCGCTGTATATGCACTGACGCCTGCCCGGTGCCGGAAGGTTAAGAGGATCCGTCAGCCCTCGGGCGAAGCGGTGAATTCAAGCCCCGGTAAACGGCGGTGGTAACTATAACCATCCTAAGGTAGCGAAATTCCTTGTCGGGTAAGTTCCGACCTGCACGAATGGCGTAACGACTTCCCCACTGTCTCGACCAGGAGCTCGGCGAAATTGCAGTACGAGTAAAGATGCTCGTTAAGCGCAGAAGGACGAAAAGACCCCGGGACCTTTACTATACCTTGGTATTGGCATTCGGTGCGGATTGTGTAGCATAGGCGGGAGGCTACGAGTCATGGGCGCCAGCCCGTGAGGAGCCGTCGTTGAAATACCGCTCTGTTCGCATTGGATGTCTAACCTCGAGCAGTCATCCTGCTCAGGGACAGTGCCTGGCGGGTAGTTTAACTGGGGCGGTTGCCTCCCAAAGAGTAACGGAGGCGCTCAAGGGTTCCCTCAGCCCGGTTGGCAATCGGGTGGCGAGTGCAAGCGCACAAGGGGGCTTGACTGCGAGACTGACGGGTCGAGCAGGGACGAAAGTCGGAGCTAGTGATCCGGTGCCGGCGTACGGACGCGGCATCGCTCAACGGATAAAAGGTACCCCGGGGATAACAGGCTGATCATTCCCAAGAGTCCATATCGACGGGATGGTTTGGCACCTCGATGTCGGCTCGTCGCATCCTGGGGCTGGAGCAGGTCCCAAGGGTTCGGCTGTTCGCCGATTAAAGCGGCACGCGAGCTGGGTTCAGAACGTCGTGAGACAGTTTGGTCTCTATCCTCTGCGCTCGTTGGAATCCTGAGGAGGCCTGCCCATAGTACGAGAGGACCTGGGTGGACGAACCTCTGGTATGCCGGTTGTCGCGCCAGCGGCACGGCCGGTTGGCTACGTTCGGAAGGGATAACCGCTGAAAGCATCTAAGCGGGAAGCCTGCTCCGAGATTAGGATTCCTCGCGGCCTCGGGCCGCGCGACCCCCCATGCAGAACACGTGGTCGATAGGCCGGACGTGGAAGCCCCGCAAGGGGTGGAGCTGACCGGTACTAACGGGGGAAAGGCAATCACACAACACGCCATGTTGTTTTTGGTGTTGCCCGTATTGCGTCCTTCGGCTTGTTCCCCCGGCAGGGAGCATCCGTTTGGTCCACGGAACGAATTCGCGTCCATTGTCCGGTTCCCGAACCGCCACATGCCACCGTCCCCCCGGCGGGGTGGT
>Ga0326514_10002519_pt1 | contig 11648 bp, 9 predicted proteins | sample 3_2548_0518_D_FD_203653 | JGI IMG/M metagenome (GOLD analysis project Ga0326514, IMG submission 203653) | Bovine rumen microbial communities from UC Davis, California, United States - 3_2548_0518 | ecosystem: Host-associated > Mammals > Digestive system > Stomach > Rumen | place: USA: California... | reverse complement strand
CGCTTTCCCGCACCGTTGCCTCCGTTTCCGGCAACATACTTTCTTTTATACCGGAAGTCCATCAGAGTGGACATGTTGTCATCCACCTGAAAGACAATGTCGCCGCCTCTGCCGCCGTCACCGCCGTCAGGACCGCCGGCAGCCACATATTTCTCGCGGTGGAATGCGACAGCGCCGTTCCCACCGTTTCCGGCACGGATGAAGATCTTCGCTTTATCTACAAAAGAAGTAGCCATGAGTGAATCCTTTCGATAAAGATAAAGGGACGGGCAAATATCCCGTCCCTTTCAAGTTTTGATTACTGAGCGATCTCGTAGACAGAAACCTGCTTGCGGTTCTTGTCTTTCGGCTCAAACTTAACTTTGCCATCGACCAGTGCGTAAAGAGTGTCGTCCTTACCCTTACCAACGTTGGTACCCGGGTGGATTTTCGTTCCGCGCTGTCTGACAAGGATATTTCCAGCCAGTACAAACTGACCATCTGCTCTTTTTGCTCCAAGACGCTTCGACTTGCTGTCGCGGCCGTTCTTGGTGGAACCCATACCTTTTTTATGTGCCATTCGGAATTACACCTCCATTAGTCAAAATCAGTTTCAGTCCATTATGCAGTGATGGAATCGATCTGCACTTTGGTATACGGCTGCCGGTGACCCTGAGTTCTGCGGTAACCTTTTTTCGGTTTCATCTTATAAACGCGAACTTTCTTGCCACGGCCGTTCTTTACAACACTGCCTTTTACGGAAGCGCCGTCGACTACAGGAGTTCCGAAAACGGTCTCCTTACCATTTACGATAGCCAGTACCTGATCGAAAGTAACAGCATCTCCAGCTTCAGCATTGAGCTTTTCCACGTAGATGACATCGCCTTCGGACACGGTATACTGTTTACCGCCAGTTACGATAATTGCCTTCAAAGTATTCATCCTTTCTTAAACAGGTCTCGCTCTCACAGGTGATATGTTCGGTACATATACTTCATACCTATTCAATGCGGCTTGAATAGTTTACACCAAACCATCCTGCAAAGTCAATGATATTTTGTGGTGAAAAACAGGTTTTTCCACGTGCCTTCTTTGGTGAAAAGGACATAAAAACGGGAAGAGTTCTCAGAACTCTTCCCATATGATGTCAAACGAGTTTATTTGCCGGATACGATGTCTCTGGTATCACGTGCGATGACCAGTTCTTCGTTGGTAGGAACAACGTAGACCTTGACCTTGGAATCCGGGGTGGAGATCAGCTGTTCTTTGCCGCGGCAGTTGTTTGCTTCGTCATCGATGGTGACACCGAGATAACCGAAGTATTCGCAGATTGCCTTTCTGGTGGCGATGGAGTTCTCACCGACACCGGCCGTGAATACGATGGCGTCTACGCCATTCATTGCGGCAGCATAGGAGCCGACGACTTTTGCAACCCAGTAATGGAACATATCCAGAGCCAGTGCGCAGCGCTCATTGCCTTCGGCAGCGCCCTTGTCCAGATCGCGGAAATCGGAGCTTACGCCGGAGATGCCGAGAACACCGGACTTCTTATTCAGGATGTTCATCATCTCGTCGATGCCAAGATCATACTTGTTCATGATGAACTGCATGACGGCGGGATCCAGGTCACCGCATCTGGTGCCCATGGGAAGGCCGACCAGCGGGGTGAAGCCCATGGAGGTGTCGACACATTTGCCGCCGTCGATGGCAGCAATGGAGGAACCGTTGCCCATGTGGCAGGAGATCACTTTCAGATCTTTTTCGGGAACGCCCATGATCTCAGCTACGCGGCCGCCGACATAGCGGTGGGAAGTGCCGTGGAAACCGTAACGACGGATGGAATCATTCTCATAATACTCATAGGGGATCGCATACATATATGCCTTGGGCGGCATCGTCTGATGGAATGCGGTATCAAATACAGCGACCTGCGGGACATCATCGCCCATAACCTTCTGACAGGCACGGATGCCGGTCATGTTGGCCGGGTTGTGAAGAGGACCGAAGGGAACTGCTTCCTGAATTGCGGCCATAACATCGTCGTTGACCAGAACAGAGCCGGAGAATTTGTCCAGACCGTGAAGGACACGATGTCCAACTGCGTCGATCTCGCTCATGGAAGAAACCACCCCGTGTTCCGGGCTTACCAGTTTGTCGATAACTGCAGTGATCGCTTCTGCATGAGTGGGAAGAGCGATGTCTTCATCATAGACGGTCTTTCCCTCTACCAGAGGGGTGTGTTTCAGATGACCGTCAATTCCGATTCGCTCACAAAGACCTTTTGCGAGAACAGTTTCGGTCTCCATGTCAAACAGCTGATATTTCAGAGAAGAACTTCCCGCATTGATTACGAGTATTTTCATGATGATTTCCTTTCCGTTGATTAATATTCTTATTTCATTTACAATCAATAAGAGTAATTTATCACATTCTATATATAATTTTTTGAAAAGGCAAGGTATTTTAAGAAAATGCTTCAAAATACTGTAGGTATCGTTTCGGAATTCAATCCATTTCATTATGGACACCAGTATCTGATTCGAAAAACCAGGGAACAATACGGAGAAAACACCGGAATCGTCTGTGTGATGTCCGGTGATTTCGTTCAGCGTGGTGAGGCTGCGTGTTTTTCCAAATATGCAAGAGCGGAGGCCGCCTGCCGAAGCGGTGCCGATCTCGTGCTGGAACTGCCGCTTCCATGGTGCTGTTCCTCCGCGGAAGCATTTGCATCCGGCGCACTGGGGATCCTGAATGGACTGGGCGGTGTTTCCGCAATTTCCTTTGGAAGCGAGTGCGGAGATGCCGGAAAGATCCGCCGTGCTGCAGAAGTACTGCTGTCGCCGGAGATGGAGGATGCACTCCGGCAACAGCTTCAGCAGAATAAAAACTATGCCAGTGCCCGGCAGACAGCACTAGCCTCCATCTCGGAAGAACTGGCGGAGATCATTGGAACTCCAAACAACATCCTTGCAGTGGAATATGCGAAAGCCATCATACAGAGCAATGCCGAGACCGCCCTGTTTACTGTTTCCCGTATCGGAGCAGCTCATGACAGTTTCAGTGATGACGGGTACCGTTCTGCCAGGGAGATCCGGGAGATGATGCTCCGTGATCCTTTGAGCGGTGAATGGTTTAATCATGTTCCGGAACAAGCGGCTGCAGTGTTTCGCAGAGAGATTCAGCAGGGAAGAGGTCCCGTTAACGGGGAAGCTCTGGAGAGTGCGATCCTGTCACGGCTTCGGCTCCTTACGCTGGAGGATATCATGAATTTGCCTGAGACTGACGGTGGAATTGGAGAACTGTTTTACCGTTCCGTTCAATCTACCGGCAGTCTCGAGGCTCTTGTTCAGAACGTGAAGCACAAAAATATTGCATTGTCTCGTGTTAGAAGGCTTGTGACAGCAGGCGCGCTTGGGATCCGAAAAGACATGGGAGAATGGGAACCGGACTATATCCGTGTGCTGGCGTTTAACGGAAAGGGAAGACAGATTCTCCATGACGCAAGTCCGTCTCTTCCGATCATCACAAAGACTGCACATATGCAGCGCGGCAACACGCCGGGAACAGGACAGTTTGAATTGGGAAGCTGTGCCCATGATCTGTTCGTGCTTGGGTTTCAGGACTCTGCACAGCGCGTCTGCGGAGAAGATTGGAGGACAGGACCCGTAATCGTTAAAGGGGAATAACAGGTCTACATAATATTGCTTTTTCATGGAAGAACGATTATACTTTTGAAAGATAAGTAAGACGTGAATGGAAGGATGACTTGATAATATGCGCCTTAAAAAACTGCTGGCTCTATTTATGACAATGGCAATACTGGTTTGTCTGTGCGCATGCGGATTCGATGAGGACGATGACTCCTCGCTGGATGATTCTCCCGCTGTTAAGGGTGGAACAATCCGTATAGGCGTATTTGAGCCTCTCTCCGGGGAGGACGCCAGCGGCGGGCAGAGGGAGCTTCTTGGCATCCGGTTTGCGAATGAGAAATTCCCTTCCGTCAAAGTGGGGAAAAAGACATATGAGCTCCAGCTGGTTGAGATGGACAATGAATCCCATGTGGAGACAGCGTACGAGATGGCAGAAGACCTTATCAGTCAGGATGTTTCCGTGGTCATCGGATCTTATGGTTCATCCATGTCCATGGCCATCCGGGACCTGTTCCTGGATTCCAAGATCCCGCTGATCGGCTGTTCCGCTTCCAACACCTTTATTACAAGAGAGAACGAATACTGCTTCCGCGTGGGCCTTGTAGATTCACTGCAGGGTACCGCTTTGGCAAACTTCCTGAAAGAGAAAAAACTATTATCTGCGGCGATTCTGCGGGAGAATAATGATGATTATGCACAGGGACTGACGGATTACTTCCGGGAAGCTTATACGAATCTTGCCGGTGGTACAGTCGTGTATGATGGAAGTTTTGAGCCTGGCACACTGGATTTCACTCCACAGCTTCAGGAGATATCGGCAGCGTCACCGGATGCGGTCTTCATTCCGTCTTCTTCCACGTACGCTGCATCTCTTATCACTCAGATCCGACAGATGGGGATCTCTTCCATGATCATCAGCGGGGATACCTGGGAAAATGTACAGGTAATCCGATCTGCCGGAGCAGATCTGTGCGAGGGCATGGTCATCAGTTCGTTCTTCCGCAATGATGACCGGGCCGCGTCCGGATTCGTACGCAGCTTCCGGCGTTATCTCAGTAATTCCTCGGAAAACCTGGCAATGAACGGTGGTACGGAAGATGTCTCTGCATTTTCCGCACTTGGTTATGATGCCTACCTGGCCGTCGTCGGAGCCATCTCCAGTATTGACGGAAAAGTGACCGGACAGACGATACGGGAAGCATTGAACGAGCTTAACATTTCCGGTGTTACCGGCCAGCTTGCCTTTGATGAGAATGGTGATGACCTGAAGAACACCATCACTTTCAAACAGGTAAAGAACGGACAGTTCCGATATGTCGGCACCATGTCCTCCGACGGAACCTATACGCCTGCGGAAACGAAAAAGGCAAAAAAGAAAAAATAGAAATGCGATGATATTATAGCGGGATGCCATATTGGCATTCCGCTTTTTGTCGGGAATGGGATGACGATGAATCCCATTTGTGATAGAATCTCTAGACAGAATCTAAAGGAAAGAATGAGTTTTGATTTATGGTTTTCGAACGTTTGAATGAACTCAATGACAGATATACCGAACTGGAACAGCGAATGGAACAGCCGGAAGTCTACACAGACGCGGAAGCCTATTCCCGCTGTGCCAGGGAATTGAAGGATCTGGAACCTGTGATTGCCGCTTTTCGAAGCTATAAAGACACGTTAGCTGCGATTGAAGACGCCCGGAGCCTCATGGATGATCCCGAAATGAAAGAACTGGCACAGGATGAACTGGAACATGCGATGAGCCGCAAAGACCAGCTGGAGCACGAACTTCAGCTGCTGCTGCTTCCCAAGGATCCCAATGACAGCAAGAATGTGATCATGGAGATCCGCGGCGGAGTCGGAGGGGAAGAAGGCATGCTGTTTGCGCATGATCTTTACCGTATGTACTCCATGTATGCTGCGGCAAAGGGATGGGAGATCGAAGTTGCGAACTCCAATCTTACGGAGCTTGGAGGAGTCAAGGAAATCAGTTTTATCGTAAAGGGAGAAGGCGCCTGGTCCAGACTGAAATTCGAAGCCGGCGGCCATCGTGTGCAGCGGGTTCCCGTAACGGAATCCGGAGGACGGATCCATACTTCTGCGGCTACTGTGGCAGTCCTTCCCGAAGTGGATGACATAGATTTTAAGATCGACCCTAAGGATCTGAAGATCGATACTTTCCGGTCCTCCGGAGCCGGCGGCCAGCATATTAATAAAACGGAGAGCGCCATCCGCGTAACTCATATACCAACCGGAACCGTGGTGGAGTGTCAGGATGAACGCAGTCAGCATAAGAACAAGGATCGTGCACTGAGCATCCTGCGGTCCCGTCTGTATGAGCAGGAATTGCAGAAGCAGAAGAATGAAATCGCTGCCGAACGGAAGAGCCAAATCGGATCCGGGGATCGATCAGACAGAGTACGTACCTATAACTTCCCGCAGAACCGTGTTACGGATCATCGTCTCAACGGTGAGGTCCGCAATTTCAATATCGACACGGTCATTAACGGCGGGCTGGATGGAATCATTGATGCATTGACGGCTCAGTATCAGGCAGAGGAACTGAACAGACAGGCAGGGGAAGTCAATCAATGAAGACGCTCATTTATAACGAAGTCAATACGGATATGATCGATATCCTCAGAAACGGAGGATTGGTGGGAGTACCTACGGAAACGGTGTATGGACTAGCTGCAAATGCTCTGAATGAGGAAGCCGTTCGCAACATTTATGAAGTCAAGGGAAGACCGGAAGTGAAGCCTTTGTCGGTGATGGTATCCGGCAAGGAGGAGATGGAACGGTACTGCGTAAACATTCCTGCAGCAGCATACACTCTGGCCGAATCTTTCTGGCCGGGGCCGCTGACGATCATTCTGAAATCACGGGATGCAATCCCGAGCCTGGTGCGAGCCGGTGGAGAAACGGTAGGACTTCGCTGCCCGGATCATCCGCTGACACTGGAACTGCTGAAATGCTCACGGCTTCCGCTTGCGGCACCTTCAGCCAATCCTTCCGGAGAGAAAAGCCCTCAAACTGCCAGTGAGGTGCTCCGATACTTTGACGGAAAGATTGAGGGGATCCTGGATGGCGGAGAATGCTCAGTAGGTGTGGAATCCACAATCATCGATCTGTCCCATGTTCCATACCGGATCCTTCGACAGGGGGCACTGGGGGAAGAAGAAATACAGGATGCCCTTCGCGGGGCTTTGAAAGTGATCGGCATCACCGGGGGCTCCGGCTGCGGAAAGACTACCGCGTTATATCTTCTGAAAGAACAGGGTGCTGAGATCATTGACTGTGATGCGCTGTATCATGAAATGCTGAACAATGATGAGGAGATGATCCGGGATCTGGAAACGGCGTTTCCCAAGGCCGTGAACGGCGGACATGTAGACCGTCGGATCCTTGCTTCCATTGTGTTCCATGATTCGGATGCACTGTCCCGCCTCAATGAGATCACGCACAGCCACATTCGTGACCAGGTGCGGAAGATTTTGAATCAATGTGTTATGGATGGAAAAACGATGGCGGCGGTGGACGCCATTGCTTTGATCGAAAGCGGACTCGCTGCTGAATGTGATACAGTGCTGGGCGTCCTGTCTTCAAGGGAAAACAGGTTGAATCGCATCATGAAAAGGGATAATATAAGTCAGCAGGCAGCGGAAGATCGTCTGAATGCTCAGCAGTCTGATGAGTTCTTTATAAATAACTGCGATAAGGTTATATACAATGACTCGACAGAACAGCAGTTTTCTGCAGCCTGTCTTGCATATTTCTCGGAGGTACTTTAAATGGCAAATGAAAAAGACAACAGTTTGAGAGATGAACTGTTTTCAGCGAAGAAAAACGGGTATGACCGTATCAGCGTTGAGGAACGGGTTCAGATCGAGGATTATTCAAGAGGATATATGGACTTCCTCAATAATGCCAGAATGGAACGGGAAGCCGTACGCTATGCGATCAATCTGGCGGAAACAAATGGATTCAAAGAATATGAATCCGGAGAAGCGCTGCAGCCAGGAAGCAAGGTGTACTATAACAATCGCGGAAAATCCCTGATCCTCGCAGTTGTTGGAGAGAAATCTCTGGAGGAAGGGTGTGTGATCGCCGGCGCACATGTTGATTCGCCGAGACTGGATCTGAAACAGCACCCGCTTTACGAAAACGATGAAATGGCCTTTTTCCGCACTCATTATTACGGCGGTATCAAAAAATACCAGTGGGTCACCATTCCTCTGGCACTGCATGGAACGGTGGCGCTGAAAAACGGTGATCTTGTGCATGTGGCCATTGGACATGAACCGGGAGAACCGAAATTCGTGATCACAGATCTGCTTCCGCATCTGGCACAGGATCAGATGAAAAAGACAATGGCGGAAGGCATCACCGGTGAAGGCCTGAATATCCTTATTGGCAGCGTTCCCTATGATGATGACGGTTCTGACCGTGTGAAACTCGCTGTAATGAGCATCCTTCACGATCAATACGGAATAACGGAAGAAGATTTTATGTCTGCAGAACTGGCAGCTGTTCCTGCCTTCCCGGTAGATGAGATCGGATTTGACCGTTCGCTGATCGGAGGATACGGTCATGACGACCGTGTATGTGCTTATGCGGAACTGAAGGCACTGCTGGATCTCGAAGGGATTCCTGCACGGACCTGTGTCTGCATCCTTGCGGACAAGGAAGAGATCGGTTCTGATGGCGTAACCGGCATGCAGAGCGCAGCATTTGAATACTTTATGGCGGAGCTCTGTGCCGGACAGGATGTAGATCTGCGTCATTGTTTCGCCAAAAGCTTCTGCCTGTCTGCAGATGTTACTGCAGCATTCGATCCGCTGTATCCGGATGCTTTTGAAAAGAGCAATGATGCCCGTATCAATTACGGGATGGGTATCTGCAAATTCACCGGTGCCCGTGGCAAGTCAGGTACCAGCGACGCATCCGCAGAGATCGTTGCGTATCTGAGACGTACCTTTGATCGGGAGAACGTGATCTGGCAGCTCAGTGAAATGGGTAAAGTGGATAAAGGCGGCGGCGGTACCATTGCAAAATACATGGCGAACCGAAACATTGATACCATCGATGCCGGCGTTCCGGTGCTCTCCATGCATGCACCATACGAAGTGGTTTCCAAATTTGACTGCTACATGACCTATAAAGGCGTGCTGGCTCTCTATAATGATACCGACTACCGGTTCTGAAATCGAACATAAAGAACGGATCCCTGAGTTCAATTTGATTTGAATCAGGGATCCATTTTATGTTCTGTTGTCTGTTTTCAGCCGTCAATAGTCGGCGTCCAGTAATGCTGCTGATAGATGTCCGTGAAGCGATAGGAGACACGGACCGGACCGTCTCCGACATCAGTATTGGAGATCTCCATGTTTTCCGTTACTGTGAGTGCTTCACCCAGCTGATAGCTGGCCTGATACTCTCCTTCATAGGAATAGTAGTCACAGAGAAATACCAGTTCATCACCAGGATTGATGGAAACCAGGTTCTTGGGGATCGCCTGGATCTCTTCGTCTTCATAGATCTCACGGGCGCCGCTTATATATCCGTTGGGATTGTCCTCATCGAAAATGATGATGAGGTCCACACGTGTTCCGTTGAGCTTGGCAGGAACATGACCGACGGTGACCGGAGCGGCACCGCTGGTTTCGGTATAATCATGATAATAGGCGACCGGATGGCCGTTGATAGACAGCCATGTGCGGTCTGTGGTACCGAGAAGATCATTGTTGCTGTCAAATTCAAAGGTGTTATCGTATCCGAGGTCGATATAACCTTCGCCGTCATCGTAGAACATGTTGACATCCAGCGTTTCCACCAGATTCCACTGATCTTCCGAAAGTGCAATGACGGGATCGCCGTCTTCATTGGTGGACCAAACCAGGGCACTTGGATCGAACAGATTATCTGCAATGTAGTCGGCAGTGTCTTCCGTGGACATGGAGCGGCCGGTAAAGAATCCGGTATTGCCGCTGTTCAGTCCGCTGATGGAACTGCCTCCGCCGAGAAATGCACCAAGCAGATTGGCGATGTCTTCAGCACCGATGGCGGAAGAGGATGAGCTTCCACCGTAGTTTGTATACCCACTGGGACCTCCGAGGAGTATTCCAAGCGGACTGGATGTTCCACCGGTAGCTGCCTGACCGGAGATCTCCATGCTGGCAAATTCCTGGATCGCCTTGGAGTAACTGGCATCCATTCCGATGGCGTTGTATGTTTTAACTGCGGAATCGACCTGCCGTGCACTGCGGTACGGGAAATAGATGGATACGCCGTACGCATTGGTCATGTTGGAGGATGTCCGGTTGTATTTCACTGCACCGAGTATTGCTTTGGCAAGTTCATTGCCCTCATCGGAATTCATATTGTACGCAAGATTTACCAGATCGATCTGATCGATGCGGTTGCTGGTGGCAAACTCACGGGACTGGCTTCGGGCAGTAGAGACATCATTGTACTGTTTATTGAGGATTTTGCTGCTGACTGAATTGGAGAATGAAGTCAGCTTGGAAGGAACCGTGGTGGAAAACTCCGCCAGATCGATGACTGACAGCGTGGTAAGCTGTCCCGGGCAGCGGTTGGCACATTCCCGGACAAATTCATCTGCGATTTCCTTGCCCAATTCTACGGTGGACATGGAAGTGTTGTTGGAGAAATCGGTGACCCAGTTCGTATAGTACCAGCCTACACCGGGTTCCGTTTCCTCAGAGCCGATAAGATAATCCGCATAGTTGTTCAGCATCAATGCTGTCTCAGCGGTTGCCATCAGACAAGCGTCAAAGCCGATGAAGTCGAATGTGACTCCGCCTGCTTTCAGCGCTTCATTGATTCCTGCCAGCGTCATGGAGCCGGCACGTTTGTTTTTTTCATCATATCCGTAACCAAGAACGGAGCCGGAACCGTGATCCCAGAAGATGAGATCATTTCGGTTTGCTGGGAAGTTCTTAGCACAGTACTGAATAAACCAGGCAAGATTGGAAGGATCCGTCATCGCCCCGGAGCCGGCATCGGCCACGAGGCAGCGGAGTCCGCCGTCAGCGACCTGATATACCTGATTCTTTGTGCTGCTGATGATTTTGTTGTTCCATTTGGAGCAGCCTCCGGTATAGACGATGATGTTAAGCTTGTCCGTATGTTTGGCATTGACCATTTCCATCAGATCGGAGGTGGCCATTCCGTTTTTGGACTCCAGATCCGTTCCGCACATATAGATCATGATGGTAACGGTGTCCTGACCGTTTCCAATGATCTTTGTCCGTTTCGCGCGGGAGCCCTCCGCGACACTCGTGTCCAGTTTGCCAACGTTTGAGGTCTTTTTCCAACCGGCCGAACTGCTGGATCCTCCGCTGAGAGATGAGATCAGGGAGGAGGGCGTTCCGCCACCGGAGGAACCTCCGCCGAGAAGGCCGGAATTGAATAATCCGCTACCGCCGCCGAACAGGAGCATCGCAAGAATCAGGATAATAGAAATGGGACTGCGGGTGACCGAACGGACACCGGACTTTCTTCCGGAACTCTCGCTGGAACCGGTTCCAAGATCAGAAGTCCCGGGACCATGACCACTTCCTACGGGACCGGATGTATGGACCTGGTCCTTTTTATAAACACCGGTTCCGTTCTCAGTGACATGTTTTTCACGTCCTTGAGGTCGATTTCTATCCATTTTCGTTCCTTTCTCTGAAGCATGCTTCAGAACGTTTTATGCGAGTATCTTTTTCTTTAATATAGCAAATTTTCTTATTTATGCCAATAAAAACTGAAGTACGTATATCCGGCATAAAAAAACCTCCTTACTGGTTGTCCAGTAAAGAGGGTACACATCTGTTAAGATGATTCGTTATGAACGGTTTGTTCCGCTGAAGTAAGCTTTCGCATTTCAATGATGGCCAGTGTAGCGACCAGCAGGAAAGCAAGCAGATCGGAGAAGGGACCTGCCAGAAGCGCTCCGTCAATGCCCAAACGGCTGGTAAAGAAGTATAACGAAGGAATAAAGAAGACCAGCGG
>Ga0326514_10002518_pt1 | contig 11654 bp, 8 predicted proteins | sample 3_2548_0518_D_FD_203653 | JGI IMG/M metagenome (GOLD analysis project Ga0326514, IMG submission 203653) | Bovine rumen microbial communities from UC Davis, California, United States - 3_2548_0518 | ecosystem: Host-associated > Mammals > Digestive system > Stomach > Rumen | place: USA: California... | reverse complement strand
TTACCATCTACTATACCAGCGAGCGTAAAGGCCTGAAGGTGGTTATCAGTTATATGGGAAATGGTCAGGCAGAGGTGATAGGTGAGGATATCTACGCGTTCCTTCAGCGAGAAGATGCGCTGAACCTGACAAACGAATCGTCGGGCCTTGAGCTCTCGTTGTGCAGAGCGATCGTCGATGCGCTTGGTGGCGAGTTGGATATCACTTCAGAGACAGGCAGAAAGACCAATGCTACTTTCTGGTTCCCCTGTAAGATGGTGAATATCCACAAGAACATGTAAATTATGACGTAAAGAATATGAAAAAAGACGAGAAATTTGTGATTACCATTAACCGCGAGTTAGGTAGCGGAGGTCGAACCATTGCCCGGAAAGTGGCAGATCGACTGGGTGTGGCACTCTACGACAAGGTGCTCATCAAAACTTTGGAAGAAAAATACAACCTCACCTCTGAGGAGATTGAGAAACTGAAAGGCCATAGCCATTCATGGTGGGAAGACTTCAAACGTGTGGCACGCCTCGGTGAGGGGTGGCTCATGGATTTAGCCCATCGTGAGGAAGCCCAGCGATTATTCGAGCAGCCCACCACCTCTGGTGAGATCTTCAAGGCTGAGACCGAGATTCTGCAGGGCATCGCCGAGAATGAGTCGTGTGTCATCACAGGTCGCTCCGCCTTCTATGTGTTCAGAGCCCATCCTAACCACCTCAGTATCTTTATTCAAGCCTCTTTGCCTTACCGTGTGGAGCGTGTTATCCGCAAGCAGAATCTCTCTCGCGACACCGCCCGCAAGACCATCGAGAAGGTGGATAAGATGCGTGAGAACTATGTCAATAAATTTACGGGTACTTCACGATACGACACCCGTAACTATGACCTCGTGGTCTATGCCGACAGCCTGTCGGAAGACGAGATCGTAGATGTCATCATGAAGTTTATCAAGTAATTTAACAAAAGGCTCGCCAATCGGTGAGCCTTTTGTTTGACCATTTTGGCTGGCGGGGTACAAAAAATGCGGGTTCTTGCAAAAAAAACGTTGAAAAAGTGATTAAAAAGCGGATTTTTTTGCTAACTTTGTACCCAAATATGCAGAAACTAATAGATCTATATAAGCAATGGAGGGGGGCAGAGCCTGCCCACGTCCATCAGCTAACAGGAGCGGGAAGTAATCGCTCCTACTTCAGGTTGACCGATCAAGACGGCCAAACCGTGATCGGCGTGATAGGCACCAGTCGCGATGAAAATCACGCCTTTATCTATCTGACAGAACATTTTACCCGTCGTAAACTGCCGGTACCTGAGGTGCTGGCAGCCAGCGACGATGAGTTGCGCTACCTGCAGACTGATCTCGGGTCGGTGTCGCTCTTCGACGCTGTACGGGGTGGTCGTGAGGCTGGAGGCCGATATACGCTGAAGGAGCAGGAGCTGTTGCGCAAGACGATCCGCGAGTTGCCGAACATCCAGATTCGTGGTGCCCGCGGGCTCGACTTCTCCAACTGCTATCCCCAGGCTGAGTTTAATGTGGATAGCGTGCTGTTCGACCTGAACTACTTTAAATACTGCTTCCTGAAAGCGACAGAGCTTGATTTCCATGAGCTGAAGCTGGAGGCAGACTTCCGCCTGTTTGCCAAGGATCTGACGACGGATACTGATAATCCGGTGCCCGAGATGGAGTGTTTCCTCTACCGTGACTTCCAGGCACGTAACGTGATGCTCGACCCTAAGGGTAATCCTCGTTTCATCGATTACCAGGGTGGAAGAAAAGGGCCCTACTACTACGACTTGGCTTCATTTCTCTGGCAGGCTTCTGCCAAGTATCCCCATAAGCTGCGGCGTGAACTCGTGTATGAGTATTACAACTCACTGAAGAACTATATCGAGGTGCCTTCTGCCCGCCATTTCGCCAACCGATTGTCGCTGTTCGTGCTGTTCCGCACCCTGCAGGTGCTGGGCGCTTACGGCTTCAGAGGCTATTACGAGCAGAAGAAGCACTTTATCGAGTCGATACCGCCTGCCATCCATAACCTGCGCGAACTGCTGGCGAGCTCCTCTCAGTTCCACTATCCGTATCTGACTGAGCTGCTCAGACAGCTTACCGAACTGCCCCAATATGCCCAGATAGAGACGATGGGCAGTCGTGCTGACGGTTATAAGACCACAGATCTTAACCCCTACAAGGCCCACCCGCAGGATGGTCCTGCCACCTTCTCGAAGTATGATGCCCAGGGACCGCTGGTGGTACGTGTGTACAGCTTCTCGTATGCCAAGGGCATTCCTGATGATGAGAGTGGCAATGGTGGTGGTTACGTGTTCGACTGTCGCAGTACCCATAACCCCGGTCGTTATGAGCCTTATAAGAAGTTGACAGGTCTCGACGAGCCGGTGATCCGCTTCCTTGAGGACGATGGCGAGATCCTGACATTCCTCGACTCGGTGTATAAGTTGGCCGATGCCCACGTGCGCCGTTACATCCAGCGTGGTTTCACCTCGCTGATGTTCTGTTTCGGCTGTACTGGCGGTCAGCATCGCAGTGTGTATTCTGCCCAGCATCTGGCGGAGCATATCCACGAGAAGTTTGGTATCGAGGTGCGCATCTGTCACCGTGAGCAACACATCACACAGACCCTCGAAGCGCGACAGCACGAAGACTGATTGCGGGCTATTTGTCGCCAATTGTCGCCTCTGTCGCAACAAGTGGGTAAAAATCGGGTGCGAAAGCTTGCATGCAAGCGCCATAAGTCTTATCTTTGCAACGAAATCTAAAAATTAAATAAGTATGGCATTAATAGCAGCATTAGAATTTGGCGATAACAATATCGGCCGTTACTTCAAGAACTATCTGGTATCAGACTGCCGATTTGTGTTCAAACGCCCCTTCAATTCATACCGTCCTGAAGGTATGGCCCGTTGCGAGCGTCTGGAACTCGACGTAGTGGCCCCAGGTAAGGATGACTTGAACCTGTTTGACTGGTATGACCAGCAGGGGGTACAGAGCGGGCGCATCGTAATCAGCTTGGCCGCAGAGGCAAAGTTGGATGAGAAAGATGCCCAAGTGATCCTTTTCGAGAACGCCAAGTGCTTCTCGCTCTCTGAAAGTTATGATATCAACTCTTCCCGCCGGCGTAACTTGAAGCTTGCCATCGAGGCAGAGACGATCACGGTTGATAATATCATTTTTCAGCATTTATAAATATAGTAGATTATGGCAACACTGTCGAATGAGTTAAGAGCGGTGATGGTTCCGGAAAACTTTCTGGACAATCCCAAGAACGTGCTGAAGGAGAACTGTCTGGTCATCCAACAATTCTCATACGAATGTGAGCGTATGCGCAACAGCAATAGTGACGTGTATGGCGCAACCAAGCCCGTGTTGATGAGATTCACCATCCGTGTGAATTCACCAGTACATGCGAAAGAGTTCTATCAGCGTCTGATCTTGAACGGTCATTATGACTATTCCATCCTGTTTAACGTGACTTACGATGCCAATCGCCGTTTGGCCAATTATGAGGATGGTATGGTGGTAAACGGCTTTATTGTCAGCGTGGATGAGAGTTACAATAGCCTGAAAGACGAAGAAGGTCTCGACAAGCAGATGATGCTCAACGTGGAGATATTGGTACGCTCTACCATCTATCTGGGCAGAGAGGAACAGAATAATTTAAAGAGTATATTCATTCATTAATATTTAGAAGACTATGGCTGCATCTACAAAAATAGAAACGACAGGAACAGTAACATTGATAATTTACAATGTGACCGGTACATGTGATCCAAAGGGAGAACCATTAACAGAGCAACTTGATCTTGAGATGGAAACAGGATCTTCTTATAAAGAAGATTATTGTAATTATGATGCAAACTGGACAGAAATTACTACCGTTCAAGAGGGAATGAAACCTCCTACGAAAAGTATAAAAAGTGGTAATGGTGTCGTAAGGTTTGCGTTCAATCTACAGAATATACATTTCACGAAAGAGATGTATAAGCCGAATGAGATTATCGCTGAGATTCAGATCGCTCCAGGGGCTGAAGATAAAGGTACAGATAGCTCTGGTATGACATTTACAGCTGAGATCTCCAAGGCAGATCTGGAATCATCTTTTATCAATAAGCAGGTGACATTGAAGTGTGACAATACTGAAGTATGCGATGATTACTATATTCATGAGATTGTGCCCCAATACAAGCAGGATGCCATGTATGTCACCTTTAAGATGTATAGTCCAGACAAAATGCTGACGCTACATAATTACTGTCGTTCGTTTGTGTCGAAGAAGTTATGTTCTGAAATTCTGTCTGAAGAGATTAAGAACTATAAACTGCCTTATAAAAAAGATTCGACAGTGTCTATAGACTACAATAACCTGAAAATGTTGAAGAAAGGCACACAAGAGCATATCTTCCCTTATTTGGTGCAGTATAACGAGAGCTTCTATTCTTTCCTGAAGCGTACCACCAATAGGTGGGCTGAGTTCTTGTATTACGAGGATGGTAATCTGTGTGTCGGTTACAAGGGCGATGCAGTTGATAAATCAATTCTGGATACTGCCAGTAATACCACCTATAGTGATTTGACAAAAAATCTCCCGACCCAGGAGAATATTGGCTCTTATAATGCAGAGGCGCCAATTGATAAGCAGATTTTGAATAACCCTTTGACTAAAGGTAAGTATGATATTGTTAAGGGGGAGATAGATAGTCTTGGGAGTTTTAAGGAAAAGGATGGTGATGTCTATTTGATGAAGAAGGCCGCTGCTTTCCTTAACAATGACAAGACCATTTATACATTCCTCGTTGACGAGATCGTTGATGACGGCATAGCTGCTTATCAGGCAAATAAATATAGTGATGGTCTCAACACCGACTTTGATAATATGTATTTCAACAATAAGTCGAATTCTGAGATCAAATTTAATGATGAGCAGTTCAGTGGTAAAACGAAGTTAAATCCGTTCTCAGAGTTTTCCCCCATTTTAGATTCTGACGTCTATCAAAAAGTTATAAAACAGGAGCTTGTGTCAGGCCAGAATTCCATCATCGTGGAATTCGAAACCACCTATCCAAATATCAAGTTAGGACAGATTATCACCAAAAATGACAAGAATTATCTTGTGGTGAAAGTAGAGGGTTATCAGCCTAAGATTTTGAAAATCATGAATGATAACGAGATTGTGTTTTGTACTGATCCGAAGAAAGTTAATTTTAAAATTACTGCCATTCCTGAAGTTACTGATTCTGGCACTCAAACAAAGTATTTTCCATCAATTATTCCAGAAGGTCATGTGAGGTATTCCGGTACTCAGATGGCTAAGGTGTCAGATGTCAACGACCCCTTGCGTCAGAATCGTGTGCGCGTGAAGTTTAATTGGCAAGGAAGTAAAGAGTGGAGCACTCCGTGGTTGCTATTTGCCAGTAGCTCAGGTACGGAAAATGCAGGAATCTATGCCCAGCATTACAAGGGCGATCAGGTGGTTGTGAATTTCCTTAACGGAAATGTGGAGCGTCCCTATGTCGTAGGTACTGTAGATACTACAATGCCGTTTGCTTTGAGGACCAATAACATCGTTCACAGGACTCCCGCTGGTCAAGCGATCAAGATGAGTGACGGTTTTGGTGCCGGTCTGGATGCACTTCTTGCATCCTTTAATCCTGGTTTTAAGATGATTAAGGGTCTCGATCCTGCAAAAACGTCCTTTGGAGGTTTTAGTGGCAATAAGAGCATGGAAGGTAGTATTGAATTGGGCGATAAGTATGGCTTCTGGAGTATCAAGGGCTGTACTGACAATAGAAATATCACGATCAAGTCGCCCTGGGGTGATGTGAAAATAAATGCCTTCACGGGTATTACTATCAGTGCACCTAATGGTGACGTAAAAATCAAGGGTAAGAATGTGTCGATAGAGGCAGGCAACAACCTGACACTGTCATCGGGTAAGAATATCAGCCAGAAGTGGTGGATGGACGGTGAGAGTTGTAATGCTGTTACGATTGCGAAAACCGCCACTAATGTGCTGACCGATAAGATTGCCTCACTCCTTGTGAATGTGACCGATTTATCTCTACTACGGCATATCGTAGAGGTAATATTTAGGCCTGTGGAGGGTAAGATCCAGATTTCGGCAGGTCGCTTTATGATGCTCGAGGCAGGCGGTAAAAAGGCTGGTTATCCAGTTGAAGCCTATAGGAAGTCGATGCAGGATGTAGCTCAAAATGAGGATAGGAGTAATCGTTTTGATGATATGAAATGTGCCTATTCTTTTGAAAGGATTACTAAGGTTGTGAATAAGTGTTATGCTGATCAAGCTAATCTTTATACGGTTGCTAGATTGAAGAGACTTGGACTTGACAATTTGATTAATGATTACAAGAACAAAGATGGTGAACTGCAATGTAATACTGTTGATAGTATCATCAATGATCTTTGGGCTAATCCAGACAAAGACCCCAAGACTGTTATAGGATTCAAGGGTGTATTTGAGGATGTTACAGCTGATCAGAATCCGAAGTTGAATATCATTGCTCATTTCAAGAAAGTAGCAACAGCAACGATAGCTGGAATTACCAGCGATAAACTACTTAAGAATATGTGGACACAAACTGTTGGACTCCAGACAACAAAGAAAAATGCCCTTATTGAAGCGGTGAAACAGCTTGCTGGAGCCATCAAGAAAGTGAAGAATCTTGAGGTTAAATCAGGTATGAATAACAATTTCCAGGTATTGAATAATACCCTCACTACCAATAATCTACCTGATTTCAGTCTGCTTAAGAAAATAAAGACTGATGATACTTATAAGAAATTCACTGTGGATTATCCTGATATTGCTGCTGAAAAGAAGAAAGTATGTCGGAAATTGTTTATCGACTTAGTGAAAGGTTTCCAGATTCCTCGTTCCGCAACAGAATGTAATGGAATTACGAAACCCACCGTATTCGCAGAGCCTCAGCCAGACTGCTCGGATGAAGATTGGGCAAAGTATTGCAGGAGCATACAGACAATCAGAAAGAAGAAAGAGGAGGAAGGGTCTGTTTGGTCAAAGATAGGAGAAGGTATTGGAGATGCGCTTGCGAATAATTTCTCCGGTATTGGTGATGTTAAGAACATTCTTACTGATCTTGATAGTATTTGTTTCGGCTCTAGCAAGAAAGGTGAGATTCTCTTCTCGACTGAAGATGGAACAATGGTTCTTGACAGGGGTATCTACCGAGCAAATGTTGGTGGTGTAGAAGGCTTGGAACCCGACCCACAGCATCCTCGTGAACCTAATGGTAGTGCCTATGTAGGAAGAGTTAGAAAAGCAATGTTAAGTGTATAATATTAAAGGAGATTGAGTATGGATTATATATTTGACGATTGGAAGAAAGCCATGGGCGACTTCCTGAACTGTGTAGAAAAAGATGTTGAAGAGATCCACAAGCAGAAGATAGCCATGCAGCAGCTGAAGACCGATATCTTCGAGCGACTGGATCAAGGACAGTATATCTATGATGAGAATCGCATCGTGATATCAGCACCAGAGATTATTATCGGCCATGTGGATAGGAGCGGTGACCTGAAAAGCGGTGGCAAGGTGATTGTCCGAGGCTCAGAAGTGGATGTCGAGGGTGTCGGGGAGACAGGTAAAATCATCAGCCGTTCCCCTGTGATTCAGCAGATCGCTGTCGATCCCGGTATCGATGGACAGGAGGCTGTGGTCTATCCACATTCAGCCGTACTGACTCAAGCTCGTTCGGTGGTACTTCAGAGTAATGATGCCAAAGATACATTCTCCAGACCCATTACTATTTCCGGAGGTAGTGGTATCACCATCCATTCTGACCAGTTGCTGGATATCGATGCTTCTGTCTCAAGCGAAGTGCGTAAGGCCGCTATTGAAGCTAAAGTGTCAGCACTGAAGCAACAGAAGAGTGATTTGAAGACGCTCACCTCGAAGCAGAAGAGTGACATCGAGAAGTTCTTCAAAAATCTGCAGGATACGATTGATGATGAAGAGAAGAAGAATGACAGTGCCTATAACACCCGCGTTAACATGGTCGCTCTTGAGAAGGATCGTTACATTATGGAGAGCATGATGCCGTCTTTATACCGTCTGACCATCGACTTCATTCATAGTGTGTCGAAGCAGGCTGAGGTGAACCGACAGATTACTGCTTTGGAGGCGGAGAAGAACGCTATCAAGTCGGGTGATGACTTCAAGAAGAAGACGACAGGCGCCCAATTGTCGCTCAATGCGGAAATGATCAATATGACGACGCAGGACGGTGACAGCAACTTCCGTTCGAACGATGGAGCTGGCATCCATGTCTGGACGCCTCAGATGGGTATCAGCATGAATAAGCCTGACGGCACACTTGTGGAGAATGGTACGTTCGCTCTGTCTTCGGAGAATGTGATGATCACCACTGCTAACCCGAAGGCCGATGGCAGCGAAATTACTTCTGCCGGTCAGGTGAATATCTCGTCGAAAGACATCAGACTGGAGGCAATGGACTATCAGAAGAAAGATGAAAAATACACAGAGAAAGGCTTGGCTGCCGATGGTAAGGTGAGCATCACCGCTAAGGCGATTGAGGTATCTACCGCCACACCTTCGAACTTGGAGCGCGACGACAAGGGTAAGCTCACGAAAGGTGAATTCAAGTCGGAGGGTGACTTCATCCTCAGATCGAAGACGGTGGCAGTGGAGACACTCGACTACGAGGTGGCAGAAGGCAAGCTGAAGCCCAAGACGCTGACCAAAGACAGTAAGATTGAGATGCGCTCAGAGAAGATGGGTATGCTGGCTGCTGATACGGAAGGCAAGGCCACGGGTAGCATCAGCCTGAACGCGAAGGCTGTAGCCGTGAAATCGATGGATGTCGATAAGGAAAAACTTACCGACGACAAGCTCGCTGCAGGCAGCACCATGACGCTCGTATCTGAAAAGATGTATGTAGGCTCTAAGTCGAAAGACATCAAGAGCAAGAAGATACAGGCTGTCAGCGAAGAGATCGGGGCCTTTGCCGACAAGACGCTGGAGATACAGCAGGGCGACGGAAAGGCTGTGGTACAGCTCGATGGCGGCAATGCTTCTCTGGGTGGTAGCAAGACTGAGGTATATGGTCCAACCACCATCAACGACAAGACGGAGGTGAAGGGTGAGATCAAGGCGCCTAAGGCCACCATCGACAACCTGGAGGCAAAAACGTCGTTCAAGTCGCCTAATATCACTGACGGCATGGGTGCCGGCGGTGCCGGCGGCGGCGGTAGCCTGAGTGCCAAACTCAAGACAGAGGATGCGCCGAAGGAGTAGGTTAGTGTTTAGAATTTAGTGTTTAGAGTTAAAAAGAGATAGATATGAAACGTTCTATTATTAATAAGCTGAGTCAGTTGTCTGAAGAGTTGAAGGGTTATGTTGGTGCTTTGAACTACCGCTATATGAACCTTTGTGTCAAAGCAGAAGAAGCCTCTATGCTGCCTATCAAGGTGCCCATTGAGGATGAATTGAAGAATATTGAGGATGTGGGTTATGTCGGCAAGAAGGCCGATGACGACTTTTCTATTTATATCGTTCCGAAGATTCAGGACGACCTGCTTGATATTGCGAAGGCAACCAAGGTCGCCCATCCTGAGTTTATCCAGGAAATCGTGAAGGAAACGGTGGATCCAGGTGATGGTAGCGGTAATCAGGAGGTGTCGTATCTGAAGCTGACTATGCCAGAGGTGAATGATGATCGTCGTGATGTGCTAAACCAGAGTGTTGACACCTTCTACAAAATGTGTAAGGCTGACATGGAGAAAGCCAAGATGGAAGCGGATGTCCAGTTTGCGGCATTAAGTGCCGATATAAGTCCATTGGAGGTTGACAATATGAAGCAGGCTGTGGATGAGGTGAACGACATGTGGATTAATAAACGCGAAGGGATACATGATGATAAACTGAAGGAGATAGAGGATGCCTATAACCAGTGGCTGACTCATCAGCAGACTTCGGCTCTGAAGAAGCAAGAAGATGATGCTGCCCATAATCAGAATGTAGGCTCGTCGATGAAAATGTCATTTGAGGATGAGGAATAAGTTTAACCATTTAATAATTATTGGGTATGAAAAAGTTTTTGGTATCAACGATGGCTATAGCCATCAGTGCACTGGTGTTGACCGGTTGCTCAAAGAATAGTGATCCTTATGTTCCGCCGACGCCGACACCAACACCGCCGGAACCGACGGACGTGGAGAAGTACAATGCGAAATTCTTGGAATATGTTGGTGGCACAATCGCACCAGAGCAGGACTGGGGCTTCGGTGCCTCAAAGGTAGCTGCGGCCCGTGGTCTTACACGTGCTGAAGATGCTGGTTTTGTTGTCTCAGAAGAAAAAGTCAAACAATACCAAAAAGACTTCTGTACAGAGTTAGCTGACAGCCTTCCTGAGGGTAGAAAGGAACCGGGCAACTATATCAAGAACTTCGAGTTTGAATCCCATGGTCCTTTCCGTTTGAATTTCGTGTATTCCTTTACTGAGACACAAATGGAGATCGGTTATTACTATTATAACCCGAAAGTGGAAACCTATGATAAAAGGAAGGAAGTGGCTCTGACCAAGCAGTTCAAGACAGATTTTGAAGCAAATGCGTATCTCCAATATACCACGTATAGTTCTTCTTCACTTAGTCAATGGGAGCTATATAAATCAAATATGGGTGCTTATATCTGGGATAGTTATAATGCAAAGTTAGTTCAGGGTCATATGATTACGCTGAAGATTGAGGGGAATGTAGATGTTCCAGAAGGTTATTATGTAGGCTTCTATACCAAGATTGACGGTGAGAAGTACTATACCAACCGTTACCTGAATAAGAATGAGAGCAACACCAGCTTTGTCGTGATCGATAGTAATAACGATAAATCTCTTTTGAAAAATGTTTTCTTAGTAGGTATTGAGGACCGTATGACATATGAGGGTATTCCGGCGGACATCGATTGTAATGATGTGATTCTCGATGTGTATAAGCATATAGATAAAGGTTGTCCTACACTTGTGATCCCGGAGAAGAAAAAGAATCCTGTATTTCGTATCATTGGTGAGGATATCAGTGCAGAAGCATCCTCTGACTTCGACTTCAATGATATCGTGCTCGATGTGCAGCTCACCGATGAGGGTGCCAAGTGTTGGCTGCAGGCTGCTGGTGGACAGTTACCTATCCGCATCAACGGTGAAGACAAAAATGAGGTTCACAAGCTGTTTAAGGTGGATCAGAATATAATGGTGAATACTAATGCTCCCGAGCAAGGTTTGCCAGGAAAGGATGGGCTGGAAGCTGTGGAATTCACCATTAAAGGCAAATTCTCATCAGTTCTGGATGTGCCTATTCAGGTGTACAAGAATAAAGAATGGATTGATTTCTTTGCCGAAAAGGGAAAACCAGCTTGTAAGATTCTCGTTGATGATCCTAACTTCGTGTGGCCGAAGGAACGCCAAAGTCTTAATCAGAAATATACCAAGTTCAATGATTGGGTGAAGGATCCTTCAGTGAAATGGTATTAATCAGATCATCTTCATGGTCAGCATCAGCAGATCATCTGTCTGCGGTGCTGACCCACGATGGCTCTCCACTGCTTCTCGCATGGTGGAGAGCATTTTTTTAGGCTCCATGTTGTAGCGGACACAGGCATTCA
>Ga0326514_10002517_pt1 | contig 11657 bp, 11 predicted proteins | sample 3_2548_0518_D_FD_203653 | JGI IMG/M metagenome (GOLD analysis project Ga0326514, IMG submission 203653) | Bovine rumen microbial communities from UC Davis, California, United States - 3_2548_0518 | ecosystem: Host-associated > Mammals > Digestive system > Stomach > Rumen | place: USA... | reverse complement strand
GACTCTGTCCCGGTTGAGCAGGCTGGTTGCGCTGCGGCTGTGGCAGATAGCGATGGCCAGAGCGTCCGCTGCGTCGTCAGGGCGGGGGATCTTGTCCATTTTCAGCAGGCGTTGGGTCATGAGCATGACCTGTTTTTTCTCCGCCTTGCCATAGCCGACGACAGCCTGCTTTACCTGCATGGGAGTGTACTCAAAAATCGGAATGCCCATCTGCTCAGCCGCCAGCAGGATGACTCCTCTCCCGTGGGCGACAGCGATGCCGGTGGTCAGGTTGGTATTGAAGAACAGCTCCTCCACTGCCATCTCATCGGGCTGAAAGGTGCGGACCAGCTCCTGCATATCGGCGTAGATCTGGCTCAAACGATGAGAGAGGGGCAGTCCGGCGGGAGTGGAGATGACGCCGTAGCGGATCAGCGTATTATTTTGACGCTGTGCGTCAATGACGCCGAAGCCGATAGTTGCAACGCCGGGGTCGATCCCCAGAATACGCATTTCCGTTCCTCCCTTTGACCTTTCAGACAGAAAGTAATGATTCCAATTATTTTAACATATTCGATTTCATATAGCAATTTCTTTTTATGAAGAAATTCCCCGCCCCAGCCGGCCAAGCAGCAGCCAGATACCCAGCATGAGGAGCATGGGATTGCCTTGGAGGGCAAACCAGAGTCCAAATGCGGTAAAGAGGATGCAGGTGAAATCTGCCAGCAACTCCACAACGAAAAAAGCGGTTCGACCGGGCAGCAGCCACTCCGCCCCAAGGCGCACCATCTCTCCCCCGTCCAGCGGCGGAATGGGCAGGAGGTTGAAGAGGGCCAGGAGCAGATTGATGCCCGCAAAGAGATGGGCCGCCCCGCCCGGCAGACGGCAGCACAGCGCTGCCAGCAGCAGATTGACCAGCGGCCCGCAGAGGAGGAGCAGCAGCTCCCCCGGATAGGAGCAGCGGCGGGAGATGTCCAGTTCGGCGCCCATGGCGCTGAGGGTCAATGACCGGACCTCCAGTCCCTGGGCCAGCGCCGCCGCCAAGTGGCCCAGCTCATGGCAGGCTGCGGCCAGGAGAAACCACAGCAAAAGGCCGTTTCCGTCGTCTGCCAGGAGCAGCGCCGCCATGAGCACACAGAAGCCCGGCGTCGCCCGGATGGGACAGGTATCAGGCCTCATCCTGCGTTTCGTCCGGCTGGGGCAGAAACACCGTCTCGCACCAGTTGCCCACGGAGACGGCAAGGTCCTCCCCCTGGCTCAGGTCCTCCCCCAGCTGGTCACAGGCCTGCCGCAGGTCTGTTGTGGCGGACATGAGCATGGTCAGCCGGGACTCCCAAAGGGCCGCCGTCTCCGGCATCTCCTCCTGAATCCCCAGCCACAGGCCGAAGATGGTAGCGGCAACGGCCAGCTGCCAGATGAGCCGTGTGGCAAGGCCGCTCTTACCGGGCGGCTCAGGCTTTTTGTATCGGTTTCGTTCCTGTTGAGACATAAAATATCCCCTCCCCTGTCCAGTCTATGCTTGTCAGAGGAGAGGATATGTGGTTATTCCGCAGTGAGCTTGGCAATGCCGGCGTTGAGACGGGCCAGCGACTCCTCCTTGCCCAAAATCCAGGCGATCTCAACGGCACCGCCGGGGGTGACCGCCTTGCCGGCCAGGGCAATGCGTACCGGCCACATGACCTTGGCGTTTTTCACCTCCAGCTCGGCGGCCAGATCGGTCATAGCATTTCTGATCTCCTCCGGCTCCCAGGCGCTCAGGGCCTCGAACCGGGGCAGGATGGCTGTCAGCATCTCCAGGGAGGTCTCTGCCGTGCTCTTGGACTTCTTATTGGTGTAGAGGTCGATGCCATACGCCGGCAGTGCGTCGTAAAAATCCACCTGAGTCGGAATGTCTGTCAGCCTCTCACAGCGCTGCTGGAGGGTGGAGGCGATCTTCGCCGGATCGATTGCCAGGTTGTGGACGCTCTGGCGGATATAAGGCTCTGCTGCGGCGGCAAAGTCCTCCGGGGCCATGGCCTTGATATAGACAGCGTTGAAGTGAGTGAGCTTTGCCATGTCAAAGATGGCGGGAGACTTGGAGATGCGCTTGATGTCGAAGATGCGCACCATGTCCTCCAGAGAGAAGATCTCCTCCTCGCCCTCGGGAGACCAGCCTAAGAGGGCCACATAGTTGACCACAGCAGGGGTGAGATAGCCCATCTGGATCAGATCCTCATAGGAGGGGTCGCCGTGACGCTTGGACATTTTGTGCTGAGCGTCACGCATGACGGGCGAGCAGTGGATATAGGTGGGCACTTCCCAGCCAAAGCCCTCGTAGAGCAGGTTGTACTTGGGGGCGGAGGACAGGTACTCGTTGCCACGAACCACATGGGTGATGCCCATCAGGTGGTCGTCCACCACGTTTGCGAAATTATAGGTGGGAAGGCCGTCGCTTTTGAGCAGCACGCCCTCGTCCAAATCAGCATTGTCCACGGAAATTTTTCCAAAAATGACATCGTCAAAGCTGGTGGTGCCGGGCCGGATCTTCTGGCGGATGACATAGGGCTTGCCCTCGGCCGCAAGAGCCTCGGACTCCTCGCCGGAGATGTCCCGATAGGGACACTCATGCTTGGTTGCGGCGGCACCCAGGGCTGCGCCGTGGAGGCCCGCATCGTCGCTCTTCTGGCAGAAGCAGCGGTAAGCGCCGCCCCGCTCCATCAAGAGCTCTGCGTATTTCTTATAAAAGTCCCGGCGCTCGGTTTGGACGTATGGCCCTACCGGGCCGCCCACATCCGGGCCTTCGTCGTGGGTCAGGCCGCACTGCTCCATGGTGCGGTTGATGACCTCCACAGCGCCCTCTACCTTACGGGCCTGATCGGTGTCTTCAATGCGGAGCAGGAACTTGCCCTCTGCGTGGCGGGCGATCAGCCAGGTATAGAGCGCTGTGCGCAGGTTGCCTACATGCATATAGCCGGTGGGAGAGGGGGCAAAGCGTGTGCGTACCTCACCCTTGGGAATGCGATCCTCCATCGCCTGAAACCATTGATAATCAAGTGCCATGAAATTGGCCTCCTCATGTCGTATGATTGGGATTAGTATAGCGTATTTACGGTCCATTGGCAAGTATTCCCTGGGTAAAACAGGCAGTGTCCCGTCTTTTTCCGGTCTGTCGTTTGTGGTACAATGAGGAAAACAGCGTAAGGCAAGGAGGGATACACCGTGAACGAAAAGCTGCGTCGGGATGCCGATCAAATCATCTCAGAGAGCATACATGCCGTTCTGCCGGATGAAGCAGTCCGCCGGGCGCTGGAGGAGTTTCAGCCCCGGGGAGGAAAGACGCTGCTGGTGGCTGTGGGCAAGGCAGCATGGCAGATGGCAAAGGCGGCGCTGGATGCTCTCGGCCATGTGGACGGCGGCATTGTCATTACAAAGTACGGCCATGTCATGGGGGAGCTTTCCGGGGTGGACTGTTATGAGGCGGGGCATCCGGTGCCGGATGAGAACGGTTTTCGGGCGACAGAGCGGACGCTGGAGCTGGTGCATGGTCTGACAGAGCGGGACAGCGTCCTCTTCCTCCTCTCCGGCGGAGGCAGCGCACTATTTGAACTGCCGCTGATCCCCCAGGCGGAATTGCAGGACATTACAGGCCAGCTGCTGGCCTGCGGGGCAGACATTGTGGAGATGAACACGATCCGCAAGCGGCTCAGCGGAGTCAAGGGCGGGCGGTTTGGTCTGGCCTGTGCTCCGGCCAAAGTGTTTGGCATTGTCCTCAGCGATATTGTGGGAGATCCCCTGGATATGATTGCCAGCGGCCCGGCCTGTGCGGACCGTTCCACTTGTGCCGAGGCCCGAGAGATTGTGAAAAAATACGCTCTCCGTCTCTCCCCTGCCGCTCGTGGGCTGCTGGACCGGGAGACGCCCAAGGCGCTGGACAATGCGGATATCAGGATCACCGGCTCTGTCCGGGCGCTGTGCGCCGGGGCGGCGGAGGCCTGTGCAAGGCTGGGCTATGAGCCCATCCTCCTGACAGACCGGCTCTGCTGCCAGGCCCGGGAGGCAGGCAGCTTTCTGGCCAGTATTTTGCGCAGCCACGCCAACTGCGGAAAGCCGCTCGCCTTTATTGCCGGCGGTGAGACAGTGGTCCGTCTCACCGGCTCCGGCCTGGGCGGGCGGAATCAGGAGCTGGCGTTGGCGGCGGCGCCCGGCATTGCGGGGCTGAAAAATGCCGCTCTATTCTCCTTTGGCAGTGATGGAACGGACGGCCCCTGTGACGCCGCAGGCGGCTATGTAGACGGAGACACGGCAGCAGCGCTCATTGCTGCAGGGGTGGATGTGCACGGCGTATTGCGCCACAACGATTCCTATCACGCACTGGAACAGACAGGCGGGCTGATTATCACCGGACCTACCGGGACCAACGTGAATGATGTTGCGGTGGGGCTGATCCGTGCATAGGAAAAGGAAGTCTATCCGAATTGGGGTAGACTTCCTTTGCATGTCAAATCACTTCCTTGGTCGCAACCATATCCACACCGGTATCCGCCACATTGGCCTTGACCACGTCGCCGATATGGACCGGGGCGGGGACGATCACGTCGGCAATGTCCCGTATGGCGTCGAAGATCTTGCCCTTGGGAATGTCGCCGGCCGTCTTGCAGGAGACCGCCTTAGCGCCGGTCACGCTGCCGCTGACCCGCACCGAACTGGTGACGATACGGGTGGGATCGGTGACCTCCTTGCGGCCGTAGGCGGCTCCTCTGGGACAGTTGTTGCCGGTGACGGAGATCACCTCGCCGTTTTCCATTTTTACCTCCAGCTGACAGCCGATGGGGCAGCAGATACAGGTCAAATGACGCGTTTCCATGCTCTCATGCCTCCTCTACCTTAACGGTGATACGCTGTAAGTCGGGATGTTTGTCGAACATCGTCCGGGTCAGCTTCACTTCCTCCATCTCGCCGGGGGCCATGACCTGGCGCTTGCGGCGGGTGACCCGCTCGTCGTCCAGATAGACGCTGACAAAGCGATCTTTCATCACGCTGCCCACCCGGAAACGGAGGGTGAGGGTCTCTCCCACCTTTTGGGGGCCAATGGTACAGGGGACAGTATAGCGGGGGCCTCCCTCGGTGGCGACGGGGATCTCATGTCCCCCGCTGTGCTCGCCGCCGGAGCGGACGTATTCGGCGGCGGCACGGCCGGCAGCCCCCGCTTCCTCGGAGACATAGTCCACCAAATCGTGGACGTGGAGGACATTGCCGGCGGCGAAGACGCCGGAGACAGAGGTCTCCAGAGATTCATTGACCACAGGACCGTTGGTGGCTCTGTTCATCTCCACCCCCATCGCACGGGACAGCTCGTTTTCCGGCAGCAGGCCGCAGGAGAGAAGCAGGGTGTCGCAGGAGTAGAACGCCTCGGTGCCGGGGATGGGTTTCAAATTGCCGTCCACCTCGGCAATGGTGACTCCGGTGACCCGCTCCTTGCCGTGAATGTCCACCACAGTGTGGCTGAGGAGCAGCGGGATGCCGAAGTCGTCCAGACACTGGACAATGTTCCGCTTCAGGCCGCCGGAATAGGGCATCAGCTCGGCAACTGCCTTCACTTTCGCTCCCTCCAGCGTCATGCGTCGGGCCATAATCAGGCCGATGTCGCCGCTGCCCAGAATGACTACCTCACGGCCGGGCATATATCCCTCAATGTTCACCAGCTGCTGAGCGGTGCCGGCGGAATAGACGCCGGCAGGCCGGAAGCCGGGGATATTTAAGGCCCCACGGCTCCGCTCCCGGCAGCCCATAGCGAGGACGACGGCTTTTGCCTGAATATCAAACAATCCGTCCTCCCGGTTCATGGCGGTGACCACTTTATCCCGGCTGATCTCCAATACCATGGTGTTGAGCTTATACGCAATGCTCCGCTCACGGACCTGATCCGCAAAGCGCTGAGCGTACTCCGGGCCGGTCAGCTCCTCCTTAAAGGTGTGAAGGCCGAAGCCGTTGTGGATGCACTGATTTAAAATGCCGCCCAGCTCCTTGTCCCGCTCCAAGATGAGGATGCTCCGCACCCCTGCGTCATAGGCGGAGACAGCGGCTGCCAGACCGGCGGGACCGCCGCCGATGATGACAATATCAACCTCTTTCATGGCGTTCCCTCCTCAATAACGGTCTTTTGTGGTGCCCACAATGAAATTGCTCTTGCCGCCGCTCTTGGTGATCTCACTCGACTCTACCCCCAGCTCGCGGGCCAGGATCTCAATCACTCTCGGGCTGCAGAAGCCGGCCTGACAGCGGCCCATGCCGGCCCGGACACGGCGCTTGACGCCGTCCAGACTTCTGGCCCCCACCGGGCGGCGGATGGCATCGATGATCTCTCCCTCCGTGACGTTCTCACAGCGGCAGATGATCTGGCCGTAGGCGGGCTGCTCTTTGATAAGGGCGTTCCGTTCCTCCCGACTCAGGGTCTTGGGGTCCAGGATGCCCCTGCGGGTGGGGATAAAGTCCTCTTTCTCGGAAAGGCTCAGCTTATCCCGCAGCATCTCGGCAACTGCCTTGCCGATGGCGGGAGCGGAAGAAAGGCCAGGGGACTCGATACCGGCGCAGTTGAAAAAGCCGGGGGCGTCCTCCACCTCGCCGACGATGAATTCATGTCCGTCCTCGTGGGCACGCAGTCCGGCAAAGCTGGTGATGACCTGATTGGCGGGAAGCTGTTTGACAGTCGCCCCGGCCTTGTTCAAAAGCTCGCTGAGACCGGCGGCTGTGGTGTTGACTCCCTCCCTGTCCTCAATGCTTACCGCTGTGGGGCCGAGGATGATATTGCCGTGGACGGTGGGGGTGATGAGGACTCCCTTGCCCAGCTTGCCCGGCACCTGGAAGATGGTGCAGTCGGTCAGGTCCTTTGCCGTATGGTCCAGCAGACAGTAGTCGCCCCGTCGGGGGGTGATGTGGAGTTTGCGGCCTGCGCTGACCATGTTGTGAAATACGTCGGAGTAGACGCCGGCGGCATTGACCACGCACTTGGCCTTCAGCACGCCCGCTTCCGTCTGCACTGTCCAGCCGCCCTCAGCAGCTGGGGTGATGGCCTTGACCTCGGTGTCCAGTTTGAACTCCACGCCGTTGACGCTGGCGTTTTCCGCAAAGGCCACCGTCATCAAAAACGGGCAGACAATGCCGGCAGTGGGAGCATAAAGAGCAGCCACCGCATCATCAGTCACATTTGGCTCGATCTCATGGATGCGGTCCGGGCCGATGAGCTCCAGGCCCTCCACCCCGTTTTTGACGCCGTTTTCATAGAGGGCCTCCAGACGGGGCACATCCTCCTCATTGAGACAGAGCACCATGGCTCCGTTGCGGCGGAAGGGAATGTCCAGTTCCTTGGCAAGTGCCGGCATCATCTTGCTGCCCTCTACGTTATACTTGGCCATCAGGGAACCGTGGGGCGCGTCAAACCCGGCATGGATCAGGCCGCTGTTGGCCTTGCTGGTGCCGGAGCAGACGTCTTCCTCCCGCTCCACCAGACAGACGCTGGCATGATAGTGGGACAGATACCGGGCGACTGCACAGCCGATGACGCCGCCGCCTATAATAATCACATCATACATAAATGCTTCACCTCGTTGAAAAAAGTCAGTCCTCTCTGGCCCAGCCCTGGGCGGACTTGACCGCCTTATGCCAGCCCCGGAGCTTGTTCTCCCGCTCCCCACGGCTGAGCCGGGGCTCAAAGATCCTGCCCACCGACCAGTTGCGGACAATGTCCTCCCTGCTCTTCCAGTAGCCCACGGCCAGACCGGCCAGATAGGCGGCGCCCATGGCAGTGGTCTCCACGCACACCGGCCGGTGGACCGGAGTATCGATCAGGTCCGCCTGCATCTGCATGAGCAGGTCGTTGGCGGAGGCTCCGCCGTCCACCCGCAGGGCGGTCATGGGGATGCCGGAATCCGCCTCCATGGCACGAAGGACATCGCAGGTCTGATAGGCCAGAGACTCCAGCGTCGCACGGATGATATGATACCGGTTGACGCCACGGGTCAGGCCCACGATCGCCCCTCTGGCGTAGGGATCCCAGTAGGGTGCGCCCAGTCCGGTAAAGGCGGGGACCACATAGCAGCCGTTGGTATCCGGCACCTTTTGTGCAAAATACTCCGAGTCAGAGGCGGAATCCACCACCCGCATCTCGTCTCTCAGCCACTGGATGGCGGAGCCGGAGACAAAGACCGAGCCCTCCAGAGCATACTGCACCTTGCCGTCCAATCCCCAGGCAATGGTAGTGACCAGGCCGTTTTGAGAGAAGATAGGCTGGTCGCCGGTATTCATCAGCAGGAAGCCGCCGGTACCGTAGGTGCACTTTGCCTCCCCCGGGCGGAAGCAGGTCTGGCCGAAGAGGGCCGCCTGCTGGTCCCCGGCGGCACCGGCGATGGGGATGGCGCCGCCAAAGAGGTCCGCTGTCGTCTCGCCGTAGACGCAACTGGAGGGCTTTACCTCCGGGAGCAGGCTGCCGGGAATGCCCAGATGCTCCAAAATCGTCTCGTCCCACTTCAGCTCCCGGATATTATACAGCATGGTCCGGGAGGCGTTGGAATAATCGGTGACGTGAACTTTTCCGCCCGTAAGTTTCCAGATGAGCCAGGTCTCCACGGTGCCGAAGCGAAGGTCTCCCCGCTCCGCCTTTTCTCTGGCGCCGGGGACGTTCTCCAGCAGCCAGCGGATCTTGGTGGCAGAGAAATAGGGGTCGATGATCAGGCCGGTGCGGCTGCGGTAGTCCTCAGTCAGGCCCTCCGCCACCAGCTTGTCGCAGAATTCCGCCGTCCGGCGGTCCTGCCAGACGATGGCATTGTGGATGGGTTCGCCGGTATTCTTGTCCCAGATGATGGTGGTCTCCCGCTGATTGGTAATGCCGATGGCGGCGATGTCCTCGGCCGCAGCGCCGATCTTAGCCAGCGCCTCCGAGGCCACGGCGTACTGGGTCAGCCAGATCTCCGTGGCGTCGTGCTCCACCCAGCCGGGCTTGGGAAAATACTGGGTAAACTCCTTTTGCGTCACGCTGCACATCTCGCCCCGCTCGTTAAAGAGGATGCAACGGTTGGATGTAGTGCCCGCATCCAGCGCCATCACATATTTAGGCATAGTCCTTCAGCTCCTCGCCGCCTGATATGGCAGGTTTTTCTTGTATCTTATCACGAGAGGGACATTTTCGCAATGACTTACAGCAAAACATTTGATATTTCTCACCCCAGCCCCGTCAACCGTTCCCGAGTGAGTCTCTGCCTCGGTATTTTAGGCAATTTTAAGAAATTATAAATTTACATCCGTAGGGAAATCCCGTATAATGAGCATACCCAGACGGGATGCTGTCCTAATGACGGGCAGCCTGTCATAAACCTTCCCATTAAGGCGGGACATATGAAAAAATACAGATATTTGATCTTGGCTGCTCTGGTTCTGCTCTTTGCAGGGGCCACGGCGCTGCTGTGGAAACCTCTGATGCTCTTTGCGGAAAACCCGGAGACGCTCAAAGCGTGGGCGGAGGAGACTGGGCCCCTCAGCTTCGTCATCTTCGGGGCGATGAATATGCTCCAGGTCATCATCGCCATTATACCCGGCGGACCCTTTGAGGTAGCGGCCGGATATATGTACGGCATAGTGCCGGGAACGCTGCTCTGCGACGTGGCAATGACATTGGGCAGCATGCTGGTCTTTCTGCTGGTGCGGAAATTCGGTATGAAATTCGTGCTGCTGTTCTTCTCACAGGAGCAGGTGGATAACGTTCATTTTCTGAAGAACACCTCCCGGCTGCGTACCATTTTGTTTATCCTCTTTCTCATTCCCGGAACGCCCAAGGATATTATCACCTATCTGGTAGGTCTCAGTGATTTAGACCCGTGGAGCTGGGTGTTCATCTGCTTTATTGGCCGCCTGCCCGCCATCCTGTTCTCCGCCATGGGCGGCAGCGCATTGGGGACCAGTCAGTACGGCATGGTCATCGGCATCTCGGTGCTGCTGGTGGTGTGTTATTTTGCGGGGTCCTGGCTGTATAAAAAGTGGAATGTGAAGAAAAAAGATTCTGATTCTGATACGGAGGAGTGAGCATGGAGGTCGTTTATCAGCCGGATCTCGTGGCATATATGGAAGAAAAAGGCAGACGGCATATTGCCATTGAGGTCATCTCCGCCGACCACTCCGATTTTGATGTGACCGAGCTATACGTCCACTTTATGACGGACAAGCGGGCGGCCTATTTCAAGGAGAGCAAGCATTTTCGCAGCATTGTCACCAAGGTTGGCGAGGTGCTTCTCCCGCCCTATCGGCTGGAGTACGACGATGTGCTCACCTTCGGGCTGGGCCGGGGGCTGTTCGGCATCAAAAAGCTGACTTATGAAGGCGTTCGCCTTTGAGTTTACATCCGCTGATTTCGGCGGATGTATTTTTTTGCTTAATTGGGGCAATCTATGGAGGAAAGGCGGTGTTTTCTATGGAAATGACAAATCAGGTTTACGGGCAGATGGTCAATGAATTTTCCAAGGAGTCCCCGAAGGTGAAGGACTCCGTGCTGGCCTTTGCCGTAGGCGGCGGAATCTGCGTCATCGGGCAGATCTTGAAGAATGTATATACGGCATGGGGCGTCTCGGAGCAGGATGCGGGCATATGGGTCACCATTACACTGATCTTCCTCTCCGCTCTTTTTACCGGCCTCAAGCTCTACGACAAGCTGGCAAAGTATGCCGGAGCGGGCACACTGGTGCCGGTGACGGGGTTTGCAAACTCCATCGTCTCCCCTGCCATGGATTTTAAGAGCGAGGGGTTTATCACCGGTATGGCGGCGAAGATGTTTCAGATCGCCGGGCCTGTGCTGGTGTTTGGTATTGGGTCCAGCGTGATCTATGGGATGATTTTGGTGTTGTTTGGGTTGGTATGACAATATCGTCTTTTGTCCGTTGAAATGACTTGACAACCTATGCTGTCGGTGCTAAAATCACCCTATCAAGGCACTGACGAGGACAAAAACCGGTCATACGCATCCCAGAGAGGACGGCGCTCTGCTGCAAGCCGTCCATGCGCCCCCGGTATAAACCACCTCCGAGCCGCCGGTGAACGGTGCGTTACCTGCACTCACTAAACCGGACGGGTACGCCCGATACAGCGAGCACGAGCGGTCACTTTTATGTGGCAAGCAGGGTGGAACCGTGAGATGAATTTCATCCCACCCCTGATTTTGGTCAGGGGTGGGATTTTTTCACCCCTCATTCTTAAGGAGGAATATCATCATGGCAGACAATCAATTCACTTTTGAAAACGAGCAGTACCGCCGCACCTACTGGCACACCTGCTCCCACATTCTGGCCCAGGCCGTCAAGCGCCTGCATCCGGAGGTCAAGCTGGCCATTGGTCCGTCCATCGAAAACGGCTTTTACTATGATATGGACGCTCCCTTTGCCTTTACCGGGGAGATGCTCACCGAGATCGAGGCAGAGATGCGGAAGATCTGCAAAGAGAAGCTGAAGCTGGAGCGGTTCGAGCTGCCCCGGGAGGAAGCGCTGGAACTGATGAAGAACGAGCCTTATAAGGTAGAACTCATCAACGACCTGCCGGAGGACGAGGTCATCTCCTTCTACAAGCAGGGCGAATTCACCGACCTCTGCGCCGGCCCCCATCTGGACTCCACCGGCCGGGTCAAGGGCAATGCCATCAAGCTGACCGCCTGCAACGCCGCCTAC
>Ga0326514_10002516_pt1 | contig 11659 bp, 14 predicted proteins | sample 3_2548_0518_D_FD_203653 | JGI IMG/M metagenome (GOLD analysis project Ga0326514, IMG submission 203653) | Bovine rumen microbial communities from UC Davis, California, United States - 3_2548_0518 | ecosystem: Host-associated > Mammals > Digestive system > Stomach > Rumen | place: USA... | reverse complement strand
TACCAGTTTCAAAAGGCGGTCACCCTTCCGAAATCGGAAACTTACAGCTTGCCCATATGTGCTGTAACAGGCAGAAATCCGACAAGCTGACCGAAAAGAAAGTATTCAGTACAGAAGTCAAGGTGATTTCAAACCGTGTACTTCCTCAAACTTTCGACTGGAGAACGGTATAGGGGGGGACTTCCCTTAACGGTTCTGTTGCGGACTTCACCGCCGTCACTGTGAATATTTCTCGCTGGAAAGGAGACTTAATGGAATACGGAATTGACTTTCTCAAGCAAAAACTTACCCTAAAACAGCCGAGAGTAAATATCAGGTACGAATACTACGAAATGAAAAACAGTGTAAGGGAACTTTCAGGCATTATTCCTGCTGAATTTAAACGGCTTTCCGAAGTCCTCGGCTGGTGTGCAAAATCTGTAGATTCCCTTGCGGACAGGCTTTTCCCTGACGGTTTCTCCCGTGACAACTTTCTGATAAACGAAATCTTTACGCTTAACAATTCTGATGTGCTGTTCGACAGTGCAGTTCTTTCGGCTTTGATTTCGTCTTGCAGTTTCATCTATGTCGGCATTGACGGTGACAATTACCCTAAATTACAGGTAATTGACGGTGCAAACGCTACGGGAATTATCGACCCTGTGACATATCTTCTAACCGAGGGTTATGCCGTCCTCGAACGTGACGATTACGGCAAAACCATTCTTGAAGCGTATTTCAAGCCGTACTGCACAGAGTACTATCAAAACGGCAGACTTACCGAAGTGACAGTCCACAAAGCACCTTATGCCCTGCTCGTCCCGATTATTTACCGTCCCGACGCTAAACGTCCGTTCGGACATTCAAGGATTTCACGTTCCTGCATGAGCATTGTACAGTCCGCACTGCGAACCCTCAGACGTGCCGAAATCTGTTCGGAATTTTATGCCTTTCCGCAGAAGTACATTCTCGGTCTTGGCGAAAGTGCGGAATTTAATAAGGTATACGCTACAATGTCCGCTTTTTTAGCGTTCGGCAATGACGAAAACGGTAACAAGCCCTCAATGGGACAGTTCCAGACCGCAAGCCTTGCACCGTATGCCGAACAGATTAAAATGTATGCAAGCCTGTTCGCAGGAGAAACAGGTCTTACCCTTGATGACTTAGGTTTCGTGACCTCAAATCCGTCATCAGCGGAAGCTATCCGTTCCGCACACGAAAATTTACGTCTTACCGCCCGAAAAGCACAGCGTACTTTTTCTTGCGGATTCGTAAATGCAGGGTACTTGTCCGCCTGTATCCGTGACAATTTCGGGTACGAAAGAAAAGCGTTCGCAGGTACAAAAATGGAATTCATGCCCGTTTTTGAACCAGATTCCGCTTCCCTTGCCTCAATCGGTGACGCTGTTCTGAAAATAAATCAGGCTTGTCCTGATTTCCTCGGTGCAAAAAATATCCGTCACTTGACTGGACTGGAGAGCGATTCAGATGAGTAAACAGGACGATTTGCTTTTTCAGCTACAGGACGAACTCAGGCTCAGACTGACTTCAAATCCCGAATTAAAGGCGATTTTCAGAAAAATACAATCAGGTACGGCTACTCTTGACGATACTTTCAGATATTCGCAGATTTCTTCGGAACTGCTGGGGAATTTTCTTTCCGAAAAGGTTTCGGAACTTTCTCCGTCAGACCGTGAATACGTCTGCTGTGAACTCCTGAAATCACGACATTTCGACATAAATCAGCGTGTTGCGGAAGTCCAGAGACTGACCGACAAAAAGAACCGTCTTAATCTGAATCCGCAGAAAGCCACGTTTCCGACAGAACGTGTTCAGCAGATTGCCCATTCCCTCGCTGACCCGACTGTCCCGATTGAAACAATTCAGCGCAGAGCGGACAGTTCCGTTGCCAATGTCGGATTGTCGTTCCATGACGACTGTATTCAGGAAAACGCAAAATTCCGCAGTAATGCAGGGCTGAAATGTCGCATAGTCCGCACCACTGACGGCAAATGCTGTAAGTGGTGTACCTCTATGGCTGGGCGGTGGGTCTACGGTGAAGAACCTCCGGACGTTTACCGCCGTCACGATAACTGTACCTGCTCGGTAACTTTTGAAAACGGTCGTGAACGGCAAAACGTCCGGAATAAAAAAACGTGGGAAGTCAAAGAGGACTTTCAGCCCACTGTTCTTTCAAGAGAGCAGGCGGACGAACTCCAACAGCAGAATTTGCAGTACAGGGGATTGACAAATAGCCGTAATAGTGGTATAATAAAGGACAGAGGAAAGCATTTCGGAAAATTCAGAGGGCAAATTGATATACCTTATGAATTTGAAGTTCCTGATTCCCAAATTGATAAATTCAACCAAAGTGCATTAAATTCAATTATTGAAGAAACAGGCTATAATAGAGAACAGGCTCAAAAATTCCAGAATGCTCTTATTGAATGGCTCGGTGATGATTACGAGGAATTTACTAAAGGCAATCGAAAAGAGCAGGAACAAATAATTAATGAAGGTCTTGCGAGAATGGGAACTTATGACGGAGTTATCAGCAGAGGAATGAATTTCAGGAAACAGGCAGAATATGAAGCGTTTTCCGCTTTAGAGGTTGGCGATACATATTCAGGAAATACTGTCTATGCGTGGTCAAGCGAAAGAGAAGTTGCAAATAATTATGCAGGTGCTTCAATGAGTAATTTGTATTCTGTCATAATTGAATGCGAAAATAATAAAACAGCAGTTGGAATACAGCATATTTCAAAACATGGAAATGTTGAGGCAGAAGTTCTTTCACCAAGTACGGCACATTATGTAATAACAGATAAGAAAACCATAAATAAGTACGATTATTTAGAACAAAGCATTTTATCTTCAAATTATTCTGCTGAAGAAAAAGAGGCACTGCTGAAAAATATTTTCAAAGGAAAAGAAATATTAAGCAAGTGTGATATTATTTGTTATAAAGTAAGGGAGGTTTAGCTTCGTGAAACATATGAATTTTAAAATAATTGAACAGCATAAAGACATTAATCTTATAGTGTTGAATAATGATTTGCCAATACGTTATTTTGGCGGTAAAGTGCTTATAGATAATTTAGAAGCAACTGCCAGACTCGCTCTCGGCTGGGGAAATGCTCTTTTGATTAAAGAAAAAGGCGATTATGTTGGCAAAGAATTGATTATTTTTTATTGAAAAACCGTCTGAATAAACAGGCGGTTTTCTTATGTCCTGAATACGACTCCAAACTGTTCGGGGAGGTGATTGAATGCCCGAAAAATACGGCAGACAAACCCCCACATTATCTGTAATTCTTCCTTATACACAGTCCCACGGAGAGCAGGCTGTACAGCTTTATAACAGGTCGGGCAGAACCGCTATCGAATGGCAGGAACGGCTTATCGAGGACATTATGGCTGTCAACAGTGACGGTCTATGGTCTCACATGAAATTCGGGTATGCCGTTCCACGACGTAACGGAAAATCCGAAATAATTATAATGCGTGCGGTCTACGGCATTACTCACGGTGAACGTGTACTTTTCACCGCCCACCGCACCGCAACTTCCCATTCAATGTGGGAAAAGGTAATCGCTGTACTTACAAAGTCGGGTCTGACCGAGGGCGAGGACTTCAAAACCACAAAGCAGTTCGGACTTGAACATATCGAAATGCTTGACGGTTCAGGGGCGGTTATAAATTTCCGCACACGTTCCTCAAAAGGCGGACTTGGTGAGGGCTACGACCTGTTAATCATTGATGAGGCTCAGGAATACACAGCAGACCAGGAAACCGCCCTGAAATACATTGTAACGGCGTCCGAAAATCCACAGACTATTATGTGCGGTACTCCTCCGACTGCTGTATCCGCAGGAACGGTATTCGCTAATTACCGCAGGTCAACAGTCATGGAAAATAACGGTGAAAACGGCTGGGCAGAATGGTCAGTGCAGAAAATTTCAGCCGTGAATGATGTGGATTTATGGTATGAAGCCAATCCGTCACTGGGCTATATTCTCACCGAAAGGGCTATCCGTTCCGAAATAGGTGAAAACGAACTCGATTTCAACATTCAGCGTTTAGGGTACTGGGTAGAGTACAATCAGAAGTCCGCAATAAGCCACAAGGAATGGACTGACTGCCAGACAGCCGAAAAGCCTGCTGTAAGCAGAATATTTTTCGGTGTAAAGTTCGGAAAATCAGGAAACGTTTCCCTTGCAGCCGCAGTGAAAATGAGTGAAAGAATTTTCGTTGAAGCTGTTGACTGCCGTCCAATCCGTGAAGGTAACTTCTGGATAATTCCGTTCCTGCTCAATCCTCACGCTGAAACAGTTGTGATTGACGGTGCAAACGGTCAGGCGGTACTTAAAAACGACATTGAACAGTCCGGGAGCAAAATTAAGATTGTTCTTCCGAGAGTGAACGAAATTATCGAGGCTAACACCCTTTTTGAAACAAATTTATTCGGCGGTCTGATATGCCATGCGGAACAGCCTTCTCTTGAACAGGCTGTCGCAAACTGCGAACACCGTTCAATAGGTTCGGGGGGCGGATTCGGTTACACTTCGATTTTGGACGGTGCGGACGTTTCACTTTTGGAAGCCGTTTCGCTTGCACACTGGGCTTGTGCAAATCACAAGGAAAAGAAAAAACAGAGAATTTTTTACTGACCTATACCACAGGGTTAAGTGGGGAAAGGAAAAAAATGGACAAACTTGAAAAAATCAATCAGTTTACACGCAAAGACCTTACTGAAAGTGAGGTCTATACTTTTTCCGTCAAACTTTGCGATAACGATATTGACAGGGATAATGAACGTTTTTCCGACAATGCACTTGAACAGCTTGCAAAAAAAATGATAGGCAAACCAGGAATTTTTGACCACAATGCAAGTGCTGAAAATCAGAACTCACGCATTTATGATACCGAGGTAATTTCTGAACCTGAAAAACTTACTAAGGACGGCAGACCTTACAAGTACCTCAAAGCTGATGCGTATATGCTCAGAACTGAAGAAAATAAGAATCTCATTGCGGAAATTGACGGGGGTATAAAGAAAGAAGTAAGTATTGCGTGCAGTGCGTCAAAAAGAATATGTTCAGTATGCGGAAGTGAAAACTGTTCACATCAGAAAAATAAGGACTGTCATACTATTCTTGACGATATTACTGATACTTATGAGTGGAGTTTTGTAGCTGTTCCTGCTCAGGCAGGTGCAGGAGTTACAAAAAAGTATAAGGGAGAAGACGAAATGGCACAAAGAAATTATGAAAAAATAAGCAGTGAACTTGAAAATGCAAAAGCCGAAATCGAACGACTTACTGCAAAAAATCATGATTATGAGCTGAAAGAGGTCAAACTTAAAACCGCATATGAGTATAGTATTCCTTTTGAAATGGCTGAAAGGCTCAAAGGTGAATCAGAGGACGACATCAAAAAAGATGCGGAACAGCTTTCAAAGTATGTAACTTCACGGAAAACTCCCGACTTCAAAGGGGAAACTATGTCAAATAAAAACAAGTATTCAAGTCTTTTAAACTCACTGAAAGGAGAATAACAAAATGGGAACTATCACAACAGCAGGTACGCTTTTCAATTCCGAACTCGTTGCAGAGGTGTTCAAAAAAGCAAAAGGTCACTCTTCTCTTGCAAAACTCTGCGGTTCAATTCCTTTGACATTCGCAGGTGTTGACAATTTCGTTTTCACTATGGACGGTGAGGCTTCAATAGTCGGAGAGGGCGGAAATAAGCCGGCAGGTGAAGCAGAATACAAGTCGGTCACAATAAAACCTGTCAAAATTGTGTATCAGCACCGTGTGTCTGACGAGTTCGTGAACCTCGCAGAAGAAAAACAAGTCCCATATCTCGAAAACTTTACTGACGGTTTTTCAAAGAAAATCGCCCGTGCTATCGACATCATGGCTCTGCACGGCGTAAATCCTGCCACAAATACAACTTCGTCAGCAATCAGCGGTAAATGCTTTGATGACGGTCAAAAATACCGTTGTACAGGCTGTAGTCAGGGCTTTGAACAGCATTTCGGAAAACATTCCTGCTGTTGCAAGCGGTACACAGTCGGCACTCGGCTACAGCGTACAAATGACGTACATCAACGCTGGACAGTCGCTTTATTTTCTTCGCAACGAACTAAGGGAACTCGGTATTTTACGTCAGAAATTCGGTGGACTGGAGTTGTATTCGCATGATTAAACTGCACGGAATTGACATTCAGATAATTGTTAAAGTCCAATCGGGTACAGACGAATTTAATCAGCCTGTTTTTGTCGAAATTCCCGAAACAGTGCATAATGTTCTTGTCGGTCAGCCAACTGCGGACGAAGTAACCGAAACTTACAATCTTACACAGAAAAAAGTCGAGTACGTCATAGCAATTCCGAAAGGCGACACGCACAACTGGGAAAACACTAAGGTTATACTTCCGTCCCCTTTCAACGACACATTTTACACTGTCGGATATGCAACGGCAGGTATCGAGAACCTGATACCTTTGCCGTGGAACAAAAAAGTAAAGCTGGTGCGTTATGGCTAAAGTCAAAATACAACTCAATTCCGCAGAAGTGGAAAAACTTCTGAAATCTTCCGAAATCGAAAGCGTATTGTCAGAAGTCGCAGAGAACGTCAGAGACAAGTGCGGAAACGGTTACAAGACCGCAAAAGCGTACAAGGGCAGACACAGGCTTAATATCGAAGTTTTTGCCGATACTTATTCCGCAAAGCGTGACAATGCCAGAAATAACACCCTTCTGAAAGCGGTGAAAACATGATTGAAACAATTCTGCTTCATTATTTGCAGTCCGAGACTGATATTCCCGTATATTTTGAACGTCCTGCAACCGTCCCGAATCAGTACATCATACTTGAAAAGGTCGCTGAAAACGGTGACAGGTTCGTCAGAATAAGCACGTTTTCAGTTTATGTGTATGCCGAAAGTCTTTACAAGGCTTGTCTGAAATGTGCGGAAATCGCTGAAATTATGGAAGATTTGCCGTCAGAAACAGCCGTTTTAAAAGTCGAACGGCAGGGCGGTTACAATGCGACTATCCCAGAAACAAAAGAATACAGGTATCAGGTCAATTTTGATATATATCACTATTAAAGGAGCTGAAAATATGGACAAGACTAAAGTAAGTACAGGCAAGCCGAAAATAAGCGGTGCTATTTTCCGTGCCGAAACTACTGCAACACTTCCGACTTCTGCAACTTCTGCACTTTCGGAAGATTTCAAGGAACTCGGTTACGCTTCGGAGGACGGCATAAAAAACAATAATTCAGGCGAAAGCGAAAACATAAGGGCATGGGGTCTTGATGTTGTGGAAACCGTTCAGACTTCCAAGGACGACACTTTTAAATTTTCACTTATTGAGTCGCTTAATTCCGAAGTCCTCAGAACTGTCCACGGTGACGGCAATGTAACAGGTACGCTTGCAACAGGTATAACGGTTACAGCCAATTCAGAACCGCTGTCAGAACACGCTTACGTTATCGACATGATTTTAAAAGGAAATATAGCTAAAAGAATCGTAATTCCGTGCGGAAACGTCACGGAAACAGGCGAAGTAACTTACAAAGATGACGAACTTATCTCTTACGAAGTCACTCTTACCTGTAAAGCCGATTCTTCAGGAAATACACACTATGAGTACATTCAGGAGGTGACAGCATGACAATTACTACAAAATCAGGTTTTACCTGTGAAGTTTCCCCAGAAGCTTTCGACGACTACGAAATTATAGAAGCTCTTGCAGATACTTCAAACGAAACAAAAGCTGTAATTTTAATCATTAAAAAACTCCTCGGCAGTGATGAGGACAGATTAAAACGTCACTGCACAAAGGACGGTATTGTAAGATTTTCCGCAGTACAGGCAGAAATAACCGAAATTATCAACATCATGGCAAAGGAAAATAATAAAGTAAAAAACTCCTCGTCCTCGCCGAGTTCCTGAAACTCGGTGAGGATTTACTTATATGTGACCTTGCAGAAACTTACCACATATACGGCTACAAGCAGTATGAGCCTTCGTATATAGCCATGCTTGCCGTCAATCTGCACCACGGTTCACGAATAAAAATGAAAGTTGCAGGTCTTAAAATTCCGTTTTCCGAAATACTGCTTGCAGGTATCCTTGACCGCCTGTCTTTCCTGTGCTGGACTAAGACAAAAGACAGTCAGAAAGGTAAAAACCGTCCTGAATCGGTACTTGCAAAATTCAGCAATGTCCCCGAAAAGCACGGTTACACTATCGACGAATTTAAAGAATTACACAAAAAATTTATGGGGGGTGGGGTCTGAATGGCTGGCGAAATCGCTAAGGCTTACGTCCAGATACTTCCGACCACGAAAGGCATTGCAGGAAGTCTTGAAAACGCATTGAACAGCAGTGCCGAAACAAGCGGAAAAAGTGCAGGTGCAAGCATTGCAAACGGTATAAAAAATGCTGTACTTTCCGCAGGTATCGGAACGGCAATAGTCAGCACTGTCAAAAATGCTCTCGAAGCTGGCGGTGAACTCGAACAGACTTTAGGCGGTATTGAAACACTTTTCGGGAACAGCTATGATACAGTAGTCGCAAACGCAAAAAAAGCATCAAAAGAACTTCAAATATCCGCTAATGAGTATATGCAACAGGCGACCAGTTTTTCCGCAAGCCTTTTGCAGTCAACAGGAAATGATGCCGAAAAATCCGCTAAGATTGCTGACATTGCTTTGAGGGATATGTCCGACAATGCCAACAAAATGGGTACTGACATCACAAGTATTCAGACCGCTTATCAGGGGTTCGCAAAACAGAATTACACCATGCTCGACAATCTTAAACTCGGATATGGCGGTACTAAAACCGAAATGCAAAGACTGCTTGCTGATGCACAAAATCTTTCGGGAATTGAGTACAATATTGACAGCCTCGCTGACGTTTACAGTGCAATTCATGTTATTCAGGAAAATCTCGGTCTTACTGGAGTTTCAGCCGAAGAAGCCAAAACCACCCTGCAAGGTTCGTTTGCAAGTATGAAATCCGCAACAACCGATTTACTCGGAAACATGGCTATCGGTGAGGATATTTCTGACGAAATTTCAATAGTCGCAGAAACCACGTCAAACTATATTCACAACTTAATTCCCATGGCAGTGAACGTTCTGAAAGGTCTTGTTCCTGTGTTCAAAGACAAGGTAAAACGTGCATTTGATTCAATCCCTGACCTGATTTCAAAAGGCAGACAGCTTGCAGGTGACATAATTTCAGGCATACAGGCTAAATTTCCTGAAATGCTCGCAAAAGGCGGAGAAATCGCAGAAAACATTATCACAGGTGCAAAAAATTTTCTTCCGCAAATCGTGGAGTTTGCACAGCAGATACCCTCGAAAATCCGTGAGGTTATCGACAGCAACAAAGACACCATTCTGAGTAAGGGCGGAGAAATAGTAACATTTATAAAGGACGGATTTATCGCCAAAATTCCCGAATTTATGGAAAATTACATTTCAAATATCCAAGGCTGGATAAACACTCTTTCAGACTTTTTACCCGAATTTCTCCAAAACGGAAAAAGCCTGTTTATGTCGATAGTGCAGGGGGCAATCGAAAAAATTCCTGACCTTATCGAAATTACTGCGGAAATCATTTCAGAAGTAATCAGCACTGTTCTTGAATTTCTGCCCAGCTTCCTCGAAACAGGTACTTCAATACTTATTACAATCGTGACAGGCATTATTGACAATCTGCCGAAAATGGTGGATTCCGCTCTTGAAATCGTCACGGCTCTGACTGACACTTTACTTGACTGTCTCCCCGAAATCCTTGAAAGCGGTGCGAATATCATTTTACAGCTTGTACATGGAATAATTGAAAATTTTCCGAAAATAACAGGTTCTGCTGTAAAAATTGTCGCAAAGCTGACCGGTACAATTGCGGAACATCTTCCAGACATAATTGAATCAGGATTCGGAATTATAACAAAACTGGCTGTCGGTCTGATTAATGCCGTCCCAGACCTTGTTTCAAAAATTCCTGAAATAATTTCTTCAATAGTCAATGCTTTCGGTGAATTTGACTGGCTTTCAATCGGTGAGGACATTATCTGCGGTATTGGTGACGGTATAACCTCAATGGCGGGTTCACTCGTTGAAAGCGTTGCAGATGTCTGTTTACAGGCTTATAATGCCGTTATTGACTTCTTTGAGATAGGCAGTCCGTCAAAATTAATGGCTGAAAATGTAGGCAGATTTATCCCAGCAGGAATAGCAGTCGGAATTGACAAAAATATTTCAGACGTTGAAAAGGCTATGCAGGAAGTCGGCACAGCGACACTTAATACAGATTTTAATACCGCCGTGCCAATAGGCAGTTCCGAACACAAAACAATAAACAACTATTTTCAGAATACTATCTATGCGGAAGTCGCAAGTTCTTACGATGTCTACAGGCTGAATGAGGATTTAGCCCGTGCAAACCGTCAGATTAAAGGGGGTATCGGTCTTTGAGTTACTTTGTTTTTAACAGTGTTTCTTCCGAGGATTTAGGGCTTATCGTGCTGGAACGTGTTGCCCGTCCTTCGTGGGCTTGCGATGTGACTGAATACGAAATTGCGGGCAATCCTACACCTGTTCTTATTCCGAAAGACACGTTTCAGAACGCTGAACTCGTTATCCGTACCGCTCTCGTCCACAAGGGCGATTTTTCGGCTCTGAGACGGGCTTTTGCCGTCCTGAACGGTTTCGGTACGCTTACGCTTTCCGACTATCCTGACGAATACATGAACGTGTTCTTAAAGCCGATAGTCCCCGAAACTAAGGCACTTTACACGTCCGAACTTCCTATCTATGCGACTGTAAGACCGTTCGCCTATGCAGTCAATCCGACTGTGCAGGCGGTCACGGCTTCCAACACCGAGGTGAACAATGTCGGAACGGTCTTTTCTGCACCTGAAATCCGCTTTATTCCGACTTCTGACAGTGTTATTGTGACTGTCAACAATGTGGATTTCTCGGTTGAAAACTTGTCGCAAGTCGGTACACAGTCGCTCATCGGAAAGGAAGTCGTCATTGACAGCGAGGCACACGTCACATATTTTGTCGGTGAGGACGGGCGGAAATGGTCGGTAAATGACCACACATTCAATGACTATCCTCGACTTCATACAGGTCTGAATTACGTTCGGCACAATGGGAATGTGTCGGAAATGTCAATAAACGTTCGGGAAAGGTGGCTGTAATTATGCAAGGTGACGGCTCACAGGCAAACCCTTACATTCCTGAAAACTGGGCGGATTTCGTGACGGCTTGCGAAACTTCGGGGGCTTACGTTTCTGTTCCGCAAGGGACTGTTTACGAATTTAACGAAATCGCACCGAGTGGCTTTTCGGGGACTATCACGGTAAAAGCCCTTAAAATAGAGGGAAACGGGCTTATCATCAATAATTTGCGGTACAATTCAAATGGTAAATTTATTGCAAATACAGCGTGGAATAATGAAATTTATGATATAAATTTTACAAATATGTACTTCACGAATGGAAATTTTGCAAGTTCAGGCGGTGAATACGGTTCATATTTTTATCATTGTCGATTTTCAGGCGAATTTTACGGAAATTCAGTGTTTCTCGGCACGCAGTCGTTTTTTTTCAAGGAAAACAACGGCAAAGGTTGCTCATTTAATCTG
>Ga0326514_10002515_pt1 | contig 11661 bp, 19 predicted proteins | sample 3_2548_0518_D_FD_203653 | JGI IMG/M metagenome (GOLD analysis project Ga0326514, IMG submission 203653) | Bovine rumen microbial communities from UC Davis, California, United States - 3_2548_0518 | ecosystem: Host-associated > Mammals > Digestive system > Stomach > Rumen | place: USA... | reverse complement strand
CAGTTTTATTATCTGTATGTGTATTCAGGGCGATTGTATGATTCGGGTGCGCTCTACTGGCGAGAAAGTGGAGCTGCGCGAAGGGTGGAGCACTTTGATTCCTGCTGCAATAGCCGACTATGATGTGGTTCCGCTCTATGGAAAGACTCGCATATTGGATGCCTTTATCAATAACAAAGATATGAGTATAGGGAGGCGGATCACCCGGTTCCTGCATATGACGAACAAATAGAAAGAAAAGAAATAAGTGTATGAAAGGTATTATGATGAAAATTGGTTTGCTGGCTGTGCTGTCTCTTTTCGTAATGGACATTTCGGCTCAAAGGACAATGCGCCAGTTGGCAGACTCTATTGTGAAATATCAGATGAAGTCGGGCGGATGGCCTAAGAACCAGGATTGGCTGAAGGGAGTGGATCCAAAGGAAGCTGCTGCGTGGAAGAAGACGGGTATTGGCTCGACTATTGACAATGGAGCGACTGTGACAGAAATGGAACATCTGGCCGCAGCGGTGAATTTGGTCGATATGATGATGACAGAGAATGCGATGTGGCTGGATAAAGACTTGCTGAGTGATGAGAGAAAAGCCTATTGCAAGGCTTTTAACCGCGGCTTGGACTATTTGTTAGATATGCAGTATGATACAGGGGGCTTCCCGCAGTTCTATCCGGCCAAGAGTGAAGACTCTTATTCTGCACAAATCACATTCAATGATCAAGCCATGGTGAACGTCCTTAAATTGTTGCGTGACGTGGCAAGCGGTTCTACCCGTTTCAATGGCGTGCGTGTGGATAAAAGTACGAAAAGGAAGTGCCAAGCGGCATTTGAACGCGGCATCCAATGCATTCTGTTCTGCCAGATTCGTGTAGACGAAACAGGGCGGCTTATTCCTTTTGACACGCCAGGTTGGCGTATAGGCATACCCACGGTATGGGGTCAGCAGCACGATAAGGACACTTTCGAGCCAGTGAAGGCACGTGCCTATGAATTGCCGTCATTCTCAGGACATGGTGAGACTTGTGCTATCCTGGAATTGTTGATGGATATAGAAAATCCTTCTGCGGAAGTGAAGGCTGCTGTGAAGGGAGGTGTAGAATGGCTGGAAGCGCACGCACTGCATGATGTAGTGCTGGAACACTTTACAAATGAAGACGGAAAGCCAGACGTGAGGTTGGTGAAACGCGAAGGTGCTCCACTTTTGTGGGCGCGATTCTATGACCTTGAAGAGGCAGAACCTATGTTCTGCGATCGTGATGGCGTCCCTCGCAAGCATTTGGAAGATGTGGGATATGAACGTCGGAATGGCTACCAATGGGTGGGCAATGGCCCGGAACGAGTCATTGAGCGATATGAGAAGTGGACACAGCGTTGAAATCCGTGGGCATAGATACTTGGGTTCTGTGAGTAAACGTTCGGCAGTGGAAACGGATCGATAGAATCGATGAGTGCTTTCCCTGGGTCTTGGTGCGCAATTCAATAGCAGTGATAGAAATATGAATAGTATAACTTTTAAAATAGAAAAACAATGGAAGAAAACAACAATCAGCAGCAGCTTCAGATTGAACTGAAGCCAGAAGTGGCGGAAGGTACATATTCAAACCTCGCCATCATCACGCACTCAAGCAGCGAAGTGGTGACAGACTTTATTCAGATGATGCCTGGCATGCAGAAGGCACAGGTGAAGAGCCGAATCATCATGGCCCCAGAGCATGCCAAGCGCTTGCTCCTTGCCTTGCAAGACAACATCCGTAAGTATGAGGCTCAGTTTGGAACCATTAAACTGGCGCAGCCTCAGCAACAAGGGGAAGGCCGCACGATTGCGCCTTTTCATCTGAAAAAGGGTGAGGCGTAATTCGCGCGTACATTATATATATTATTATAGAGGATGGAAAGCGGAGTGCAGAACTACTGAAACTGTTGTCACTGGTATGGCGTCAGTAAGAGTCTTTGATAAGGTTCTGTAAATAGTAACCTGTCCTTTAGGACAATGCCCGATGCACGGATAATGCGTCGGGCATTATTAGTGTTTGGCTGAAAATGGATGCTGTAAACCGGTATATGATGTTAAAAAATGCTAAATATTCGTTTTTTTATGGCGGTACTTGAAAAAATATTGTGCATGAAACATGTTATTAAGCAGAAAAGCCGTAACTTTGCACCACTTTTTGGAGTAGTGCGTGCCTTAGTTAGGTGCATTGAGTGTCATATAAGGCGATTTCTTGTAGAAATGGATTTGTTGAATTGCTGAGAAAGGGCTTGTGACACATAATTTTAGCACGAAGCAAAGCGAGTAGCTGACCATAAAGGATGGTTTTTCCCCCTTCTGGTGGAAGGGTATGGTAGGCGCTCAGGCATAAGAATCTTATTCAATAAAATAATAAACAATAAAAATTAAAACAAAATGCCTACTATTCAACAATTGGTAAGAAAAGGCCGCAAGGTGTTGGTAGACAAGAGTAAGTCTCCTGCTTTGGATGCTTGCCCACAGCGTCGTGGTGTATGCGTGCGCGTGTACACAACCACTCCTAAGAAGCCTAATTCAGCGATGAGAAAGGTCGCTCGTGTTCGTCTGACAAACAAGAAGGAAGTGAACTCCTATATCCCAGGAGAAGGACACAACCTTCAGGAGCACTCTATCGTGTTGGTGCGCGGTGGTCGTGTAAAGGACCTTCCAGGTGTACGTTACCACATCATTCGTGGTGCCCTCGATACAGCTGGCGTTGCAAGCCGCACACAGCGTCGTTCTAAGTACGGTGCTAAGCGTCCAAAGGCTAAGAAGTAATCCTTATTCTTACAAGACAACAAGAAACAAAAGTTTTTTCACATCGTTTGGTTTGACGGAAATGCTTGAAGGGTTGAGTAAATGCCCCTCAAAGTGGGCGTTGAAGACACACACAATATGCAGCCTCAGACTGAAGAAAGATTAAATCAAACAAAAAAATGAGAAAAGCTAAACCAAAGAAGCGTGTGGTACTTCCAGATCCAGTGTATGGTGATGTGAAGGTGACTAAGTTCGTTAATAACCTCATGTACGACGGAAAGAAGAGCGTGGCATACACTATCTTCTATACAGCGCTTAAGAATGTAGAGAACAAGATGAAGAACGAGGAGAAGTCTCCATTGGAAATCTGGAAGAAAGCCCTCGACAACATCACTCCACAGGTGGAGGTGAAGAGCCGTCGTATCGGTGGCGCTACTTTCCAGGTGCCAACAGAGATCCGTGCCGACCGTAAGGAGGCCATCTCAATGAAGAACATGATTGCGTTCGCTCGTAAGCGTTCAGGCAAGAGCATGGCAGACAAGCTCTCTGCTGAAATCATGGATGCCTTCAATGAGCAGGGCGGCGCCTTCAAGCGCAAGGAGGATATGCACCGCATGGCTGAGGCTAACCGTGCATTCGCACACTTCCGCTTCTAATCAACTTATTCATTCACACAAAAGGTAAATAGACGACAGAATATGGCTAAGCAAGATTTGCATCTTACGCGTAACTTTGGTATCATGGCCCACATCGATGCTGGTAAGACTACCACATCAGAGCGTATCCTGTTCTACACAGGTAAGACTCACAAGCTGGGTGAGGTGCACGATGGCGCTGCTACCATGGACTGGATGGCTCAGGAACAGGAGCGTGGTATCACTATCACATCTGCTGCTACAACAGCCTACTGGACTTGGAACGGCAATAAATATAAGTTCAACCTGATTGACACTCCGGGACACGTTGACTTCACTGCAGAGGTGGAGCGTTCACTCCGTGTACTTGACGGTGCTGTGGCTACTTACTGCGCAGTAGGTGGCGTTGAGCCTCAGTCTGAGACTGTGTGGCGCCAGGCAGACAAGTATAACGTGCCACGTATTGGTTACGTAAACAAGATGGACCGTTCTGGTGCAGACTTCTTCGAGGTTGTTCGCCAAATGAAGGAAGTGCTGGGCGCTAAGGCTGTTCCAGTGGTGATTCCAATCGGTGCAGAAGAGAACTTCAAGGGTGTGGTTGACCTCATCAAGATGAAGGCTATTCTGTGGCACGACGAGTCTCTTGGTGCTGATTATGACGTTGAAGAGATTCCTGCTGACCTTCTCGCTGAGGCAGAGGAGTGGCGTGGTAAGATGCTCGAGGCTGTAGCTGAGTTCGATGACGAGCTCATGGAGAAGTTCTTTGATGATCCTTCTACAATTACCGAGGAAGAGTGCATCCGCGCTCTGCGTAAGGCAACACTTGCATTGGAGTGCACTCCTATGCTGTGTGGATCTTCATTTAAGAACAAGGGTGTGCAGACTCTGCTTGATTATGTATGCGCATTCCTTCCGGCTCCTGTTGATACTCCTAACATTGTGGGTACGAACCCAAACACTAAGGAGGAAGAGGATCGTAAGCCGTCTGAGGATGACAAGACTTCAGCTCTTGCGTTCAAGATTGCAACTGACCCATATGTGGGCCGCTTGACCTTCATCCGTGTTTATTCTGGTAAGGTTGAAGCAGGCTCTTATATCTTCAATACTCGTTCTGGTAAGAAGGAGCGTGTTTCACGTCTGTTCCAGATGCACTCTAACCACCAGAACCCTGTAGAGGAAATCGCTGCAGGTGATATAGGTGCAGTGGTAGGTCTGAAGGATATCCATACTGGTGACACACTCTGTGATGAGGATGCTCCAATAGTTCTCGAGTCAATGGACTTCCCAGATCCTGTGATTGGTATTGCTGTTGAGCCTAAGACTCAGAAGGACCTCGATAAGCTTTCTGTAGGCTTGCAGAAGCTTGCAGAAGAGGACCCAACCTTCACTGTGAAGACTGATGAGCAGTCTGGTCAGACAGTGATTTCTGGTATGGGTGAGCTTCACCTCGATATCATTATCGACCGTCTGAAGCGTGAGTTCAAGGTTGAATGTAACCAGGGTAAGCCTCAGGTGAACTACAAGGAGGCAATCACTAAGACTGTAAATCTCCGCGAGGTGTACAAGAAGCAGTCTGGTGGTCGTGGTAAGTTCGCAGACATCATCGTGAACGTTGGTCCTGTAGATGATGACTTTGAAGGCACAGGCTTGCAGTTCGTTGACGAGGTGAAGGGTGGTAATGTGCCTAAGGAGTTCATTCCTGCTGTTCAGAAAGGCTTTGCTGAGTCAATGAAAAATGGTGTTCTCGGCGGCTTCCCAATGGATAGCCTCAAGGTGACTCTCGTTGATGGTAGCTTCCACCCTGTGGACTCAGATCAGTTGTCATTCGAAATCGCTGCACGTCAGGCTTACAAAAACGCATGTGCTCAGGCCAAGCCTGTTCTCATGGAGCCTATTATGAAGCTTGAAGTCGTAACTCCAGAAGAGAATATGGGTGATGTAATCGGCGACTTGAATAAGCGTCGTGGTCAGGTAGAGGGTATGGATAATGCCCGCTCTGGTGCCCGCATTGTGAAAGCAATGGTTCCACTGGGCGAAATGTTCGGTTATGTGACAGCGCTCCGTACCATTACTTCTGGTCGCGCAACTTCATCTATGCAGTATGACCACCATGCTCCTGTTTCAAGCTCTATTGCGAAGGCTGTGCTTCAGGAATGCAATGGTCGTGTAGATCTCGTATAATAAAAAAAGGTTAGGGGGTGTAGACAAGCAAACGACTCTTTGTCTGCATACCCTCTTCCTTGTATATATCCATTATTAAAATAATAAAACAATGAGTCAGCAAAAAATTCGTATCAAGCTTAAGTCTTACGACCACAACCTCGTTGACAAATCTGCAGAGAAGATCGTCAAGGCTGTAAAAGCAACAGATGCCATTGTGAGCGGTCCTATTCCACTCCCAACGCACAAGCGCATCTTCACTGTGAACCGTTCTACATTCGTGAACAAAAAGTCTCGTGAGCAGTTTGAGCTCAGCACATACAAGAGACTGATTGACATCTACAGCTCTACAACAAAAACTGTTGATGCGCTCATGAAACTCGAACTCCCTAGCGGTGTTGAAGTTGAGATTAAAGTTTGATAACTATTAGAGAACAATTTAAAGTTATATTGAAATGCCAGGATTAATTGGAAGAAAAATCGGAATGACATCCGTTTTCAGTGCCGAGGGCAAGAATATGCCATGCACTGTTATCGAAGTAGGTCCTTGTGTTGTAACTCAGGTTAAAACCGTTGAGAAAGATGGCTATGCAGCTGTTCAGGTAGGTTTCCAGGATAAGAAGGAAAAGCACACTACCAAGCAGATGATGGGCCACTTTAAGAAGGCTGGTACAACACCAAAGAGACACTTGGCCGAGTTCATTTATGATGAGGAGTATAACCTCGGTGACGTAATTACAGTTGAGCTTTTCAACGATGCTGCTTACGTTGATGTGACGGGTACCTCAAAGGGTAAAGGCTTCCAGGGCGTTGTAAAACGTCATGGTTTCGGCGGTGTAGGTCAGGCTACTCACGGTCAGGATGACCGTCTGCGTAAACCAGGTTCTATCGGTGCTTGTGCCACTCCTTCTCGTGTCTTCAAGAACGTGCCTATGGGCGGTCAGATGGGTAACGAGCAAGTGACTACGCATAACCTTCAGGTAATTAAGGTAGTTCCTGAGCACAATCTCCTTCTCTTGAAGGGTAGTGTTCCAGGCTGCAAAGGTTCAATCGTTATAATCAAGAAGTAAGCAAATGGAAGTTTCTGTATTAAATATCAAGGGTGAAGACACCGGCAAGAAGGTCGTTCTGAACGATGCCATCTTCGGAATTGAACCTAACGACCACTGCATCTACCTCGCAGTTAACCAGTATCTTGCTGCTCAGCGTCAAGGTACTCACAAGTCAAAGGAAAGAAGCGAAATCTCAGGCTCTACCCGCAAGCTGATTCGTCAGAAGGGTGGCGGCGGCGCTCGTCGTGGTGATATCAAATCTCCATTGCTTCGTGGTGGTGGCCGTGTATTTGGTCCACGTCCTCGTGACTATTGGTTCAAGTTGAACAAAAAGGTGAAGGCTCTTGCTCGTAAGAGCGCTCTCTCGTATAAGGCTCAACAGAATGCTATCATTGTTGTTGAGGACTTCGATTTTAAAGCTCCCAAGACGAAAGATGGTGTTGCCTTGTTAAATAATCTTAAAATTGAGGGTAAGAAGGCGCTCATTGTTTTGTCAGAAGTGAAAAAGAACGTAAATTTGTCAGTCCGTAACATTCAGCGTGTGGAGGTTATGACAGCAAGTGCACTCAATACCTATAAGGTGATGAATGCCAATGTGCTTGTCATGACTGAAAATGCGCTTAAGTTGGTTGACGAAACTTTTAACAAGTAAGGAGGTACAGATATGGCATATATCGTAAAACCGTTGGTTACAGAGAAGATGACAGCGATTTCGGAGAAGCAGAACAATAAGTTCGGCTTCATCGTGCTTCCTTCTGCCAATAAGATTGAGATTAAAAAAGAAATAGAAGCTAAGTATAACGTTAATGTAGTTTCCGTTAACACCATGAACTACGCTGGTAAGCGTAAGAGCCGCTATACGAAGGCTGGTGTTATCAAGGGCCAGACAAAAGCCTTTAAGAAGGCTATTGTTACCCTGAAAGATGGCGAAACTATCGATTTCTATAGTAACATTTAATAAAAATGGGTATTCGTAAATTTAGACCAGTAACTCCTGGTCAGAGACACAAGGCTATTGGTACTTTTGATGATGTTACTACATCAGTACCAGAAAAAACTCTTGTTTTCGGTAAGCGCAGCACTGGCGGACGTAATAACTCCGGTCAGATTACTGTCCGTTACAGAGGTGGCGGTCATAAGCGTTTGATTCGTATTGTCGATTTCAAGAGAGAAAAGGACGGAATTCCTGCAGTTGTGAAGACTATTGAGTATGATCCAAACCGCTCTGCGCGTATAGCTCTTGTCTTCTATGCTGATGGTGAAAAACGTTACATTGTTGCTCCTAACGGATTGCAGGTTGGCGCAACCATTATGTCAGGCCCAGAGGCGACTCCAGACCTTGGCAACACTCTTCCACTCGAGAACATCCCAGTCGGTACGGTGATTCACAATATCGAGCTGCGTCCAGGTCAGGGTGCGAAGATGGTACGCTCAGCAGGCAATTTCGCTCAGTTAACTTCACGTGAAGGTCGCTACTGTGTCATAAAGCTTCCTTCAGGCGAAATTCGTAAGGTGCTTTCGGTTTGTCGCGCAACTATTGGTAGCGTAAGCAATTCAGACCATGCACTGGAATCTTCTGGTAAGGCAGGTCGTAGCCGTTGGCTGGGCCGTCGTCCACACAACCGTGGTGTTGTTATGAACCCAATTGATCACCCAATGGGTGGTGGTGAAGGACGTCACACAGGTGGACACCCACGTTCTCGTAACGGCCTCTATGCAAAGGGTCTTAAGACTCGTGCGCCAAAGAAGCAGTCAAACAAGTACATTATTGAAAGACGTAACAAATAAAGTTAACTGATTATGAGTCGTTCATTAAAAAAAGGTCCATACATTAATGTGAAGCTCGAAAAGAAGGTTCTCGCGATGAACGAGAGCGGAAAGAAGAGCGTTATCAAGTCATGGGCTCGCGCTTCAATGATATCTCCTGATTTCGTGGGTCATACCATTGCTGTGCATAATGGTAATAAATTTATTCCTGTTTACATTACAGAGAACATGGTAGGTCATAAGCTCGGTGAGTTTGCACTTACTCGCACGTTCCGCGGTCATGCAGGTAACAAGAAGAAGTAATTGTAAAACAGGCTTCAACCAAGTAAAAAAGACAATTATATAATGGGAGCAAGAAAAAGATTAATGGCCGAGAAAAATAAAGAGGCCAAAAAGACTGTCTATTTCGCCAGTCGTCGCGATGTTCCTTCTTCACCACGTAAAATGCGCTATGTAGCAGATCTTGTGCGTGGCATGGAAGTGAGCAAGGCTCTTGCAACGCTCAAGTTCAACAGCAAGGATGCTGCAAAAGACATTGAGAAGGTGCTTCGCTCTGCTATCGCGAACTGGGAGCAGAAGAATGCCCGCAAGGCTGAAAACGGAGAACTCTATATCTCTAAGATTTTTGTTGATGAAGGCGCAACTCTCAAGCGTATGAGACCTGCACCTCAGGGACGTGGCTACAGAATCCGTAAGCGTTCTAACCACATCACCGTCTTCGTGGACGCTAAAACTAATGAGGAAAAGTAAATTATGGGACAAAAATGTAATCCAATAAGCAACCGCCTCGGTATTGTAAGAGGTTGGGATTCTAACTGGTTCGGCGGAAATGATTTTGGTGACAACCTCCTTGAGGACAGCAAAATCCGCAAGTACCTCAACGCACGTCTGTCTAAGGCTAGCGTTTCGAAGATTGTCATTGAGCGTACTTTGAAGCTCGTTACTATTACTATCTGCACTGCTCGTCCTGGTTTTATTATCGGTAAAGGTGGCGAACAGGTGGAGGCTTTGAAGAAGGAGCTTAAGAAAGTCACTGACAAGGAAGTTCAGATTAACATCTATGAAATTAAGCGTCCTGAACTTGACGCAGTGATTGTTGCGAACAACATCGCACGTCAGATTGAAGGTAAAATCGCATACCGTCGTGCTGTTAAGACTGCCATCGCTAACACTATGCGTTCTGGTGCAGAAGGCATCAAGGTTCAGATTTCCGGCCGATTGAATGGCGCCGAAATCGCTCGTAGCGAGATGTTCAAGGAAGGACGTACTCCTCTTCACACTCTTCGTGCTGATATTGATTATTGCCTTGCTGAGGCACTCACAAAGGTAGGTCTTCTTGGTATCAAGGTGTGGATTTGCCGTGGTGAGAAGTTTGGCAAGCAGGATCTCACTCCTAATTTCTCACAGCAGAAGGAGTCTGGTCGTGGTGGCAATAACGGTGGTGGACGTCGTTTCAGAAACAGAAAGTCTAATAACCGCAATTAATTAATTTGGTTGCGGACCTAAGCATGAGAGATCATGTGTAGGCGCAGCTTATAGAAGACATTAACTATGTTACAGCCAAAAAGACAAAAATATAGAAGACCGCAAAAAGGTCGCGGTCGTTGGAAAGGTGTCTCTCACAGAGGTACTGAACTCGCATTCGGTAGCTTTGGCATAAAGGCACTTGAGACAAAGTGGATTACTGCTCGTCAGATTGAGGCTGCCCGTGTTGCTATCACACGTTATATGCAGCGTCAAGGCCAGGTTTGGATTCGTATCTTCCCTGACAAACCTATCACTAAGAAGCCTGCTGATGTCCGAATGGGTAAAGGTAAGGGTGATCCATATCAGTACGTTTTCCCTGCAAAGCCAGGCCGTATCCTTTTTGAGATTGAAGGTGTTTCATATGACATCGCTAAGGAGGCTCTCCGACTCGGTGCTCAGAAACTTCCTACTACCACTAAGTTTGTTGTACGTCGTGATTACGATAAAAACGCTTAATTATGAAAATTTCAGAAATTAGAGAACTGACAACAGAAGAGCTCGCTGAGCGCATCGAAGTGGAGGTCGCAAATTTGAACAATATGAAGTTCAACCATAGCATCTCTCCACTTGCCGATAATTCTCAGATTAAGAAGTTGCGTCACGACATTGCACGCATGAAGGGCGAGCTTAGCCAGCGTAATAAATAAAGTATTGAGATGGAAGCAAGAAATTTAAGAAAGCAAAGGCAGGGTGTCGTGACCAGCGACAAGATGGACAAGACAATTGTCGTGTCTGCCAAGTTCAAGGAGAAGCACCCTATATATGGTAAGTTTGTCCAGAAGACAAAGAAATACCATGTTCACGACGAGAATAATGATGCCAATATCGGTGACACTGTCCTGATTATGGAAACTCGTCCATTGAGCAAAACAAAGAGATGGAGATTAGTACAAATCGTTGAAAGAGCTAAGTAAATATGATACAGGTAGAATCAAGATTGCAGGTCGCTGATAATAGCGGTGCTCGCGAAGTGCTTTGTATTCGTGTTTTGGGCGGTACAAGACGACGCTATGCTACTGTAGGAGACGTAATTGTTGTAGCAGTTAAGAGCGCTATTCCTACTAGTGAGATTAAGAAGGGTTCTGTCTCAAAGGCTCTGATCGTTCGTACGAAGAAGGAGGTACGTCGTGCAGACGGCTCTTACATCCGTTTCGATGACAATGCATGTGTTCTTTTGAACAATGCTGGTGAAATGAGAGGAAGCCGTATCTTTGGCCCCGTGGCTCGTGAACTCCGTGCTGCAAACATGAAGGTGGTTTCTTTGGCTACCGAGGTGCTTTAATCATTAAAAGTAATCACAGCAATGAGTAAGTTACATATAAAGAAAGGCGACATGGTGTACGTGAACGCTGGCGATAACAAGGGTAAGACTGGTAAAGTCACTAAGGTTCTCGTTGAGAAGAAGCGTGCAATTGTCGAGGGTGTAAATATGGTAAAGAAAAGCACTAAACCAAGTGCTGCACACCCACAGGGAGGTATCATTGAGCAGGAGGCTCCTATCCATATCTCAAACTTGAATGTTCTTGACCCAAAGACAGGCAAAGCCACTCGTATCGGTCGTAGAATTGGTGAGAATGGAAAGTTGGTTCGTTACGCTAAAAAGTCAGGGGAGGAATTATAATGAGTACTACTGCACAATTGAAGAATGTATATGCTGAGCAGATTGCTCCAGCGCTGATGAAGCAGTTTAACTACTCTTCACCTATGCAGATTCCTGTATTGAAGAAGATTGTGGTTAACCAAGGTCTTGGTATGGCAACT
>Ga0326514_10002514_pt1 | contig 11664 bp, 5 predicted proteins | sample 3_2548_0518_D_FD_203653 | JGI IMG/M metagenome (GOLD analysis project Ga0326514, IMG submission 203653) | Bovine rumen microbial communities from UC Davis, California, United States - 3_2548_0518 | ecosystem: Host-associated > Mammals > Digestive system > Stomach > Rumen | place: USA: California... | reverse complement strand
CCTCCGGACGATTGTTCTCATCTGCAGGCTCAAACATATCTTCGCACGATATGAAGAGGAATGCGGAAAGTGGGAGGAGTAAAGTAAATACCCCTACAGCCACCTTATTATATATCTTGGTAATCATAATCTTCAATTATCAATTTTCAATTATTATTTTTCAATCATTTAGAGGGTTACCTTAACACCGAGATTGTAGAAACGGGTCTGTGGTGCAGAGCCAACGTTTGTCTCCATTAACTTACGCTCCTTAGAGATGGTGAGGAGGTCGTTGCCGTCGAGATAGACAGACAGAGCCTTAACATACTTACCCTTGACCATTTCCTCTGGGAAGTCGTAGGTCAGCTGTACCTTGCGGAGATTGAAACGATCTGTGCTGTAAATCCAGAAGGTAGATGCAGCACCATCAGCAGTTGCCGATGTGGTCAGACGGGGATGTGTAGCCACATCAGCAGTCTCTGGCGTCCAACGGCCACGAGCATTCACAGAGTACTTATCTTCTCCACTCATAAAGTAGTAACTGCCGTTCTTCAAGCCATCAGCACCGAACTGGCCGTTGCCAATGAGGAAGAGTGTGAAGTTCTTGTACTTGAGCGTGAGGTTCACACCCAAGGTGAGGGGAGCGCCGTACGTACCCCACTTGCCAATTTCGACCTGGTCTTCGCTGTCGATCTTGCCGTCGCCGTTCACATCTTCGTACTTCAAGTCACCAGGCTGGATGTTATTACCACCCGTGAGTACCGAAGTCGGAAGACCTGCCTTCAGCGTGTACTCTGTCTTGCCGTCCTTAGTGGTAATGTCAAAGTCGTCGGCGGTGTAGAAGCCCTGACACTTGAAGCCCCACATGGCGTCCAAGGGACGACCCTCAGCATGCTGGTAGTCATAATCGACGAGTTCGTCGTACTTCTTGTTCTCAGTCTTCAGATAGGTACCGACAACGCCTAACTGGGCGTGAACCTTGCCCAACTGCTTCTGAGCCGTTACGCTGAAGTCAAGACCCTTGCGGTTCTGTATGTTGTTGTTGATGGCAGGCTTAAACGTACTTCCGGAAAGACCTCCCTGCAAGTGTGAGGGGAAGATGGTAGGATTCTGGATGATGAAACCATCCATATCTGTGTTGAAATAGGTGAACTCAGCAGAAATCAACTTGTTAAAGAACGAACCACGCAGTGTAGCAGAGAACTCCTTGCGATGGACGAAGTCAAGTGCGGGGTTACTACCTGCCGTGGATAAGGTTCTATTGGTGCTGACACCTTCGTTCCATGAATAGCCGCTACCGTCTGTCTTCCAAAGGGCATCGTAAATATAGAAGTATCTGTCGTTCATATAGACATCGATATCCTCGCTCAGGTTGCTGTAAGATGCGCTGATGAGCAGGTCATCGACGAAGGTACCCTTCAAGAAATTCTCCTTGGCCAGGTTCCATCCGATGGTGAAAGAAGGCGAGATAGCTTCGCGGTTTCCTTCGGGAAGACGGGCGGAATGTACGCCTGCCAACGACACTTCAGCAAAATAGCGCTCCAAATAGTCGTAACCAGCCTGCAAGCCTAAGTTGGCATTAGCATAACGGTGGTACTCGCTACTACGGGTTGTCGTGTACATATTGGCGAGCAACATACCTGACACATGATGTTTGCCAGCAAAGGTGTGGTCGTAATCAAAATGACCGTTCCAACTGATGGTCTGGCGATACTTCGTATTTGCCATAACCATGTGGCCTGTCACCACCTCATCGCCCTCCTGTGTAAGGGCAACAATCCTGCTCTCTGAGTTATAGTTACTCCAAGTGGGGATAAACACAGCATACTTGTTGTCGTATGACAAGCTGTAGTTAGCGGCATAGTCAATCGAGAACAGTGTCTTGAAAGACAGACCCTTGACGAACTTACTCATATCATAGATGATGCCTGCATCGAACTGGAACTGACGGCTGACGTCTTTGGTCTTACCGCCGAAATAGCAGTCGGCAATAGCATTGGTCTTGGTGTTCTTGGTACCACCGGGGAAGTATCGGCCGTCAAGCAGGTTGAGCGACTTACCGAGGATGGCAAGTGCCTTGGTTGCGTTGGGGTCGACCATATCAATGGGAATCAGCGGTGCTGCATTCTCCGGGAAGTTAGGACGCATGGTAGCAGCCTCACCCCAGAAATCGCCCTTGTTCTTATTGGCGTTGTAGAATGTAGCACTGACATTGGTATAACCCTTGACAACCTTGTTGATAACGAGGTCTACATTACCACGGACACTGAAACGGTCGGTGTAGTTCTCGTCGGCAACGCCGAAGTTGAGGAGGTCTTCGCTGCGATAGTAGTTGATGTTCGTATAGAAGTGAGCACGCGTGCCACCACCCTGGATCTCCAACGTACCTTCAGAACGGTTGTATGCTTTGCGGACATACTCGTCGGAATAGTAGTTGACGTTGGGATAACGGTAAGGATTCACGCCAGAGGCATGATTGTAGATATCCATCTGGGAGTATCTTCCGCCCGTTGTCGAACCATCGTTAAGGCAGGCTTCGTTGTAGAGGGTCATGTACTCGGCAGAGCCTAAGTATTCGGGGAATTCTTTGGCGACGTGCCAGCCAGTGTTGGCATTGGCCGTGATCTGAAGACCGTCGACCTTACCGCGCTTGGTGGTAATCAGAATAGCACCCTTGGCACCCTTGGCACCATAGAGAACGACAGCCTGCGCACCTTTGAGGAAGGTGATCTGCTCGATTTCAGAAGGGAGCACGTTGTTTGACGGACGCTTCACACCGTCGATGATAACGAGTGGAAGGTTGCCATTGTCGTTATTGTCAAGACGGTCGTTGTCCATACCCCAAAGGTTGTTGCCATTCCATCCGCCAACAAGTGCATACAAATCATCGAGGCTGCCCGTCGTGTAATCCTTCTTCTGCAGTTCTTCCATATCAACGTATGAAATGCCTCCGAGAAGATGGTCGGCATCCTTTTCGCGGAAAGCAACATGGACTTTCTTTTTGGCCACCGTAGAGTCAGCGTCGTCTGTGGTCTGGGCATTGACCGTCATTGGCGATGCAGCCAACATGGCAAAGAGAAATATGTTTGTTTTTAGATTCTTCATAATCTTAATATTCAATTTTCAATTTTCAATTTTCAATTTTCAATTATCAATTGTCAATTGATTACCATCCGGGATTCTGGTCGAATCCTACATAAAGGTAGGTATCCTTATCAGGTAGCGGGAACCAATAGTGCTTCGATTCAAAATGACGGGCAATCAGATCTTTTTTGTGGAAGTTACCAACCTTTGCGTCTTTTGGATCGTGATCCTTAAACCACGAGGCTGCTTCCAAACGCTCGAACTCGTGAGAGTACTTTACGGTGTAAGGAGGCTCGGTCAGGAGAAGCCAACGCTGCAAGTCGCACCAGCGGAAGCCTTCGAAGGCAAGCTCAACGGCACGTTCGCGGCGCACCTCGTCGATGAAATGCTCCCTGGTGTCAAGGAACTGGGGCTGTACATGCTCCATCGGATAGTCGTCAGAGTTGACACGGTCGCGGAGTGCGTTGATGGCATCAACAGCAGACAGTGACGGGCAGTACTCAGGCTTGGCCTTGATGTCAGCGGCACCTGATGCGATAGCTGCTCTTGCCTCTGCATACATCAGATAGATGTCAGCAAGACGCATATACGGGAGATAGGTGTGTAAAGGACCACCGCCGCCCCATGCATCGTACCACTTGTCGCCTTCGTTACACTGGTGAGGCACAAGCTTCTGGATGAAATAACCCGTGCTGCTGGCATCGGCGATAGAGCGCATGGCACCGCCCGTGTACAGATCACAATACTCCAGTTTCTTCTGGTCGGAATTCAAGGGGTCGGTACTGAGCACATAGTGGAAACCGTCGAACACGATGTCGTGATAGAAACGCGGATCGCGGTTCTTGTAAGGATGCTCAGGATCCCAGCCAGATTCCGGGTTCAGCACATACTCGCCATTCTTGACAAGATAGATGGGCTGTCCGTTAGCCATACCGTACTGGTCGATGAGGTTGGCTGTCGGGTGGTGGATAATCTTATCGTGAGCTACGAGACCTGCCACTTTCGGACCAAAGATCTTGGTGCAGTTCCAGTTAGAAGTGTTTCCATCGGGAGACAAGCCACGGAAAATAGCCTCTGTAGAACCTGGCTGTTTCCAATCTTGCTTATAAGTATAGAATATGTCCGAGTAGCAAGACTCAGAATTCTCATCGCGCTCATGGTCGTAGATGTTGGAATACTTGAACTCAGCAAGCTTGTAGCTGACAGTTCCTTTGTGAACCATTTCGAGTGCCTTACCCAATGTCTCGGCTGCCTTTTGGCAGTACTCCCTATCATAGTCATAGGTCTTGCCGTTGGAACTGGCGCCTAACAGCTGGGCTACGCCACCGTTCTTGGTCTTCTCAAACTCCTTCATGAGCGGAGAACCAGCCCACAGGTAGCACTTGCCGAGATAGCAGAGCGCCGTGAACTTGTTGACACGCAGGTCATTCTTACCTGAAGTCTGCATACCGGCCAAGGTCTCATCCCACTCTATGGGAAGCAGCTCGTAAGCCTTTTCGAAGTCTGCAGCACAGCGATCAGCACATTCCTGGAACGAAAGACGCGGAAGCTCGGGGATGTCTGTTGCCTCGAAAGCCTTGTCGATGTAGGGCAGACCACCGAAATAGCACATCAGCTCGAAGTGCCACCATGCACGGAAGAAATACATCTGTCCGAGCAACAGGTCGCGCTCTTCGTCGGTTCCTACAAGGGACCTGATTTTCTCAATACCCATATTACACTTACGGATGCAATACCAAGAATTCTTCCACAGAGAACTTCTGTCGCCATTCAGCCAGCACTGATTGTTGCTCAGCCAGTTACGATAGTTGCCGAGGTCAACCTGATGATCCATGTGTGCATAGCCTTCAGGGTTGTGTACGGCATCATCACCGAAGTTCCATGAGGTACAATAGTTGACCTTCTCCTTATCAGGAATCAGACTATAAATCTCCTCAATATATCCCTGGAAGTTGCGATAGTTCTTGAATGCCTCATCCTCTGCTACGATAGACTCAGGATCCTTGTCAAGCCAATCGGTGCAAGAAGTGAAGGAAGCACCACTGCCCAGAACGAGCAGCAAACCACCCAAAAGGGATTTTATGTTATTATAATATTTCATAATAGATATACGCAATTAAATGTAAAGCTTGAATCCTAAGTTATAACGTCTGACAGTGGGGTAAGCACCGCCACCACCACTCCATCCGTAGTTACTCTCACGGTCGTCAGGCATCTTTGTAATCAGCAAGAGGTTGTTACCATTCAGGTAAATCTTCAGACTTGTAAAGCCAAGTTTCTTGATCCAACCCTTCGTCCACGTATAAGCAAGCTCTACGTTCTTGAGGCGGAAGTATGAACCATCGTAGAGGTACTGTGTACCATCGTTATAGTAAACCTGTGTGTTGAAGCGTGGCGGAACGACATCACCCGAACCGTCAGCAGGATTCCACCAGGTACCATTATCATATACTGTCAGAAGCTGATCGCCGAAAGAAGGCAGACCCACGTCACGGGTGACACCCGTCACACCATAGAGCTGGGCGAAGCAGCTCCAGCCTTTCCACTCCCAACCGATGGTTGCATTGTAGGTGTGCTCAGGATTTCCCGTGTAGCCGTAAGGAGCCTGGTCGTTGGTCTCGTCAATCTTACCGTCACCATTGAAGTCAACGATATAGTGGTCGCCGATAAGAACCTGGTCGTCGCCCTTCTCACGTTCAGGCGTACTATAGAGTTCATCGTAGGTACCAATAAAGCCGTTGTCGATGAATGAGACGTACTGACCTTGAGAATAACCCTGTGCCTTACGGTAACTCGGAATCAGTTCAGGGTCGTCCTTCAATTTAATCACGTTATGTGCATAAGTATAGTTGCAGTTTGCCCAGAAGCGCATGCCATTCTTCAAGACCTTGTTGAAGCGAACCTCGAACTCGAAACCGGAATTTTTGATCTCACCCTTGTTGATGTCAGGAGTCTTGGCTGCACCATAGTAAGAAGGCACGGAACGGTCGGTACCGAAGATGAAGATGTCGTAACGGTCATCGCGGAACCAGTCGAAACTACCTGCAAACATACCACCGAGGAAGGCATAGTCGAAACCGAGGTTCTTCTTCGATACAGTTGCCCAACGAAGATCGGGATTGGCAATAAAAGCTTCCTTATAGCCTGTGAACGGGCTGTTCGAACCATCACTAGACATTTTGTAGGGGCCAATGACCTCCCAGCCCGTCAGGTAAGCAAAATCTCCACCAGCGCTGTCGTCACCAATCTCACCGATAGATCCACGAATCTTGAACATATCAATGATACCCTTGTCCTTCAGCTTCTTCATAAATTTCTCTTCCGAGACCATCCAGCCGGCAGCTCCTGAACAGAAGAATACAAAGCGGTTGTCGGGCGAGAACTTCTGTGAACCGTTGTAAGCACCGTTGAACTCAGCGAAATACCTACTCTTAAAATCATAGGTGGTACGGAAGACCCAGTCCTCACGGCGATTCTCAAGGTCGGCGTTACCGGCAAAGATACGACGCTTCCAGTTACCCATGAGCGTTACGTTATGGAGACCAAGCTGACGGCCCCAGTAGAGCTGAACCGACATCTCGGTTGAACGTCTTGTGTAGCTGACATTACCTGCCTGAGTTTGCCAATCGCGACTCTCATAGAAGTCGAAACCTGTTTTAGCGTCAATCTCATTCTCGTAAATGATCTGACCGTCTTCAGGGAGAATGTATGCCGTATTAGTCACGTGGGTGTCGGAAATACCACGGTCACCTTCATTGAACTGGTTGTCCCAAGAGATAGTACCGCGGGCAACAAGACCCTTTGTGATGAAATCAAGGTTTTGCTCGAGTGCAAAGTCGGTGAACACATGCGTAATAGACTTTGTCTCATAACCAGACGTTGCAACGCTCATAGCAGAGTTTGACATGTTAGAGGCTGCCAAACGCGAATAACCCCAAGCGCCATTTGCGAAACGGACCGGATAGACGTTAGGCGGCATACGATAGGCACCAGCCCAGTTCTGCTGCTGGAACCACTCGCCACTATTACCATAATAATAACGTGGGGTCTTCTGCTGGGCGTTAGAACCAGCCAGATTGACTCTGAACTGAGTGGTCTTCGTCACCTGGAAGTCCAAATTTGAACGTACATTCAGACGATTGTACGAATAACCGCCTTCATAGCCCTGATGGTTGTCCCAAATTCTCGTCATGTCACCTTCGTTCTGGAAGTCGAAAGAAACGAAGTACTTGACGTACTGAGTACCACCGGAAAGATTAAGGTTCGTATTATAAGATAAAGCGAAATCCTTGAACATCTCTTCCTGCCAGTCAATGTTCGGATAGCGTTCTGCCTGGCTATAGTCGCCGAGGTAAGTGCCATCTGCATTGTAGTGAGGCTTGACAGTATAATCCTGGTTGCGGAAGTTGTTGATGAACGTCTGCGGACGATAGTATGCCCAAGAAGCGGCTCCGCCTAAGGCAAGCTCATTCTCGACAGCCTGATTACGTAACATATAGCCGTCGTATGAGTCGTACTTGCGAGGCAGCTTAGACACAGCCTTCAAAGTAGCATTGAAGCCCACATCGATTCTTGCTTTACCTTCCACACCGCGCTTGGTCGTAATCAGGATAACGCCGTTAGCACCCTCCACACCATACACGGCTGTAGCAGATGCGTCCTTCAACACCGATACGGTAGCGACAGATGTAATATCGACAGACTTTATCTCACGCTTGACACCATCGACAAGAATCAGAGGCTGTGCATCCTGGTTCCACGCTGCTGCACCACGAATGTAGATACGCGGATCTTCTTCACCAGGCTGACCAGAAGAAGCGATGGTGGCAATACCAGGCAAGTTACCTGTGAGGGCTGCACTGACACTGCCAATACCAGCCGAACGCTCAAGTACTTCACCTGTCGTCTGCGTGATGGCACCTACAACCGATGCCTTCTTCTGTTGGCCGTAACCAACGACGACGACCTCTTCAATCTGGGCATTGTCTTCCTCCAGAGTAACCTTGACGGCTCTGTCGGTTGAGACCTTTACTTCCTTCTCAATCATGCCGACATAGGTCACGACAACGGTACCCTTACCATTTGGCATCTTTAACGAGAAGTTACCGTCAAGGTCGGTAATGGTAGCATTCTTTCGGTTGTCCTTCTGAACAACTGTTGCACCAATAACCGGCTCGCCGCCCGTGTCAACGACAGTACCCTTGACTAGTCCTTGTGCAAATGCTGGCATAGTAAAAGCCATCATAAGCAATGCCAGAACCGATGTTTTTGACGATTTCCTGCATATCGCAAGAAGAATCATCTCTTTCAGTTTTTTTGTCATTTAGGATTTTGGTTAGTATTTATTTTTTTGTTAGCTTTCAAAACTGACTGCAAAAGTAACAAAAATAATAAAAAGGGCGCAATTTTTGCTAAAGACAATCAAGTCAATGTAACAAATTGAAAAGAGAATGAAACAATTGAAATAATCTACGTAAAGGTTTACGTAAAAAATTCCAATCTTTCGGAAAAGGGTTTATTTCAGTTTTTTCTCAATTTCATCATAAAGGGCAGCGCCTGCCAACTGGCGGGCGGTGATGCGACCACTGCGGTCGGCGATGATGACATCGGGAATAGCGAAGAAACCTAACTGGGAAACGATGGGCGTTTCCCACATCTGGCCATCGCAGACGACAGGCCATGTCAGAGAGTCGCGTCGTGCCGTCTGTCGGCAGTCGGCAGGATTACCGTCAATACAAATGCTGAGAAGCTGCAGACGCTGGCCGTACTTCTTCTTCAGACGGTGCAGTTGGCGCTGTATGCCCTGCGACTCATAGTTCCAAGACGACCAGATGGTGATGACGTTGACGTCGCCGTTCATATCGGCGGTGCTAATCGTCGTCCCCGAAATGGTCTTTGCTGAGATTTTCGGTAGGCGGTCGCCCACATTGACACGCTTCAATCCAGACAACTGGCTGGACAGTTGGTTGGTCAGTCGGCGCGGGGCTGCCTTCTGCATCTTCGTTAATAAGCCATAGACTTTAGCGTACGGTGCATTGTTTTTCAGGAGGAAGTACTTGTTGAGCACATATAAACAGCCATGCGACTCAGGATGGGCAGTAATAAAATCTGCGGCCATCTTCTCAATCTCAGGCGGTGTTGCTTCGTTAATCTGCAGACGGAACTCCGTCAGCAGATGGTTCTGCTCGTCGCCGTCAACCTTCACCTCACGCAGGTGCGAGGCGTCGCCCTGCATAGTCAGGGTTGCACCAGGGGAAGCAATGACGGGAATCTCAGAGAAATTAGGAAACACTACCGATAGCAGGAGTGTGTCTTCAAGAGGCACCTCGTAATTAAACCGTCCTTCTGTGAGCTTGATGGTGTCAATACGCCCCTTCCCCATCAGGCTGTAGACAAGAAGTTCACCCTGATTGAAGTTCTTGAACTTCCCCTTCATACGGAACGTACCGCCAGAGGTGGAACAAGACACCACAATCAGGGTGAACAGTATATATGCGAGTGCTTTCTTCATGAGCCTTTTACTTGGCTACCTTCTGCAGCTCCAGGTCGGTAGCTGCATACTTGGCATAGCTGGAGTCCTTAGCTACAGCATCGCGCAGAGCCGTGGCAGCGTCGACAGTGTTACCCATACGTGCAGCGAGGATAGCCTTCAGGTAGTCAGTGGTGGCATCAGGATTCTTCACGTACTTCAGCGTGACTGCGGCAGAGGCGTAGTTCTTATTCAAGATCTGTGCTAAAGCGGCGCTGTTGGAATAGACGTCCTTGAAGTCTTGCTCAGCCTGAGCGTAGTTGCCCTTGGCCAGGTCGAGATTGCCTAAAATCTCACCCAGACCGTTGGCACCTGTTGCTTGGCTGATGTAATTCTCTGCCGACGCGATGTCGCCCTTGGCCAGAGCAATCATACCGAGGTTGGCGGCAGCCTCGGGCAGCTGAGCGCTGACCTGCTGAGCCTGCTCAACATATTTCTTGGCAGCATCCAGATTTCCTTTGGCAAACTCCATCGTGGCAATATTGTTGAATGCGCGGGCATCAGCAGGATAGACTTCGGTGGTGAGCTTGTAGATATCCTCCTTAGCTTCAAGATCTTCGGTCAGCGTAGCGGCATACAGCATCTCCTCGACATTGAGTTTCGTGGGGTCAGCCTTCAGCTGCTGCTGAATCTGCTCGTCGCTACGACCGACAGTCTCATAGTTGATGATCATACGCGAACGGCGCAGCTGAGGCAGGATGCCATCGGCCAGCTCACGGAAGGCGCTGGAGATATTTTTAATCTGCTGCTCACGCTCCTGCGGATCCTTGTACATAGAGAGAACGCGGAGAATGACATCTTTGTCCTGGATGTTTGAGGCTTTGACCAGCTCCTGGAAACCGTCCCAGTCCTCGGCCGTGTACTTGGCGTCGATAGTGGCATCGGCCAACTTAGCCTTCTTCAGCTGCTGCTGAACATACTGCTGGGTGTTCTGCTGACGCTGGGCAGCTAACTTCTCGTTCATTAAGAGGTCACCGTCGGGTGAAGCGTAAGCCGAGACCTCAACATCCTTCAGGTTCAGACCCTCACGGTCGTTATTGATCTTCTCCAACAGCTTAACAAACTCCTGTACGGAGTTGTTCTTCAGCTCGCTCTGACGGAGCGTAGCTTGCTGGATAAGGAACTGGATATTAGCCTGTTGCTTCTGGGCATTGATACGCTGGAAAGCATCGGGAGCAATGGCTGCTTGAGCGGTCTTCAACGTATTCTTGTATAACTCGCTCGTGGCCAGGATGCCTTCAGCAACCTTCACGGCAGGGACATACATAGGTTTAGAACCTACGCGTGCCACGAAGTAGAGATACATATCAGCCTTGTTGCAGTCGAGATAGTCGAACTGTGTCTTGATATTGTAGCGACCGCCAACCTGATAGAGGATAGTCTGGTTGTTACCATATACCTTTTCACCCTGGAAGGTTGTGGGCTCGCCCTTGGCCACCTGGCCGTCAGCATAGCGCAATTCGGGTGTGACGGTAATGACCGCCTTCTTCTTCATATACTTCTCGGGGAATGTACCGTTGATGGTAGCAGGCACTTTGCCGGCCTGAGTCTCTAACGGATTAGGGGTCACAGAAAAGTTGTCGGCAGAAAGGGGGCCTAATTTGCCACCGCATGACGTCAGAAGCAGAAGACCTGCTGCTGACAAAAGAACAAAATGACTTTTTTGCATCTTAAGTAAAAACGTTTATAGGATTATAATCTCTCGTGCCGCGAGCGGGACTCGAACCCGCACGACCATCACTGGCCAAGGGATTTTAAGTCCCTCGTGTCTACCAATTCCACCATTGCGGCTAAAAATCGCGTGCAAAGTTACGCTTTATTTATGGAACTGCCAAAACTTTTACACAATTTAAGATAACGTTTAGTTCCAAGCCCGCAGAATGGCACCATCAAAGGCAGCATTATAGATGTAGAGCTGCCGTCCCGCATCACCTGAGGCCACGACACCGTTATTGACGTCATAATACCGTTTACAGCGTGCGCAGGTGAGCTGCTGACCGTTCTGTGTCCACGTCAGCGGATGGTTTGTGCCCCCGTAGTTGTCGAGGCAGTTAGCACATTGTCCCTCGTAG
>Ga0326514_10002511_pt1 | contig 11670 bp, 11 predicted proteins | sample 3_2548_0518_D_FD_203653 | JGI IMG/M metagenome (GOLD analysis project Ga0326514, IMG submission 203653) | Bovine rumen microbial communities from UC Davis, California, United States - 3_2548_0518 | ecosystem: Host-associated > Mammals > Digestive system > Stomach > Rumen | place: USA... | reverse complement strand
AAGTGTCCTTAAAAAAATATTTAAACCCGCCTGACTAACAATCTTATATGATATGAATTTATTATCAGGTAAATCGGTTGCACTTAAACTTGTTCCACATACAGCTATCATTGATACACACTCCGCTTAAATAAATTTATAATACAACTTTAAACCCTCCAAATTAAGAGTTCTCGGATTCCTATTCTTAGTGCTTACAAGAGCAATAGAACTTGCAAGCTCTTTAATATAATTTATAAACACTTCAGATACTGGAGGTGATATTACTACACCATCCCTTTCAGCACCCAAAGCTCCTCCACCAACTATCAACAGACCTTTAACTTCCTGTATAGTTATATCATTACGAAGCAAATACTCCGTTAAATCCTTTTCTAACTGAGCACTAAAATTATCCTTCGCTGAATTAACTAATGCACTTACATCTATAGTTTCATTACCCTTGACTAATTGACAAGTGGCTATTACATTTTCCATTGCTTCATCCCTTGGAAAATACCCATATTTCTGGTACAAAAGCTTGCTACAATAAGACGCTATATTCATACCACCTATATTAAATGTTTCCTTACTGTTTACAACTATCTCCGTATCCTTGATACGAACTATATCAGTCGTACCCGCTCCTATATCTATTACAAGAACATCACCTGATATAAATGCTTCATTCTCAGGAATTACTACCAATGAATCATTTACATTCTGATAAATACTACCAATATATGCAGTTGCACCCTCGGGCAGTACCATTATTGAATTGATTGAAATATTCTTTGTCCATGCATACGGACTAATTAATGAAACAGAAGTTATCTCCTGAACCTTTGTTTTAAATTCATCTGAATACCTATCATGTTCCGAAGGTGGTAAAAGCAAACGCACATCAAATGATACATTTAAATCCTGTATCGGAATGCCCATTGTTTTTGACAAGAATATAAAAGTTCTTATAAAAACAAAATTCAAAGTAAGATAAGTTGTCAGCTGAGAAGTTTTAGGCTTCAATGCATTAGGTGCTATAGCCCTCTTTGGAAATTCTTTATCCACTAATGTACCATTGACATAAGTCATACCACTGTAAATAAATACAAGAGATTTCTCATTCTTGTACTCATTTGGTATTGAATACCCTTCCTCTAACTTTACATACTTATTAGAATAAGTAAAATCAGTTGCTACACCATTTCTGATAATTGAAAACCTTGTCTCGCTGTTGCCAATATCAACAAGTACACCAATTTTTTCGCTCATTTCGCAAACTCCCTTATTTAAAAATATCTAATTGTATTATATCCGAACGACTTACACTATCATATTCTACAGAATAATGCTTCTTAGGTAATTCTCCTAAATCTACACTATCTTCATCTGCTTCATCAACTCTAAAGTCATCTATAATACGAGCACCTTTTTTACCCTTAAAAGGCTTTATCTTTGATAAATCAAACTTATCCTTAGTGTTTACTATGTATTCTGTACCATAGCATAAATCCCCACTATAAAATACATAATTATAATCCAACTGAGGTACATAGATGGGAATATTTGAAAAAACTGTACTATTTTCTGCTAAGTCTGAACCTTCTAATAAACGCATCAAATCTCTTGCACCAGTAAGAGTTAAAGTTGTACATCCTTGAATAATACACAAAATATTATCCTCCGCAGCATCACAATATGCTATAGATTCCTCTAAATCTGCTAACGAAAATAAAATATGAGAAGGTCTTATACCATTCCTCCATAAGTATTCCGCAGTTGTTGCACCGCCATCTACAAAAGCAAAAGTTTGCATAACAATCAATCCTTTATCAAAAATATTTTATTTTATTTAATATAAACAAAATTCATTAACTTAAATATATAAAACGCCTGAATATATATAAATCCAGGCGTTTTTATAAAACCAGTGTCTACTGCAATTGATGTTAAGGAATTACCGCAAAATAAGTAGTATATTCATACAAATCATTACCTGTTATTGCACTCACTGTACCAACACGACCAGTACCAGCTTCGTTCAAAGCATGCACAGGAACTTGATAAAATGCTTGACTTCCCGTTAAAATGTTACCTGATTGAACTAATTTATTATCAGTGTATAAATTTTGTTCACGTTTGTCTATTATAGCTTTTTCGATTAAATTATAATATTCCATAACTAAAGGTGTCTGATAAGAAATCATAGTATCAGCATAAAAAGTTATTCTTGCTACCATAATATATTTAGGTTCAGTTCCTTCTATACCAATTCTATCTTTAAAACTATCATAATCACCTGTAAAACCTAAAACTAATCTTAAAATACGTTGTTCCTCAAGATCAGTTGTATTTAAATTCAATAATTTATAAGTAATTTTAGGAAGTACCCTATTTTTTCCTTCTGGTCTATCTTCTATCTTTCCACCAGACCAACCACCAGGTGCTGTATCAGAATAACACAATAAATTACCTTTTACAAATGAAAAGAAACCATCAGTGATAATGTTATTAGCAACTATGCTATTTATAGCATCACTATTTAACTGATACATATCACCTTCCGCTACAGCTGGAGGTATACCTAATCCACCTCTTACTTTGGCATAATTCTCACTACCCGCTGTTTCTATTGATGTTGCACGCATTATTAAATCCATATTAGATACAAATGCAGTCTCCAATAAAAATGGATCTATATATGTTATACCAATATTCGTAGGTGCTAAAAAATAATGCTCTGAATTTTCATCTGTTGTATCTAACGGCTTTGCTAATTGAAATATACGATACCAATCTGACTCTTCATTGTACCCATTGTACCCCTTTGATACATATTCTGAAGCAGATACTATATGCAATTCTTCATCTAACATCCCATATAACTTATCCGCTTGACCATGCGTTAATATAGCAGTACCAATATTTTTACCACCCACAGTTACTTCACATTTATTTCCCTTACCATTATATCCCTGCAATAAACCCATTCTGTATATTGTTGGTAAAGAAACACCGTTTACCTCAGATTTAATTTCTAATGCTTTATTAAACCAATTTTCATCTCTTAAAGGACTCCACGCACCACCATACATTCTTGTATATAGTACCAACTTCTCCTTATCTACTTCTGAATAATTTTCCTTGTAATATTTATATGCTTCAGCATTACCTACTTGACCCGCTAACTCTTCTATTTTTGCATTCCAACCACCTTTAGCATAACATAATGCAAAAATATTTTTTGCTTGATAATTCTGTTCCACCGTATTCAAACCTATGGTTGTTGAAGGTTTCGCCGAAATACACTTTTTTTGATTTAAATCCGATACAAGCACAGTTGATACACCTTTTACTGCATATAAACGTGACTTTCCACCATCTGTTGTAGGTGCTGGTTCTTGGTCATTGAAAAATTCATCAGATGCCACAACTTGATTTAAAGCTGCATCAGCTGCTAAAGCAATAGTACTTGTCATCTTATTTGTTGCACGCTGAATATTTGTCAATTCTGATACAACTAAAATTATTGCAGTTGCGGCATAAGTAAGAGCAATAATTATTAAAAAATTACGCAACTTCAAAAATCCCATACTTATACCTCATTTCATATATCTTAAACAAGGAACAGTATAATCGAAACTTACATCAGAAGTCATAATTTTTCTATGATGTTCTGCACCCCATAATCGGAAAACATAAGATATTCTATAGTTTAATCTTAATGTTACAAATTCACCATAATTACCAGTACATGCATTGTAATATTCACTTTCATTTGTACTGGCTTTAAACTTCTCAGCTATAGCTGGCTTACCTATAACATTAAAACCGTTTAAATCACCTGACTCATCAGGATGCCCATCTATTATCGTCACTGTAATCTCTTTCCCTGAGCCACCCTTTTTCACAATTTCAACAGATTTTAATACATAAATATTACCCGAACTTGCACCTATTTCCGCTAATTGTTTTGAATATTCATCTAAACTATCTAATAATATCACATTATTTTTAGATAATTCTGTCTTCATAATTGAAGCTAATGAATCTACTTTATCTTTTGTTGAAAATGCAATACCTATATTAACTGCCGTAGCAACAGTTGCCATAAGTAATGTACTTATAATAATAACCTTAAATACAACCGCAACTGTATTTCGTAAACTCATACTAACCCTCCTTATTCCTTGTGGAAATCATCAAAATAACTTAACTTTATTTCAGTAGGATCTTCAACTTTATTATGTTCATTATAAGTTACAACTCTATGCTCTTCTTCTAAACTTGCGCAATTACTATACCACATTGTATCCGTTCGTTTAGTATACCCCACTCCGTTATTATCTGAATAATTCATATATTGACTTATATACGCCTTTCTGGCATTATCGAAAAGAGTTACTTTAAAAGGACTAATACCACCAACGGGATCTCCTTCTTCAGCATTACCACCTATTATTAAATTCCATAACATAAGTGATATGACTAATGTAATTATTAACCTAAACACAATTACAATTGTTTCTTTCATAAAAACTCACCACACTTAAAAGAAAATGGTGCGATGATATTACCACATCTACCATCGCACCACAAAATCAAATCAATTCCTAAAATATTATCAATACTTCAACAAACCCAAAAATTTACTCATAAATTTTTTCATCACATTTATACAACAAACTTAATTAAGTATATCACCAGCAGACATACCACCATTTGTATATGACTCATCCTTGTTAAGAATAGCAGTATTAATCAAATTAGACGCATTGGAACCAGCAACCTTATGCCAAGCCTTATTAATTGGATCCGCAACTGCCTGAGCAACACTCTTAACAAGTCCGCCACCAGTAAGAATATTAAATACCATGATTGCCAATACTAATGTGATGATGACACCAAATACTGTAATAATCGTTTTCTTCATGAAAATCAACCCTTTCAAAATTTTAAGAAATTGTACTTTTTCGTACACCTATTATATTTTTACTTCGAGATGATTTCAAAAAATACCAAAAACAAATTTTCATATTCAATAATTATAATATACTTGATATTTACTCGCCTAAACCAAAGAATCCCGAAACTGTTCCGTTACCCACTAACTTAGCTGCCCAGGATAATGCTATAAATTGAAATAGTATAAAATAAACCATTATTAATGACTTACGACCTAATTCAACTCTTGCATGCGCTTCACGCTCCATCATATCCTTCTGCTTAGCCTGTAACTCAATCTTGAAAGCCATAAGCTTATCATTGGTATCAACACCTCTTAAAGACTGCGTTGCTAAATTACAAAAGTTTACTATAAGAGCTGATTTATACTTTTCACGCATATGAACTAACGCTTCAGATTCATCAGAATATACTTCTATATTATTTTGCAAATCAAGTACAAACCTACGAATTACAGCATGCTCTGTTGGTGCATACAAAGCATTGCATGAACGCATATAGTCTTGTAATGACGGTGCTATTCTTGAATTAGTACCCTTTCTTAATTCGCAATATAATAACAAATATAATTCTGGAAAATCATGTTCAAGTTCTTTATCTTGTTCGTCAATTAAAATCTTTAAAAAACCTCTTACTATAGGCTGTACAAGAAAAGATGCTACTGCAACCATTGCAGGAATTACATTTACAGTATATAAGAATACCCATGCACATACAAAACATATTGCAAAAGTAATCATACGACAAATACCAATAAGTTCAACCGCTTTGATTTTTCTATTTATTGATTCTATAGGATTGAACAACCTATCGATACAAAACTGCCATTCAAATAACTGAGTATCCGATGGTGGTACACCTATTGAATTTGCTGCTGTTTCACAACTCTTTAATGCCCACATTACAAATTCTGCATTTCGTTGCTGTTCCTTGAATTTCTGTTTCTCTTTCTCAGCAGTTTGTGTACCCTTACTGGCACCCAATACATGCGTTGTTGTAAGAACCCATACTGAAACAAAATACATAATTGTAGTCGTTAAAACAGTACTTAAAGTGAACGCCTTACACATAAACAAAATGCCAAGTATTACAACGTATATTAAAACTAATATTATAGTAAGCACATAAACACAACCTTCCCTATTATAATGACTTGGCTTTTATATTAGTAATAAACGCTAATACAGCAGCAATAATAATTACATCAAGTATGATTAAAAACTTACCAAAATTATTACTACTTAAAAAATTCATTGTCCATTCATCAGTCATTACAGAGTATACTATATATGCTGCAATAAGACCCATACTTCCTAAAAATTCTAATTTAAGATTATTAAACTCAATGTTGTTTATATATCTTAAATTACGTCTGTTTCTGTTTGTTTCAATTATACTTGAAAACAAATCTTCAAGACCATCATCTGCTTTTGCCTCGTATATAATAGACTTATAAGCAAAATCTGTAAATGTAATACCCAACGCTGCATTTAATTTCAACATAGCTTCTTCAAATGATGCACCTTTATTTCTAATATCATCTATACACTCTGAAAAATAAGGTCTTATATCAGGATTAAAACTATGTTCATAGCGCATCATTGCATTAAACACTCCACCTTTAATATCCGATACGAGAAAATCAACAGCATCCATTATCATTTCTTCACGACGTTCAAGATTTGTTAATGAAACAAGTTTAAACATAATAAATAAAATGATAAATATGGCAACATAACCTATTGCAATCAAGGCACCTAAAGAAAACAATGAATTTAAACCCAAAGTAAGTATCAATGCAGAAACTGCCATAAAAAACATTAAACCTGCAACTGATACACCATCCTTATGTAAATCAAGATTCATTATTAAATCTTCAAATTCTCTTACTACTCTATACTCTAATGTCTCTTTATTCAAATAAGCTGAACGTAAAATTTTTGTATTAAAATCTTTTACACGCCTACCCATTAGCTTATTAAATAAATTGGATATTACATTAAGTAGTTTACCCAGTATTCGCAAAATATTTACATTTTGCGTTACAAAAATCAAACCACCAGCTATTACTATGATAGCTATTGCACCATCAATAAAAGCTTCTGGTAAAAACCTCGCCAAAAAATCATGCATTTAATAACACCACCTTAATCAATGGCATCACCAATCTGTGTAAATTCAGCAAATGCAGAATCTGCAACACAGTCTTTTCTTAACGACACCTGAAACTTTTCTGATATAGGATTGACCATTTCAAACTTACCACGAACATGCTCTACACCATCTTCATCTGTGTATGCATTAAGTAACTTGTAAACAAATAAAGGTCTTAATTTGAGTTCACCTTTTTCATCGAAACCTTCTACTTCTGTAATTTCCATTACTTTACGAGTACCATCAGGAAACTTATGCTGTGCAATTATTATATCAACACTTCTTGCCCACTGATGCTTTGCTTCTTCAAGAGCTATACCCATTCCTGTTGATAACTCAGAAGCACCACGCTCTATTGCATCCGCTGAATCCTTAGCATGATATGTACCTATTACACGGTGTCCTGTCTGCATCGCTCTTTGAAGCTGTGTAAACTCATCTGGCGCACGTGCCTCACCAAGTATCAATACATCAGGTGTAACACGAAGTGCATTAGATATTAAGTTTGACATTGTGTTTGTATTCTTCTTTTCTGCATTTGCAGCATCATTTGCTTCCCAATGTAGTACATTACGCTTATTCTTACCCTCACCATCACGCTCAAAGAAAGTGATTTCTGTAGGATTCTGTACAAGACATAAACGCTTATAAATTGGAATATTTTGTGCTACTGCTGTAAGAAGTGTTGTCTTACCAGAAGCTGTTGGTCCAATAAAAAATGTATTCAAATCTATACGTCCTATTAAACCGAGCAATCTTGCCATCTTTGGTGTTACAGAACCACCTCTTACCATATCATCAAAGTTCAACTTTGTCTCTTTAAACTTACGAATAACAACAGTTGTAATAGGAAAATCATATGGTGCCCTACCCCTTGCGTTTGCTATTGGATGAACCGCATTGACACGATACTGCTTTGCAGCTGTCTTTGCATTAAGTAAGGGGGCACCATCTGTAAACTGAGGTACAGAACCATCATTTATCAGTTTATTTAAAAAGATAGTGATTTCTGCATTATTAGTAAACTGTGGAAATTTACCATCTCTTGTCTGGTATGGCATTGTTACACCTTTACGAACTACATATATAGTTCTATAATCATTTATCTGTATTTCATCAACATCTGGATCATCTAACGCTTCTTTAAGAATACCGTAACCTTTTACATTATCTATTACATGCTCCAAAAGTAATGCTACATTTAATTCACCATCTAATGTAACATACCCAGACACTTTAACTTCATGCTTATGTACAAAGTTTGCAATTAAATTATCAAGTTCCTGATCTTTCTTTAAATCATCCCATGTACCATCGGTATATTCCTTTGGCATATTTGCTGTAATATATTTACGACAACTCACAATATAATCTTCAAAAGGAACTAAATGTTCTTTAAATGCTCCTGCTTTTACATCATGTTCTGTCTGTAATCTAAGCAAATCTTGAATTGCTAACATTCAAAACACTCCAATCCTCAACTAAATAAATCAAACTCTTCATCTTCCTCTTCTTCTTCATCTTCTTCAACAGCTTCTTCTGTATCCTCTTCTACTTCCTCTTCAACTGTATCGTCTGATTCATTGTATTCAGTATCTTCATCATCACTAAAACCTTCTGATGCTGTAGTTTCATCAAAAGCTTCATCATAATCTTCCTCCTCTTCCTCTTCAACAGGTGAAGGTGGTGGTGCTTCAACCTGTTTCTTGACAGGTTGTACTACTGATTCCGTAACTTTAACTTTCTTTTTAAATAAAGAACCCTTACTTACAGCTACAGACTTTTCAACTTTCTCTGTCTTCTCAGGTTTTTTATTATTAACTACAGGTTCAAGTTCAGGAATAAATTCTTCATCTTCATCTTCTTCGGATTCAGGCTCAACAACTTTCTGCTTTCTAACAGCCTTAACACTATGCTTTGCACCCTTACCCGCTATTGACATACCAGAAACCTTTTCTTCAAACAAATCAGGATTCTCTTCAGGAGTACCCTCTAACATATCTAAAGGAATTTCTTCATCCTTAGACCTTATCATCGTAGAAGCAATTTCATTACTTTCACAAATATCATCAAGTAATCTATCAACAGCTTGATTGAATAATGTTACAGCTTGTCTATTCGACATAGCTCCCCAAATTCTTTCACCAAGTACCCCAAAACGAGCAATATCTATCGAAAAAGGTACTTCTGCAATAAGTTCCATATCATATTCTTTCAAAGACTTGTAAATACCAGTGTTTACATCATTTATCTGCTTGTTTAAAATAACTTTACGCATTTTGAATACTGAAACACCAGTACTTGCTAAAGAATTCAACGACTTCTGCATTAAAGATAAACAACCAATATCAGTATCAATAATAGTATATATCTTGTTGCATTTCAATGCCGCTACCGTTGTTGCCCAAGATGGTTCATGTGACAAATCAATTAAAATAATATCAAAAAATGCTTTTAAAGAATCTATCAATCTATCTATAACACCCTGAGACTCTTTAGAACTTAATAAATCAGCAAGTACCCTTTCCCTGAAAGACACAAGATATACATTCTGATACTTTGTTCTGTACGCTATCTTTGCCAAATTTTCACCATTAAAATCCATAATGTCTTTGAGTTCATCCGTCTGCTCTACCCCAAGATAAAACTCTTGATTAGGATATAATAAATGAGTATCAAGAACACAAATATTATATTTGGTTGCATCTACTAAACCTATCGCTGTATTAAATACAAATGTTGAACAACCAACACCATCTTTGACACCTCTGAACCCTATTACTTTATCAAATAACAACTGTTCAGATAACTTTTCTTCCATGCCACCCGACATGGTACCTATTATCTTACCAAGAATACCCATATTATCACCTATTCAATTATTCAGCCGCTACAAAAGTAGACCTTGTATTCAAGCTGTTTATTGCTTCCAAAATTACAGAATTATTTTCACGAGGAAGAAGCGTTAAGAAATAACTCGGACCACCTTGCTGTACATGCATATAATTTTCAACCTCTTCAGCAGTTACACAAAGTATTATCTGTGATGGTGCTGTTGCCGCTTTAAACGAACTATCATTCAATGCTTCCTGCTGCTTAGTAGTAGGCCAGTTCATGAAGTCATAATAATAATCGAAAATACTCTCACCATCACCATTCAACATATCAAGAATTGTTACTTCACTAAACAACATTATTGATTTTTGCTGAGTGTTTAACTTTGTAAAGTCATCCTCACCATAGTCTCTCATTGCACGTAACTGCGACTCAGTCGGCAAAGCATAAGACTGTTCCGTATAAGTGCATCTAATATTAACCTTATCACCAGGAACAACCATATCACCAAATACATCTGCCGACACATCAAGCTTCACTAATTCTCCGTCCATCTCATATAAGTAAGAATTCTTACGTGGAGACTCGCGTGTCAAACTGCTTACATATATAGGAGTATTTGCCTTCATAAAATAGGACGTATAACAATCATTCTGTAATATATTGTCTAGATCACTTTCTTGCAAAATTAAACGCTTTTGCTCACCATTCTCTAACTTCTGTATCCCCCATTTATCATATTCAGCAACCAACATATCCATAGTAGTAAAACTCTCACGAGTAACTAAACTACCCTTATCCATATCATTCGCAAAAGCTAATACTTGAACAACCTCTCTCTGCTGTTTTGTCAACATCACCTGCGAAATAATAGTTACTACTACAGCTAATATTACAACTACAATAACTAAACCCGCTTTTGTAAAAGATTGCTGATTTGATACTCTCGCTGTTTTTACTCGTGTATTGTCTAATTTCATATTAAACACTCCTTTATATTCTTCTTCTTAAATAATACTCAATATAACCATTTACCATCATCGGCATTACATAACCACCATTTTTTGGAGTTAAAGTTTTATCAAAACACTTTACCGATATACCATCGATACTATACTGCACATAGTCTTTACTTGCACTTTCGTATGTTTTTCTATAGTTACAATCAGAACAATCATATAACATTCTCTTATTATCCCTGACATACACATTATACATAGGTATCTTTATTTCATTCAAAGTCGCTATTTTCAAATTAGCTACCTTTATATAACGTTTATCATTCTTCGCTAATTCTTTTTCCTTTAATTCCAATTCATATATTTCTTTTGATAATGCTACAAAATCAACATCTGTAACTACAAACTCACGCACCCCAAATGCACCTTTATGTCCTGCACAATTAACACCATATTTTCTAAAAACTGCTAAGTAATCAACATTATCATATACACCTCTTACTGACCCTCTCACAACTTTATCTTTATCCTTCACAAATAAAAATGCAGTTTTCTCTTTCATATCTTTAATACGTCCACATACAAGACCTATAAAATTAGTAATCTTGTATTCATTATTTTCAAAACCTGAAATATCTACAGACATCATTGTTAAATTATCTAAAGACATATCCGTTAAACTTTTCATTAAATTATCAACAATCAATTGTTGTCTGTGTCTTACTTCAGATAAATCTATGTTATAAGGCACCCTATTAAATAATTTAATAGCTATATC
>Ga0326514_10002510_pt1 | contig 11672 bp, 18 predicted proteins | sample 3_2548_0518_D_FD_203653 | JGI IMG/M metagenome (GOLD analysis project Ga0326514, IMG submission 203653) | Bovine rumen microbial communities from UC Davis, California, United States - 3_2548_0518 | ecosystem: Host-associated > Mammals > Digestive system > Stomach > Rumen | place: USA... | reverse complement strand
ACAACAGGAGTAAAAACCATTATGAACCATCATGTATTCATAAAACTATCTATCTCTTCTGGAGTTAGAGGAGAAGTATTTTCTGGAACATTCTTTAAATCAGAATATTCCCCCGTATAAGCAACATCAGAAAGCTTTTCCAATAATCCCTCACAATTCCCTATACGCTCTAATAATTCAGATATATCTTCTAACTTTTCTATATCTTCCTTAGAAAGATTTAAATCAGCTATTTGAGCTGATCTACTTACTATATCCATATGATGTGCTACATGGAGTATTTCCTTCAAATACTTTGCTACTAAAGCTACAGCTTCATAGCTATGGTTAATCTGCTTATCAATCATAGTGGATTTAGCACAAGGTACTACTAGCATAAACTTACTCCTCTAAATGTTGTTAAATTAAGTATAAATTAAGTATTTATGAGATTAAATTAAATTCAATTCTGAATATTATATAAAAAAAGCTCCTATTTACTAGGAGCTAATAATTATAACGAAATGAGCTAATACAAGCTTAAATTATACTAAAATTACCTTAAAATAAAAGAAAATAAGGTAAATTAAGTAAAAATTTATTTTTAGCTTAAGGCACTTAAGGCATATTTTATAAGTTAGTCAGGTATGCATACTAAGCACTTATAGCAAAGACAATTTGCCTGACCAAAAACATTACCCCAGCTTATGCCTTCTTAAAGTAAGCTTTCCAAGCAGGTACGCCTGAACCAGAATTACTACCCATAACAGGAACCTCTACAGCTTCAGATGTTTGCTCCCAGTCACCCCTAACGCGATCAGTAACATTCGTACCATTAAATGATTTTCCAAGATCTGTAGTACCAGCATTAATTATTGTTCCTTTTGAACCTTTAAAGTAACTTTGGTAGTATAGTAGTTCACCTTTATCATCACTACCTGAATCACTACCTGAATCACTACCTGAACCATCAATTCTCTGAAATACACCAGCTTTAACTCTTACCCAAGGTCTTGTATCACCAGCACCACCAGCGCCTGTACCATGAGTCACCACAGGAGCTGCAATACATCTATAAGAATCTGAACTAGATAAAGTAGTAGGATTATATACAGCTTCATCTCCCCAATAAGCACCATAAGTAAATTCAGTAGAATCTAAACTGCTATTTTGGTCTATAGTATACGTTACTATCTCTGGATGGTTTTCACTACCAGCTATAGATACTTCTACAGCAGAAGCTAACTTGTCTCCAGTTACTATATCCCAAGTATTAATACTTGCAAGTGCAAGATCAAATCCATCTGGAGAACCAGAAGGATACGCAAATATATAGCTATCATTAGAACCACCGCCTGAACCACCACTTGAACCACCGCCTGAATTATTTATTGCAGACTGTAAACCAGCTACATTATTCGCAATAGAATTAATTCTAGAATTAAGCTCATTTAAGGCATCTGCAACAGCATTACTTGTTATAGGGCGCATATTATCATCTTGTACACTATCTATAACTGAAGGTAGATTATCAATTCTAGCATTTAATGCATCAGAAATACCTTTACCAAATTGATATACAGCATAACAGGTAGGAATATTCTGATCATCTGAGTCATTATGGATAGCTGTATGAACAGTTCTAAAATTACCATTAGGATCTCTAATTAGGGAATCTGATTGACCCTTATAGTCTTCTAGAGCTCCTACCCTATCTGTTAAATCATCTATAAGTCCTTGAAGAGCAGATAAGCTAAACTCTAAATATTCAATATTTACTATTTGCTTTTTATTGTCTCCAATAGGAGTATCTACCAGACATAGAGTAGGATCATCATTATTTCCTGTAATAGAAATTCCTCTACCATTAAGAATCATATCAATACCAAAGGTAGAATCTACTTTTCTCCAGAATTTAATACAACCTAGTTCTATATCATCTTTATCAAGAAAAGCTATTTTATGAGTAGTAACTGGATCATCATAAGTAGGAGGAGTTCTAATAGAAGTCTGCTTATTCTGTAAGCAAATTGTATTAGCAAACTTCCATAAACCTTCTACTACACATTCATCATCTAATCTAGGATAATGTTTGAGTGCTTCTAGTAAGTAAGGTTTAATCCAATAATCTGTTAACTCAGGATGTCCTAAGTAGCGTTCACCTACTTCTCTAGGCTCTCCAAAAGGAGGTCTAGGAGCATGGCAATGATGACCAAAAGGTGGTCGATGTACTAATTTACCGTACATAATTATCTCCTATGTTTAAATGGAAAATGATTTATTTGAACTGGATATGAGAAATATGAGAGAACTCTCCATAATTCAGCGTATTTATTATTCTTTGGCTTTTCAGACTCAGGTTCTTCTTCCTCTTCCTCTGGTTCTGGTTCTGGCTCAGGTTCAGGTATAGGGTAATATGTAAAACCAGTATCCATTTCATATGGTTTTTCATCTGCTTTAGCCCATACTCTTATTTGGTCTATTGCCATTGATTGACTAACAGATCCTATAGGAAATGGTATTCCGTAATCCAATGCTAATTTACCATCCCCTATATAGGATGGATCTCCATAATCACCTTCCCATAATAAGTTACCATCTAAGTATATATGTGAAATTCTTCCACTTGATAGCTCATGCCAGAAAGTCCATTCATGCCAATCATATATATTAAAATCATCTGGTAAAGACACATCTATAGGATCAGTAAAATAATTAGTACCTATTAATTTATTATTTTCTTTATCTACGTAGATTTCACAGTAATCTGTTAAATAGCCATCTACATTTTTTACTGATTGCAACTTTAACAAACGATATACCGGAGGCACTCCTCCATGTAAAGTTACTTCTTCATTGGTTTTAGTGAATTTACACCTTATGGCGTATGCATTATGAAATTCGGTATCATCTTCAGGTGTATTACTATGTACATAGGCTCTGAAGTCATTTCCCATATAACGTGCTATGATACCTCCTACTAATTCTACTGCTTTAGATCCAGGTATAGATCCTTCTATTAGATTATACAGTGGGCTAATCAGCGTTCCATGTTCAGGGGCATCTCCTTCTTGGATTATATTATTTGCGTGATTAACTATTATATAACCATCTATACGCATCTTATAAGGAAATACAAACATATTTTGATTAAAATGCTTTATAGAATCATTTGTTTCAATTAATATAGTATCATTTTCAGTTAATTCATAATTTTCTATTTTTTTACCAGGAGCATATAGATGAATAATTTTATCATTTATATAATTTAAGAATACTAAAACATTGCCATTTTCATCATGTAAAACACTATCACCAAGTTCCCACATATGTGAATTAACCCATCTTGAATTAAAGCACCATACTACATATTCATAGGTATTATCTGCTTTTTTCCAAGATACTATTACATAATTTGCTATAAAGTTACTATTTACATCTATATCTACAGGTATGGTATACCTAGTACCATTTACTTTTTCACCGGGGTTTTCATTATTTAACCAGTAATCGGTATATAGATTATTAACATATGTATTTTCTAAATCTGTAGTAACATTTGAATAGTAATTTGCTGAGTCTTTAGCTATAAAATAAGCTATATAATATTCTTTATCAGGAGGTAATACTATAGTTAAATTACTCATTATTTTATTCTCCGTAAATATACATAGATAATTTCCTATTTAAGCCATTCTTTACTAATAAACTATTTATTAAAACTTCTTCAACTGTAGTCATTATTCTCTCCTACATAAAATGGGGAACGAGGATCTATAATATCAAATATAGTGGATTCCCATTCATGTTGCTGAACCAAATGAGGAAAATACCTGATGTAAGTCCCTTTTAACTCACAAAATATCCTTTCCCAATCATTATCTCTATACTTCTTTTCCCTGAATTGAGGAGCAACTCTAAGAAGTTGTTTCACAACTTTATTAGGGATATACAGACATTGAGAAAATTTATGCCAAGTATAAGGTATTTCTCTAACCTTACAATCTTTTAAATCGCAAGAAAAGAAAGAAATCATCTTATCAGGAAAAGCATCTATAGCTTTCTTTATTCTGGTAAGAAAATTTGAACAAATCTCTATATCATCTTCCAGATATAACAGATCATCTTTTCCTACAGATTTACAAATACCTATAAAGTTATCAAGAGTATCAGTACCTCCTACATAAACTTGAGCTTTAAGGAGAAATGCTAATTTCTCAGCATTCTCCCTACGTTTCTCAGGTGCCTTATCAAAAGTCATTATTTTAATAAGCATTAGTACACCATATCTCCTATGTATCCATAGGTAAATTCCTGTTCACCAGTAATAGGGCAATTAGAAGCTTCTTTCCAATCCCAGTCTCGGGAACTTTTATGTTCAAGATACTTACCAAAGTCTATAGTATCGAGAGAACGATTTACTTCGCTTATACCAGGTAAATCTGTATTTCTAGCTACCCTTACATAAATATTTCTAGGATGCGCAGATGTAAGAGCTAAATCATCTTCTAAAGGGAAAATATAGTAAATAACGTGATCTATTACAGTTACTTTAGGGTGTACCTTAACTTGAACATAGTTATAAGAAAAAGCTTGATATTCATACTCTAATAAACTATCTTTAGAGAGTTTAATCTTCTGATAATCAGATAATTCTGAATTACCTGGAATCTCATCCCCTTTAAAAACTATATAATGTGAAGTTTTAAAGGTATATTTATGAGGTAGATCTACTTCTACTTCTACTGATTCCTGTTCTTCCTGTTCACTAGCTTGGAAAGATTCAAGCAAATAAATAAGATATTCCATATCCCCTAAATGCTCATAGATATACTCTACAATTCTAAAACCCTCATTACCTAAATGATGGTATAGCATCTCTGATGTAGGTGGATGACCCCACCATGGTCTAGGTGGTAAACCACCATAAGGTCTTGGTGGTGGAGTTACAGGTGGAACTGGATTTTTAACTAAAGGGTCTGTCATACCCAACCTCCTAATCTAGGTTTAATATTTGTATTAGTGTGTGATGTGCTTAAAGAGTTGTCTTGCTCAAAAGCTAAGCATTGAGCTTCAAACTTCTGATAGAAATTATTAGCTAAAGCTACACTTTCCTGATCTGTTCTTGTGGAGTGTACCTTATAAGCTATATACGAGCATATGGCATCCAGTAAGATTTCAGGAACCAGTAACTGATCATTCAATTCATGCACTCTAGGGTGGTAAGCTCTATAAACAAAGAAAGCTATTTCCCCTGTAAAGTGGGTATTAGGAATCTGAATCAAATTATTGGAAGTAAACCAGGAATGAGGATTAACAGCATCATTCAAAGGAATAGGGGTTCCCCATTCATCATAGGCTCTTTCTATCTGGATTATATCCTCTTTAAAGGGTTCTTCTTCAGTATCCAGAATATACTTATAAGGTTCCGTAGAACCAGAAGTTCTGGCAAATCTTTTTTCTAACTTATAATGAGCTATATGAGCATATCTTCTCAATGTGAGCTGTTTCTCAATTATTGAGAATCTATTACATAAATAAGTTAAAGCATTATTGAGATTTATGAAGAATTTATCATAGTTTTCCTCTAAGGGAAAATCTGTAAAAACTGTAGCTAGTTCCCCATTTCTAAGGGTATCAACTACATCTCTAACCAACAGCATAATTTCTCCTTTATACTACATAGGACTCAATCGGTGCTTCTTCATTATAGGAAGTTTCATCAATTACATCAAAGGTATCTGTATCTGTATTGTACTTCATTTCTATATCTGTAGAAGGCTTGAACATTTGAGGATACATATCCCCAAGCATACTGATTGTATCTATAAAATCATCATGTTTTGATTTGAATCCAGTAGGAGAAGCAAGAGACAATTCATCCATGGCTTCACTTAAACGATCACTATCCATATACTCTTTAGGAAAGTACATTTTATGAAGTTTGAACCAAGGTAATACTACATTGAATCTAGTCATTTTATCCTTTATAGGTCTAATACCAAAAGAACCAGGTTTACCAGCTAAATTAAAATAAATATTTCTCTGAGTCATAAGATCTACTATGGTAGATATAAAGCCTCCCTGCTGCCCAGTTACTTCTACACCAACCAGTAAAGGTTTATAAGTTTGAACCAGCATAAATAAATCATCATAATTCTTATTCATAAGCTGCTTACGAACTATTCCGTCTACCCAGAAGAAATCTCCATTACAGTTATAAGCCCATACAGAAATAACTGAGAAATCCGCTGATTGCTTGTCAGAAGTAGCAAAGTCAGTAGTTATATAAAAATTGTAATCATCCTTATGCTGAAGAAGTAATTTACGGGAATACCACATAATATCAGAATCAAGAATAAGTCTCTCTTCATCAGTCATAATTCTAAGCATAAGTTCCTGATTAAAAGAACTTACAGCTCCAAGAGCCTTAGCTTCCTCATATTGTTTCTTTACATATTCATAAGGAAAACGATCTTCCCAAGATCCTCTGAATTCTGCTTTAGAGCAAGGAAACTTCTCACAGATAGGATATACATTCACATTGTAAATACCGCTTTCTACGGCCCTGTAAAGCGGGTCTTTCTTATTGAATGGAGTACCGCACCATATAATCTTAGAGTGAGGGTGCATCGCATACTTAATGGCTCTTGTGAGAGTGTCTTCGACACTCTTTAAGACAACAGGAGATCGAGCATCGTCATCTGAAAGCAAATCATCAAGGATAAGCAACTGAGGACGAGTTCCTAATTTCTTGGTTCCACGAATACCTGTTTTAGCACCAAAAGCATCTACAACTAATTGATGCCCATCTACATTAGTAAATTCCCAGGAAGTCTCTGTAAACTTAGCTTTAAGATATTTCTTAAGAAAAGGAGAATTCTCATAACGGTATTCAAGGTTCTTTCTCATAGACCTTACACCATTCTCAATAGAATCTGCTACATAAAGAGCATATTTAATATCCCCAAATCCAGGAAGTCCCCCAAGTATAGCAATAATAGGAAGCATGTATTCCCCAAAGAGAGTAGTCTTAGCTAAACCACGATGACACAGGTTAGCTACATTTCCAGGCTTAATCATATTATCAAGCATCTTAAAATGCACTACAGGAGTTTTATTTTCTTCCCCTGTTTCTCCGTTAATCTGCTTAATCAGATTAACTACCATGAGAGAAAACTCACTGGGAACATAAGTATCATTATCTGCATAAGATACTGTATTCAAATATTCATCTACAGTTTTACTCATAAGTGCCCTCCACTATAAGTGGCTTTTCAGCTATTTCTTTAGCTGAAAATACCTTATGCTGTATAGCTTCTTTTTGTGCTATTACAAGCTCTTTTAAGCTAGCCTTAAGGTCTATCATTGAGTCAGACTCTTTCTGCGTTACAGCTAATTCCAGCTTCTGTAATTCAGGTCTTTTAAGGATATTAAGAAGACTGTCTGCTGCTTTAGTTCTTACCATAGGGCTTACTCTAGTATCCACCATAAGCTGAGCTTGTACATTGATAGCTTGCTGGTAAACATCCTGATTTAAGATCCAAGAAGGAACAAGCATCCTCTCCATGATGAGAGTAACTAATTTAGTTTGATTGTAAATACTTACATAGGAAGCAATCTTCTTTTCTTCCAAACCTTCAGCTTTCCATTTAGCATATCTATCTGGAAAAGTTTTAGCATAGGCTACTTTAGCAGTATCTCCCATAGCCTTATAGGAAACAAACTTAACTGCGTTAATGTATTCCTGTATAGTGAATTTACCTTCACTAAGTACGGAGGTAAAAGTAATTAAATTCTCTTTAAAAGCTGTAGCCATACCTTCATCAGCTAGTACATCGTTTATAGTTTGAACCAGTTCAGTAGAAATCCCTGAACGGAGGTTAGAAGGAAGTATAGCTTTAATCTGTTGTTCTGATAATTCCATAAGTAATCTCCATAGTTATATTGGGAAAGTATAGGGTATATTTGAGAAATATGAAATAGAAAGCAATTTTGAAACTCGTGAGAAATTTTTAAAAATTGGAGATAAAGGTATTGTAAACTCGCAGGCGAGTTTCCAAGCGGGGTACCCCCGCCCCCCCATACTTCGTATGGCCTAACCATAGCTTATAGGTTTTTCATCATAGGAGATCAATTATGTCTATTATATACATCATCATATTATTTACTATGTTGCTCTTTAAGGAGCAAGCAAGAAGTTTACTATCTGCTTTAGTGCAGTTAGTAAACGCCATAGCTACTAGTATAGTAGGTGCTATGAAACAGTGATTTGTTTAGGGTACGAGTATTCGTACCCTTTTTTTTGTTTTACACATTAAACACCTACACTTGACACCTGACACCTACACCTGACAGATAGCAAGCACGCTGTCAGAGTGTGGTAAGCTTGTAGGTAAGCTGGAAACTCGTGAGAGTTTAGCTTGGAATTTGCCTGGAATTTGTGTATTATTTCGTTTCTTTTTGCTAGCTTTGCTAGCTGCTATATTATTCCTTTACCTCACTCTTATTCTTGAGTTAGGTAATTCAATAATTTCCAAATTCTTAAATCCATAATTCCCAATATCATAAATCCTTAATTCACAACTCACATCACTTTACTTTACCCATACCAGTGCTACGCACTATCAAACCATAACCAATAGGTTTTTTTGTTTCATTCATTCACAGGAGTAAATCATGAAAGTTAAAGTTGAAGTAACTGAATATATCTCTATTTCTACTCAGGAAATAGAGGGATTCGAATGTTGCCTCACATGGGGCAACAACAAGGAATACTTATATTTGTATTCCTATAGGGATAGCGATGTTCTTGAGTACCTCGAACAAAGAGGACTCAGTGAGGAGGAAATAGTCATAGAATATGTAAATAAAGGCTATGACTATGTAGCTTAAGTCCTAAAGGCATCTCAGTAGAGGTGCCTTTTTTTATCTAAATGTAATGCTACGCATTACATAATCATAGCCAATAGGTTTTTCATTTCATTCACAGGAGACAAATTATGAATAAAGCTAAAGTTTGGATTGATAACGACAATCTCTGTTTATATATAGAAGCAGAAATAAATGGAAGAATTGTTACCCACGATGAGTGGGGACAATTCTTTACTAAAGAATATGTTAAGAAAGTAATCACATATTACTTTGGTAAAGATTGCGAAATCCAATATATGTAGAGTTTCTAGGGCATCCTTAACTGGGTGCCTTTTTTTCTGTATATAGAACGCTATGCGTTATATAGGCATAGCATATAGGTTTTTTGTTGTTTCAGAGGGAGATCAAATCATGGAAAACAATATTTGTAAACGTATAATGTTCCTTAAGGTACCTTTCTTCGCAAGAATAAAAGTATTCAAGTACCCTAGAAAGGGTGAACTCTGTATTCAGATAGAACACAGAGTAAGACAATGGGGAGTAAAGTCCCCAAATGGGGCATGGAAGTGTAAAAGCTTCTGGTTACATTACTAATTTTGTAAGGCATCCATTTGGGTGCCTTTTTTTATTTACATAAATAGAATGCTTCGCATTACATAGTTATAGTATATAGGTTTTTAGTTCATTTTCAATAAAGGAGTAAATATGAATAAAGTACTAGTGTATTTATACAAAAACGAATATTACGTAGAAGTATACAATAAAATTATGACGCCATATGGGGAATATGGTAGAAATAAACTATATACGAAAGAGTATATAGAAAAAAGGATTACAAAAATATTTGGACCAAGTATTTTTGTATATATGAATTAATTTTTGTGGGCACTTTAAATAAAAGTGCCTTTTTTCTCTACCTATATATATAGAAAGCACATTTTTATAATTAGCTAAAATGCTACGCATCATCCAAGCATAGTATATAGGTTTTTCAGTCTAAGGAGTAAATCATGAAATTTAGAAAAAGAGATAGATACCTATTATTATCCGAAAGGGTAGTAGCTACTGGAGTATTTACAGTTATTGATATTTACGTGAAGAAAGGAACCACAAAGAAGTGGTTAAGCCATCACGTAATAGAAATGACTATAGATAAGGCCATTGAAGAACTCCAACAGAGAGGTTGGAAGTAATTATAAATAGCATCTCATTAGAGGTGCTATTTTTTTATTATTTACACCTGAATGCTACGCATTATCTGATTATAGTCTATAGGTCAATCAATAAGGAGTAAATTATGATTACATATTCCACTTACGGCTATGCAGGACTGAAAATGTTATGCATAAAGCTGAATAACAGAGTCATTTACGACTCAGACTATGATGAAGAAGTGTTGCTAAGTTATTTAGCACATTATAAATCATAGTTTGTAAAGCACCTTAAATGGTGCTTTTTTTATAACTAAACGCTACGCGTTAGCTAAGCATAAGCTATAGGTTTTTTCATTCAAAGAGGTAAATTATGAAATTATTCATTGATAAACAGTCAGACATTTTTGAATTTGTATTAACCCATGTAGAACTAGGAGCAGAAGTCCTAGTATGGGGAGATGACATACCACAATGTATGGCTATTCTTGGAGATTTAACCTTTGAGGATATAGATCATATAAGATTTATCGAATATGAAGAGGGCTCAAACCATTGTGTGTTGGTCTTCTGATTTGTTTAAGCATCCCAAGTTGGGGTGCTTTTTTTCTGTATATAGAATGCTACGCATTAGCTAAGCATAATATATAGGTTCAACTATAAATAGAGGTAAATATGGTTAAAATTAATGCTAAACATGTAAATCATAAATGGATTGTTGAATTTTTAGACGAAGAGAGTGATGATCTGCAGTTCTTTACGTTTATATATCGAAAGAAAGACAGAGAAACTTTCTTAAAGAATTTAAGTATATTTGGAAATTTCATAAATGGTAAATCTCTTAAAAAGATTAAAGCTATCAGAAGATATTTCTGGACTAGATATATTTAGATTTTGTGGCATCCTTCTTAAGGGTGCCTTTTTTTCTTTCCACACACAACGCTTCGCGTTACCTAGTTCTTGCTATAGATACTCTCTTCAAAATACGGGCTCTCTTCAATATAAGTGGCTTTTCTTATTTCTTTTTAACGCTTCGCGTTATCTAATCATAACCTATAGGTTTCTGTCCAAAAAGACAGATTTTGTTTAACTAAAATAAGGAAAAATAATTATGGCAAACAATCTTAACAACAATAACAATAGCAATAAGTTCATCAATGGTATTCAATTAGTAGCTGTTAATCCGGCTACTGGTGCTGAACGCATTCTGCAAGCATCTATCATGGTGCCAGCATATAATAATACTCTTGAACAATATATTGCTTATGCTATCGCTAATCCAGGCTCAATAAGCTTCAAGTTCATTAAGAAAGAACAAGAAGTGAGTGGCGATCCACTGTTCTCGCAGTTGGACAATGCGGCAAAGCAAGCTAGCGAACAAGCAAAGCAAAATGCTGTAGCTAACGCTAAGCAACAAGCATTTGCTCCGCAGAATGTTCCATTCTAAAGAGAAGTTAAGTTAGTTGTTAGTAAGGGGGTAACTTTGTTATCCCTTTTTTGCAGGAGATAGATAGTATGGCAGAGTTATATTGCTTACCTGAAAAGGGAATATTAGTTGTACATGACGGATATGACTTGTTATTTATTTCTACGAAAGTAGTAGATAATGAAGTAAGTTATGATGTTATGTCTAAAAGTGAAAGATTTGTAGAGAAATTCAATGAATGG
>Ga0326514_10002509_pt1 | contig 11674 bp, 9 predicted proteins | sample 3_2548_0518_D_FD_203653 | JGI IMG/M metagenome (GOLD analysis project Ga0326514, IMG submission 203653) | Bovine rumen microbial communities from UC Davis, California, United States - 3_2548_0518 | ecosystem: Host-associated > Mammals > Digestive system > Stomach > Rumen | place: USA: California... | reverse complement strand
TCGCGAGCTCTGTCGGTCCGATGATAACGACCAACCTCAAGAAGGACGAGATCACCGCGCTCATCTCCCACTCGCTCACCTACCTCAGCTACGAGGTTGAGCAGTATTACGTTCCCACCGAGGGTCTGTGGTACTACAACGACAACACTGACGTAGGCTCCGTAATCGAGATCGCGAACATGGACGCTCAGCGCCTTGCCTTCGCGCAGTTCATTTACGAGGACGCTCTGCTCTCCCCGACAGGCGAGACCTATCCGGCTCCCACCACACTTCCCGCAAACACCCCCGCGACAACCCCGGAGACAACCGGAACGCCTACGGCGCCGCAATTCTAATACACAAACCACACGCGCAGCGAAAAGCTGCGCGTTTTTGTTTTTAAATATTGAAACGCCAGTGAAAATATGCTATTATTTTATCACAAGACAAACCTCATAAGAAGGAGAGATTAACATGAAAAACAAGCTGTTGAGCGCGGCTCTTGCCGCTGTACTCACCCTGTCCTGCTGCACCGTCCCGGCCGTGACGGCAGACGCGGCGCAGACTGACAGCGACGCTGCGGTCAGCTCGCGGTTCGCTCAGGATTCTATCCGCGGAGCGGCGGTGCTGCACTGCTTCAACTGGTCGTATAACGAAATCAAAAGGAACCTTCCCGAAATCGCCAAGGCGGGCTACACTGCGGTACAAACCTCACCCGTTCAGCAGCCGAAGAGCTACAAGGCGAGCTATACCGAAATGAGCGGTCAGTGGTGGAAGCTTTACCAGCCGCTCACCCTGAGTATTGCCGACGGCGGCACATGGCTCGGCACAAAGGCTGAGCTCAAGGAAATGTGCGATGAAGCCGAAAGCTACAACATCAAGGTCATTGTCGACATCGTCTCGAACCACCTCGCCAACAAGCAGGAGGGCGGCGCCTACAAGAACCTCAGCCCCGACGTCGAGAGCGACATGCAGAACGCGGACTACTACCACACCGAGACCTACGCCGCCGCTGACGGCAACCGCTACTCAATGACCCACGGCCACATCGGTATGCCCGACCTCAACACCGCCAACAGCCATGTTCAGCAGCGCGTGCTCGGTCTGCTCGAGGAATGCGTCGACTGCGGCGTTGACGGCTTCCGCTTTGACGCGGCAAAGCACATTGAGCTTCCCTCGGACGACGACAAGACAAAGAGCGACTTCTGGTCTGTAATCATCAACGGAATCAAGAAGAAAAAGAGCGACGTTTTCTGCTACGGCGAGATACTCAACTCCGCCGCGACAGATATCAAAAACTACACCGAGTACATCGCAATCACCGACAACCGCACCGGCAACTACGCGCTGTCTGTTACAAAGAGCAAGAGCGCGAAGTCTCTGTCAAAAAGCGCGTATATGATGGGAGCCGCGCCTGCGGACTCCGTGCTCTGGGCTGAGTCGCACGATACATACATGCACGATGAAACCTCCGGAATCGGCAACGACATTATCGCCAAGGCGTGGGCAATCACCGGCGCGAGAGCCGAATCGACCTCGCTTTATCTCGCGCGTCCGAACGCGACGATGGGTCTCGCGAGTACCGACGACAGCTGGAAAAGCAAAACCGTCAGCGAGATCAACAAGTTCAAGAACTACTTTATGGGCGAGAGCGAAAGCCTTGCCTACTCCGGCAAAACCGCCTACATCGAGCGCGGCACCAAGGGCGTGAGCATCTCAAAGCTCGACGGAGAAGGCGATGTGAGCCTTCCCGCCAACAAAATGGAGGACGGAACCTATAAGGATCAGATCACAGGCAACACCTTCACCGTCAAGGACGGCGTAATCAGCGGCACAGTAGGCTCGTCCTGCGTCGCGGTAGTTTATAATCCCGAGCCCGAAAAGCCCACAGTGAGCGTTACCGTAGGCGACGCCGACCGTAACGGAGAAATCACGATCAACGACGCGACTCTGGTTCAGAAATACCTCGCGGAGCTTGAGCAGCCCCGGTACATCGAGGTTACGGGAGACTCCGACGGCAGCGGCAAGGTGGATATAACCGACGTAACACTGATCCAGCAGTATATCAGCGAGATTTATCCTCCGAGCGTCATCGGAAAAACCGTAAAGATAGAAATCTAAAAAAGCCTTACATAAAGGCGGCGGCAGACAAAACCGCCGCCTTTTTTCGGCAATAAAATTCTTTATTGAAAAATAATTTGACAAAATTGTAATTAACTCTTGACATTTTTGTCATAAAAAGGTAGACTATAATTAGCTGAAAGTGTACCCTGACGAAATTAAGAGGGACGCTTCGCTTTTTTGCACCAAACCGAAAGGAGAAAGATAATGAAAAGAACAACGAAAATGATTGCGGCTGCTCTCAGCGCGACCATGCTTCTCAGCACAGCCGGCATTGCCGCTGTCAGCGCGGCTGAAACAGAGCCTGACGCAACTGTCGGCGCTGCTGTCGCCGCGGAAGAGGAAGTCTCCGCGCTCAACACGCCGCAGATCACCCGCACTCAGAACATCGACGGCGGCGTCCGCATCTACTGGGACGCTGTTGAAGGCGCTGAGGCTTACCGTGTATTCTATCTCGGCAGAAGCGGTTGGAGAGGAATGGGCAATACCACGGAAACCTCCTTTGTTGACGACGACGTCAACTCAGGCTCAACCTACACCTACACCGTCCGCTGCGTAAAGAAGGACGGCAGCGAGTTCACCAGCGACTACAACAAGGAAGGCTTCAAGGCGACATACATCGCAAAGCCCAAGCTCAAGTACGCCGAGAGCGTATTCGGCGGAGTTGAAATCGGCTGGGAGGCTCCCAAGGGCTCGACAAAGTACCGCGTATTCTACAAGGGCGCGAGCGGCTGGAAGCGCATGGGCGACACCACCGAGACCAGCTTCATCGACGACGTTGTAACAAACGGCAAGACCTATCAGTACACAGTCCGCTGCATCTCCGACGACGGCGAGGAGTACGTCAGCTCCTTTGACGATGCGGGTATCTTCGGCACATACCACGCGTCTCCCGCAATCAAAGCTGCGGAGAGCATCGACGGCGGCGTAAAGCTCAGCTGGAACGCTGTTCCGGGCGTTTACAAGTACAGAGTTTACTACAAGGGCAGAAACGGCTGGACACGCTTCGGCGAGACAACAGGCACAAGCTTTGTTGACGACGACGTTAACTCCGGCTCGACCTACACCTACACTATCCGCGGTCTCAACAGCGACGACGACTTCGTTACCGGCTACAACAAGGAAGGCTGGAAGGGCACCTATATCGCGGTTCCCAAGATCGCAGGCTTTACAAACACCCTCGACGGCACTCAGATTTCATGGGCTCCCGTAAAGGGCGCGACAAAGTACCGCATCTTCTACAAGGACGGCGCTAACTGGGTAGGCATCAACAACACCACAGACACAAGCTTTATCGACACAAATGTCATTTCGGGTCAGACAAAGACCTACACACTCCGCTGCGTTGACAACCTCGGAAACTATGTCAGCGACTTTGACCGCACTGGCTCCTCTTACGTTTACGTAGAGACTCCCTACATCTACCGCTACACCACCGACGCCGACACCAATGTTACCATTTACTGGCATAAGTGCGAAGGCGCTGCGGCATACAGAGTATTCTACTACTCCGGCGGCACATGGAAGGGTCTCGGCAACACAGACGCGACCGAGTTCAAAATCAAGCAGAACCCCGCGGCTACAGTTTACACCGTCCGCGCACTTGACAAGAACGGCTCGTTCGTCAGCGACTATGACCACGTAGGCGTTACCGTAAGACGCGACGGTCACGCTCAGGACATCGACACCTACGTTCCGCGCTTCCTGACAAGCAAGATCAGCGAGAACCACAACATCGCTCTTACCTGGGACGCTATCCCGGGCGCGGCGCTGTACAACATCTACCTTGAAACAGCCGACGGCGGTCTCAAGAAGGTAGGCGAATCCGAGGAGCGTTCCTGCACGATCACCAAGTCCACCCTCGGCAACAACCTCGCAGGCAAAACCTTCACCTTCCGCCTCAGAGCGGTTGACCGCAAGGGCAAGTTCATCTCGCAGTACACTCCCAACGGCTATGACGTAACATATCCTGCGGCGCTCAACATCAACGGCAAGTTTACAACTACCGCCAAGGACGCCGTAAACGTAAGCTGGCAGGCTGTTGAAAAGGCTGAGACCTACAAGATCTTTATGTATCACAACTACAGCCTTGACCGTGAGATCGAGACCTCCAAGATCAGCTACAATATCCGTCTTGAGAAACCCGAGGACTACTACGCGTTCGAGGTTCAGGCGTACGATAAGGAAGGCAACATCATCGCTATTCCCGGAAACGCATTTGAGGTCAATCCCTAAACAATTTTATAAGCAGCAGGGCAGGTTCAGCAGAGCCTGCCCTTTTTCGTTTATCCTCTCGCATAAATTATCTAAAAAGTATAAATAGTGTTGACAATTTTTTAGGAATGTGCTAGAATTTTGTCAGAGAATATAATGCGATGTTGCATTACCATTATTTTTAAAAGGAGGATTTATCATGGGCAAATTTGTAGTCAAGACTACCGCCAACGGAGGCTTTAAATTTGATTTGAAGGCGGGCAACGGTGAAATCATCGCTTCCTCTCAGATTTACAAGTCCGAAAAATCCTGCAACGCCGGTATTGAGAGCGTAAGAAACAACTGCGCCGCCGAGGTTGAGGATCAGACCGTTGAGAACTTCGAGGTCAAAAAGCATCCGAAGTACGAGATGTACACCGACAAGGCAGGCGAGATCCGATTCCGTCTGAAGGCGAAGAACGGCGAGATCATCGCTACCTCAGAGGGCTACAAGAAAAAGGCTTCCGCCCTCAACGGCATCGAGAGCATAAAGAAAAACGCTCCCGACGCGAATGTCGTGAAGCTCGAAGCATAACAATATTTAAAAATCAGCGGGGACTGTCAGCGCGGACAGTCCCCTTTTTCTATCTTTCCATATACCTATTTCTTGTCGGATGACTTGCTCTTTTTCATAAAGCTGTAAACCACCGCGAGACATGCTGACAAAATCGCGGGCTGGAGAATGTTCTTTACAAACTCAAAGGTAAATACCGTATGAGTTATGAACGTCTTGTCGAACAGCACATAGAGGTTGAAAAAAACTATCGATGCCGCGATAAAGCCGGCAATTTTCAACGCCTTGACCGCCATACGGTCACCTTCCTTCACAATTCCTTTCACACTAACACAATAACGCAGAAATGTGACAGAAATATGACAAAACACGGAAAATAGTTTGAAAATTGTAACCTAGTCTCATTTTATTTCGATCGCTTCGCCGGTTGAAATGTAATTTAGCCGCGGCATAAACCGTTTCATGTATTCATACTGTTCAACACCCGTGCAGTGACAGGTGTAATAATCCGTATCATATGAAGCGAGCGTCTGAGCCAGCTCGCGCAGCCTGTCGCCGGGCTGTATCCTGTTGAAATGGAAGCCTCCGACAAGCACGTCGGGTCTGAACCAGTCCGCGATATTGATTATGCCCTTGTGCGAGCAGCCGCTTATCAGAACACGCCTGCCGTTTTCTTCAATCATCAGGTAATGCTCGTGGCGGAAATTGTCGGGAACAATCTTGCCGTCCGTCTCCGCGTTCAGCCCGAATGAGCCGAGGTCGAGCTTCTTTTCGCGTCCGTTGCAGGAATAAAGCGTCAGTCCGTCCGCGATTTTTGTAACTCCGTCTGTGAAAACAAACCTGCCGCTGTCCCTGAGCGAAGGGTCAAGTCCGATGTATCTCCCGCCGTTGAAGTGCGGCTCAAAGGCATAGCGGCTCAGGTATACGGGAGCCTTCGAATTCAGCTCGAGGAAACGCTTCAGACCGCCGCCGTGGTCGTAGTGACCGTGGGACAGGACGCAGATATCGACGCGTGAAAGGTCTATATTCATACGTGCCGCATTGTCCGCGAACAGGGCGGTCTGTCCCGTGTCAAACAACAGGACGCGCCTGTTCAGCTCGATAAAAAGGCTGAGTCCGTGTTCGACGGGCATTCCGCAGACGCTCGTGTTCTCGGTAAGTGCGGTAATTTTCATAAAAATCACTCCTTGAATAATCCGATTGTATCACAAAGGAGTAATTTTGACAAGATACGAGAAAAACTTTCAAAAACGCTTTTACTTTCGCTCGGGATAGGCTATAATAGTTGTGTAAACTTTTATTAACGGGGGCATAATATGGAAGAACTGCTGAGCTTCGGCGGCGTTGAGCTTGAATATTTCTCATTCGGCAGCGGCGAGAGGACGTTTGTTATTCTCCCGGGGCTGGGTACAAGGAGTATACTGTTCTCGCGCATGATGATTCCCGCCGCGTACAAGCGCTTCGGCGACGATTTCACGGTCTATGTCTTTGACCGCAGGAAAAATCTGCCGCCCGTCTATACCGTCCGCGAGATGGCCCGCGACACCGCAAACGCAATGAGAGAGCTGGGACTGAAAAACGCCGATATCTTCGGAGCCTCGCTCGGAGGAATGACAGCGCAGTACATCGCGATCGACTCTCCGGAGCTGGTGCGCAGTCTTGTGCTCGGCTCGACCGCGTCCAGAGTGAACAAAAGGCTTCTCGAGGTCTCGGAAAAATGGGCTGATGCTGCGGACAGCGGCGACCTGAACGCGCTGACGGAGAGCTTCCTCAAGCTGCTCTACTGCGACGCGACGATAGAAAAGTACGGCGATCTGCTCGCGCGGATGAACGACGGCTTGACGGAGGAGGAGCTGCGGCGGTTCTCGGTTCAGGCGAGGGCTATCAGTGACTTCGACGCTTACAGCGAGCTCGAAAAAATCAAATGCCCGGCTCTCGTTATCGGCGTCGAGGGCGACAAGGTCGTCACCGCGGACGCCTCGCGCGAGATCGCAGATAAGCTCGGCTGTGAGATATTCCTCTACCCCGACGCCTACGGTCACTGCGTTTTTGACGAGGCTCCCGATTACAAGGACAGAATACTTAATTTTTTATACAAGCAATGAACAAATGAGAGGTGAATGAGTTATGAACGAATTTTATTACAGAGACGCGCTCAAACTCGGTCAGAAGGAAGCGCGCGCGCGGACGGTCAACGGACAGTCGCCGTGCCTGCCCGTGCTTGAGGACTTTGTTTCCTCGGCGATGATAAACACCGGCGTCGACCTCGGTCTTGTACAGATTCCCGCGGAGCTGATCGTCGGAACAAAGACGCGCGGCAGAGTCAATGCCTTCGCGCCGAATTTTATGCCGGTTCTCGAGGAAGGCTCTGAATTCGCCGACAAGTGGGAAAGACTCTGTCAGGCGCACGTCACAGAGGGCATTCGCGACCCGATCAAGGCGTACGAATACATGAACCGCTTCTATGTTGAGGAGGGCAACAAGCGCGTCAGCGTGCTCAAGTTCTTTGACGCGGTAAGCATCGTCGGCCACGTTATCCGCATCATGCCTACGGGCGACAGCGAGGAGGTCGAGCTGTACAACGAATTCCTCGACTTCTACAAGCTGACAAAAATCAACTTCCTCGAATTCACAAAGAAAGGCAGCTACGCCCTGATGCAGAAAGCTCTCGGAAAAGCTGTCGGCGAATATTGGAGCGAGGACGAAATCAGCCGCTTTACCGGCACCTACTACTACTTCAAAAAGGCTTATATCCAGAACGGCGGCGAAAAGCTGCAGTCCACCGTAGGCGACGCGATGCTCAGCTATATCATGATTTACGGCTACCACGAGCTCAAGGCGTCCGACACCGCCGACATAAAGAAAAATCTCAGCAAGATGTGGAAGGAAGTCGAGCTTCACGCCGAGGAGGAGCAGATCGAGGTAAAAACCGAGCCTGCAGAGGAAAAGAAGAAGGGCGTGATCTCAAAGATGATCACCGCCGCGACCACTCCCGCCGTGCTCAAGGTCGCCTTCATTCACGACGGAACTCCCGAACGCTCCGGCTGGATTCACGATCACGAAAAGGGCAGACGGTATGTAGAGCGTATTTTTGAGGAGAAAATCGTCACTGTTCCCTACTACGACGCTATGGAAAACGACGCGCTCAAGGTTATCGAGGAGGCAATCGAAAACGGCGCGGAGCTGATTTTCACAACCTCTCCCCGACTCGCGCAGGCAAGCCTGAGAGCGGCGGTAGAACACCCCGAAATCAGCATTATGAACTGCTCGCTCAACAAGTCGCACCGCTATATCTCGTCCTACTACACCAGAATGTACGAGGCTAAGTTCATTCTCGGCGCGATCGCAGGCTCGCTGACAAAGAGCGACAAGCTGGGCTATGTCTGCGACTACCCGATCTACGGTCAGATCGCGGGAATCAACGCATTCGCCCTCGGAGCGCAGATGGCTAACCCGCGCGCTAAGGTCTATCTTGAGTGGTCTGCCGTCGACAGCGCGGGAGTCGCCGCGATGAAGCTCATCGAGCAGGGCATTCACTATATCTCCGCTCAGGACACCGCGCGCTTCCGCGAGGACGACCGCGAGATCTACGGTCTTACCTACACCAACGGCGAACGCACCGAGCTCATTGCAACCCCCGTCTGGAAATGGGGCGTTTACTACGAGCAGATCCTCCGCCGCTTCCTCAACAAAACAATGCAGGAAGAATATCAGGAGAGTAACAAGGCGAACAAGGCGCTCAACTACTACTGGGGAATGTCCGCAGGCGTTGTCGACGTGGTTTACGCGCCGAAGATGGAAAAGGCGTCGAAGCGCTTCGCCGATTTCCTGCGCGACGGAATAATCCAGAACGTCTGCACCCCCTTCCTCACTCCGCTGACAAAACAGAACGGCGAGGTCATAGGAGCCGGTCAGAAGTCGCTCGCTCTCGACCAGATCATCAGCATGGACTACCTTGTCGAAAACGTCATCGGAACTATTCCGCAGTACGGAGAATTGAACCCCATGGGCAAGGCTACCGTTGATACCGCCGGCGTCGAACCGGCTCAGGAGCCCGCTCAGGAAGCCGCGAACGATCAGGCAACAACAGAAGGCGGTGAACAGGAGGGAGAAACGGAGGCGGTTGAGTCATGAGAATACTTGCCGTTTCCGACATAGAGTCAAAGTCGCTGTACGACTTCTTCTCGCCGGATAAGGTTGAGGGCGTAGAGCTTATCATCGGCTGCGGAGACCTCAGAGAGGAATATCTGGAGTTTCTGGTGACGATGATAAACGTCCCTCTGCTCTACATACATGGAAATCATGACGATCACTTCAAGCGCGAGCCCGAGGGCTGCGTCTGCATCGACGACAAATTCTACGAGTACATGGGTATCCGCTTTGTCGGTCTGGGAGGCTCGTTCCGCTACAGAGACGGCAGGTACATGTACACGGAGCGTGAAATGAAGCGGCGGATATGGAAGCTCATGCCGAGGATTTTCCGCCACAAGGGATTCGACGTGCTTGTCACCCACTGTCCCGCGCGGCACCTCAACGACTTTGACACCATAACCCACCGCGGTTTTGATTGCTTCAACAAGCTGCTGGAAAAGTACAGACCGAAGCTGTTCATGCACGGTCATATCCACCGCAACTACGGCGCGAGAATTCCGCAGAAGTCCGACCACGACGGCACTCTTGTTATCAACGCGTCCGACTACTGCATTTTTGATATTGATTTATGATACATATGATAAAGGCTCCGCGGTCGCGGAGCCTTTAATTATATCAGTTGCTGGTCGAACTCGTAGAGCGCCTCGTTGATTTCGAAGCGGTCATAGTTGCCGCGGCTGATGAAATATTCTATTATTATGTCAAACTTGCTGCTGTGTGAAAGCGCGAAACCCGCCTTCATCAGCAGCTCTTTTGTCTCCTCCAGCCCCAGCTCCAGCGCTATCGCGAGAGCTACTGCAGTCTGGCGGCTCGGCTTATACAGCCGGTTACCGCGCAGCTTTGAGAACAGCTTGCGGTCTAGTCCCGCCTTCTTGTAGCACTGCGCGTCGGTCATTCCGCTCTCGTCTATCTTGCGCAGCACCATCTCTGAGAAGCTCTCGTCAATTCCGCTCAGAGCGTCGCTGAGGCTTATTGACGGAGCTTTTGCCGCATAGCTCATTTTCTGCTCGGAACGCAGCCCCGGTGATCTGTCAAGGTCAGGCGCGCTTGTCGCTCCAAGCCCCGCAAACGGCGCTTGCGGCACGGAATCCTCAGCGCAGGCATCCTCCTGAACGTTCAGGCGGCTGTCGATATACTGCTTCAGCTCGATCAGCGTCGCGGGCTCGAGTCTTGTTATCCGCTGACGGCGGAATTTCGGGAACATACTATCACCTTTCATTTGCAAAAACGCCCGCGGATCTCCGCGGGCGTTCATCATTAAATTACGTTTGTCTCGTCAAGGAGCTCGTCTGCCGCCTCGGCGGTGTTATCGAGCTGAACCTTGGAGTAACGCGGCATACCTGTTCCCGCGGGAATAAGCTTACCGATGATTACATTCTCCTTAAGGCCTACGAGCGGGTCAGCCTTGCCCTTGATCGCAGCTTCGGTGAGTACGCGGGTTGTCTCCTGGAAGGAAGCCGCGGACATAAAACTGTCGGTGGCAAGCGCAGCCTTGGTGATACCGAGGAGCAGCTGGGTGAAGGTAGCCTCTCTGAGACCATCCTCGCCTGCCGCAATGCGCTTCTTGATCTGCTCGTTCTCGTAGAGCACGTCGTTCTTGTCGTAGGTCTGACCCGAGAGGAAGCCCGTGTCGCCCGCGTCGTCGACTCTGACCTTGCGCATCATCTGACGTACAATGACCTCGATGTGCTTATCGTTGATCTCAACACCCTGCAGGCGGTAGGTCATCTGTACCTCGGAAATGAGGTAGTTCATGACAGCCTCGGGGCCGAGAATGTCGAGAATGTCGTGGGGATTGACGGCGCCGTCGGTGATCTTGTCACCCTTGCGGATCTGGTCGCCCTCCATGACCTTAACGCGGAAGCCGAAGGGAATCAGGTAGGTTCTCTCGTCGCCGGTTTCCTTGTTGTAGATCACTGCGTGACGCGCGTTCTTGATCTCCTCAAAGCGCACCTCACCGTCGATTTCACTGATGATCGCGAGGCTCTTGGGGCGTCTTGCCTCAAAGAGCTCCTCAACACGAGGAAGACCCTGTGTGATATCCTCGCCGCCCGCGACGCCGCCGGTATGGAAGGTACGCATGGTGAGCTGTGTACCGGGCTCGCCGATCGACTGAGCCGCGATGATACCTACAGCCTCGCCGACTGTTACGGGCATGCGGTTCGCAAGGTTAGCGCCGTAGCACTTGCGGCAGGCGCCGTGCTTAGCGCGGCAGGACAGTACGGAACGGATCTTGATGCTCTTTACGCCGGACTCAACGATGATATCAGCTTCGCTGTCGCCCATCATAACGTCCTTTGAAACGAGCACGTTGCCGTTGGAGTCGCAGAAGTCCTCGAGCAGGTATCTTCCGAGCAAACGCTCGCGGAGAGGCTCGATGACGTTTGAGCCGCTGGCTACGATGTCGAAGATTTCAACGCCCTCGGTGGTGCCGCAGTCCTCGTCGCGGATAATTACCTCCTGCGAAACGTCAACAAGACGGCGGGTCAGATAACCCGAGTCGGCAGTACGGAGCGCGGTATCGGCAAGACCCTTACGCGCGCCACGCGAGGAGATGAAGTATTCGAGAATGTTAAGACCTTCACGGTAGTTGGCTCGGATAGGAATTTCGATCGTCTTACCGGAGGTATTCGCGATAAGTCCGCGCATACCGGC
>Ga0326514_10002508_pt1 | contig 11675 bp, 9 predicted proteins | sample 3_2548_0518_D_FD_203653 | JGI IMG/M metagenome (GOLD analysis project Ga0326514, IMG submission 203653) | Bovine rumen microbial communities from UC Davis, California, United States - 3_2548_0518 | ecosystem: Host-associated > Mammals > Digestive system > Stomach > Rumen | place: USA: California... | reverse complement strand
ATGAAGGTGGTGCGGAAGGTGCCCATGTATTTGCGGCCGTACATCGACTTCTCTCCCCATGTGCCGAACAGCTCGGAGAGCTTCATCTCTGTGTCGGCGATGAGGTGGAACGGCAGTTCATTCTTGGAAATGAACTTCTGGTGCGATTTCTCGTCCTGCACGCTGACGCCGAGCACATCGTAGCCTTGCGCCTTGAGGGCGTCGTAGTTGTCACGCAGGTTGCAGGCCTGGGCGGTACAGCCGCTGGTCATGTCCTTGGGGTAGAAATATAGTACTAATTTCTTGCCGGCGTAGTCACTCAGCTTAATCTCGTTACCGTTTTCGTCTCTGCCCAGGATTTCGGGCGCTTTGTCTCCAATGTTCATAGTTATTTTATTTTAATTGTTCTAATAGTAATTCTATCAGGCGGGGCACGCCGTACTGTTCGATGTCCTGCTCCCGAATCCAGAAATAGTCGGCGGGCAGTGGCGGCCGTTCGTCGGTCTCCCAAAGGTAGAAGTCGGCGAAGAGGACACGGTGGGTCAGGACGTGCTTTTGGTTCCGACGCAACAGGATTGCACCGCAGGGTGGCTCTGTGGTGAGCCACGGCTCGTAGAGCCCCTGCCAGATGTCTCCTACGGGGCGGCGGTGGATGGCTGTCATACCTTTGCACCTTATATAGATATAGGTGAAGTGACGTTCCTTGACCTTGAGCGTCTTTAGCTTGACGGGGAGAGCGGCGACGCGGCTCTCACGGAAGGCGACACAGGATTCCATCAGCGGACAGGTCTCACAGTGGGGAGACTGGGGGGTGCAGACAGTGGCACCGAAGTCCATGATGGCCTGGTTGTAGGTAGCGGCAACACCGTTGCACTGCGGCCGTTCGGGGAGAAGGGCCTGCGCCAGGGTGGCGAACTCTTTCTTGCCCTCGGTGGTGTTAATGGGTGTGGCAATGCCGAAGTGGCGACTGAGTACGCGATATACATTGCCATCGACGACAGCAACGGGTAGGTCAAAAGCTATGGAGCCGATGGCTGCAGCAGTATAGTCGCCCACGCCCTTCAGGGCCTTCAGTCCGGCGAAGGTGGTGGGGAAACCGCCATCCGCAACGATCTGGTGAGCGGCAGCGAGGAGGTTGCGGGCGCGGCTGTAGTAGCCCAGCCCCTGCCATTCTCGCAGCACTTCGTCCTCGGTGGCAGCGGCGAGGTCGGCAACCGTCGGCCAGCGACGCATGAAACGTTCCCAATAGGCCCATCCCTGCTTCACTTGTGTCTGCTGGAGGATAATCTCCGACAGCCAGATGGCGTACGGGTCGCGCGTCTGCCGCCAGGGCAGCTCACGGCCGTTCTCGCGGAACCAGTGGAGGAGTGCTGTTGTAAAATCGTTCATACTACTTCGATTCGTTTTGTTGGCATCGGACTTAACGGACGGGTGCGAACTGTTTGATGTTACTCTTCGGAAAGTAAGTTCGTGTAAGTCCGTTTAGTCCGATGCCAAATCACAGTTTGCCTTGCTCACCGAGATAGCTGTCCTTGAATCCTAAGAAGTAGAGCACACCGTCGAGTCCGATGGTGTTGATGCTCTGCTTGGCGTTGGCCACGACACGCGGCTTGGCGTGGAAGGCAATGCCGAGTCCGGCCTCCGAAATCATGGGCAGGTCGTTGGCACCGTCGCCCACGGCAATTGTCTGTGCCAGGTTCACCTTCTCCACCTGGGCAATAAGTTTCAACAGTTCTGCCTTGCGGTGGCCATCGACAATTTCACCGACGTAGCGTCCCGTCAGTTTGCCGTCTTCACCTATCTCCAGTTCATTGGCATAGACATAGTCAATGCCGTATTTGCGTTGCAGGTACTCACCGAAGTAAGTAAAACCGCCGCTGAGAATGGCTATCTTGTAGCCGCAACGCTTGAGGATGGTCATCAGACGGTCAACGCCCTCGGTGATGGGCAAATGTTCAGCAATATCCTGCATGACGCTCACGTCAAGACCCTTCAACAGGCTGACTCGCCGTGTGAAACTTTCCTTGAAGTCAATCTCACCACGCATGGCGCTCTCAGTGATTGCCCTGACCTCGGCTCCCACTCCGTTGCGCTCGGCCAGCTCGTCGATGCACTCCGTCTGAATGAGCGTCGAGTCCATGTCGAAGCAGATCAGGCGGCGCATGCGCCGGAACATGTCGTCGCGCTGGAACGAGAAGTCTATCTCCATTTCAGACGAAAGCCTCATGAACTGCCGCTGCATCTCCTGCCGGTCGTGTGGCTCACCGCGCAGCGAGAACTCTATGCACGCCCTGACGTGCTTGCCTGGATTTTTGATGCTCTTACGTCCTGTCAGACGGATGATAGAGTCGATATTCAGTCCCTGGTCGGCAATGACGCGGGTGGCCGCCTCTATCTGGCGTGCCTCCAATTGTCGTCCCATGACCATGAGGATGTAGCGGTTCTTTCCTTGATGCCCCACCCAGTCTTCGTACTCGTCGTCGCTGATGGGCGAGAAACCGATGTTCACCTGCAGCTCCGTGGCCTTGAACAGCAGTTCCTTCATAACCTGTCCTGAGTGCATCTCGTCCATGCGTATAAGGATGCCGAGCGACAGTGTTGAATGTATGTCAGCCTGACCGATGTCGAGGATTTGTGCGTCGTACTTGGCTAAGATGCCCATGATGGAGGCGGTCAGCCCCGGACGGTCCTGGCCTGTGATGCGCACCAGTATTTGCTCTTCGTTCTTCATATTCTTTGTTTCTATCTTCTGCGTCGTTTATGTCTCTTGGCTTGTTTCTGCATCTTCTGAGGCTTGCGGGGCGTTTTGCCTTTCGCTTTTGCAGGGACAGGGGGCTGCACAGGGGCGATGGCCTGACTGAGGGGGGTGGAGGCCGGTGAACAGAGGACACGGCACACACGGTCCTGGAAGTTACGTCCGTCAGCCACGCGGAGTACGCCTTGGTTCATGATGGCGAAGCACAGGTCGTGACCACCGGCGGTGGTGCAGTATCCTGCCAAGGCTGAAACACAGGTGACGGTACCCGTCTTTGCCCGTACATTACCTTCGGCAGGAGTACCTTTCATGCGGCTTTTCAGTGTCCCATCTATACCGGCTATGGGCAATGCCTGTAGCAAATGTCCGATAATTGCCGGGTTGTGATAAGCGTAACGCAGCAATCGGACGTGCATCTCTGGCGTGACATAGTTATATAGTGAAAGCCCCGACCCGTCGGCCACCTTGTAGTCAGAAGGGTTCAGCCCTACCTGTTGCACAAGTCTCTCTATGCTCTGCCGGGCATGTTTGGCTGTTGCAGGACGGCCACCAGTGGCAGCAGCCAACTGATAGAATACGGCCTCGGCGTACAGGTTGTCGCTGTCCTTCATCATCAGCCGCAGTATATCGTCGATAGTGCGCACTGTCGTACAGATCATGGTGGCCTGGGCGGGCAGTCGGCCCACGGTAATCTGGGCATCAACCGTGACCCCGCTGTTTCGCAGTGCCAGCACGAGCCTTTCAGCAAAGTTGTCCTTCCTGCCACAGAGCAGCGGTGACAATGTGGGGTTGTCGTCATCCCAGCACCAGCCTTCGCCAAGCAGGTCGTCGTCCTTCATGGAACGGTCGGCTACGATGTTTCCTTGTATGGCGTAGATGCCCATCTGGCGCACACTCTCGGCAAAAGCCTTCATGTCATCGGCGTCAAAAGCCGGATCCATTCCCCCCACACAGATAAGACTACCCTTCAGTGTGTTGTCTCTGACCGTACCTGTATAGTATAAAGAGGTGCGCAACTGATAGTCACCGCCCAGCCGGTCCAGCGCCGTAATGGCGGTGACGAGCTTCTGGGTTGAGGCGGGCCGCATGGTCTGACGCTCGTTGTGGCAGTAGATGGCAGAGTCTGCAGTGAGGTCATAGACCATCAGCCCCAGTTGCGATGTCTGCAGTATCTTGTCTGTAAGTAGTGTGTCGAGTCGCTGCTGTATATCCGTCGGGTAGGGCAGTGGTTCGGCTGGCTGGTATTCTACACCTTGTGCTGCTATGCACAAGATGGCCAGGTTAAACAGTATGGTAAGCAGGTATTTTCTCATTTTCGCGTACAAAGGTAGGAAATTATTGTGAATAATGTGCCCGGTCGAGCGCTTTTTTCCCAAAAAGAATTATGAATTATGAATAATTTCGTATCTTTGCAGCGTCAAAACAGCGAATATATGGTTTATAAGTACGACTTTTTGATTATCGGTGCAGGTGTGGCAGGTATGAGCTATGCCTTGAAGGTTGCCCGTGAGAAGAAGGGAAGTGTCTGCATGATATGCAAGACTTCTCTCGATGAGGCCAATACGTCGTTTGCACAGGGCGGTGTGGCCAGCGTGACGAACCTGGCAGTGGACAATTTCGACAAGCACATCGAGGACACGATGGTGGCTGGCGACTATATCAACGACCGGCAGGCTGTTGAACAGGTGGTGCGTAAGGCTCCCGAACAAATCAGGGAACTGGTCAACTGGGGTGTTAACTTCGACCGCAAGGAGGACGGCACGTTCGACCTGCACCGTGAGGGTGGCCACTCGGAGTTCCGCATACTGCATCATGCTGACGACACAGGAGCGGAGATTCAGCGCGGACTGATGGAGGCTGTACGTGCCTGCCCCGATATCACTGTCAAGGAGAACCATTTCGCCGTGGAGATAATCACCCAGCACCATTTGGGTGTCCGCGTCACCCGACGCTCACCCCATATACAGTGCTATGGTGCCTATGTGCTGAATCCTGACACTGGGAAGGTGGACACCTACCTGTCGAAGATCACGGTCATGTGTACTGGTGGCTGTGGTGCTGTCTATCTGACTACGTCGAACCCTGTCATTGCCACGGGCGACGGTATCGCCATGGTCTATCGTGCCAAGGGCACCGTCGCCGACATGGAGTTTGTACAGTTCCATCCTACCGTGCTCCACAATCCGAAGGAGACGCACCCCGCCTACCTCATCACTGAGGCCATGCGCGGCTACGGGGGTATCCTGAAATTGCCAAACGGCGAGACGTTCATGGAGAAATACGACGAACGGCTCAGTCTGGCTCCGCGTGACATCGTTGCCCGTGCTATCGATAAGGAGATGAAGATTCATGGTTTGGATCACGTCTGTTTAGACGTGACACATAAACCGGCTGACGAGACGCGCCACCACTTCCCCAACATCTATCAGAAGTGTCTTTCCATCGGTATCGATATCACACAGGACTATATCCCCGTGCGCCCTGCTGCTCACTACATGTGTGGCGGCATCAAGGTCGATTTGAACGGCCAGTCCTCCATCGAGCGCCTCTATGCCCTCGGCGAGTGCTCGTGTACAGGCTTGCATGGCGGCAACCGCTTGGCTTCAAACTCACTCATCGAGGCTGTGGTCTATGCTGATGCTGCCGCTCAGGACTCACTTCAGCACGTTGATCTGTACGATTTCAACGAACGTGTGCCTGAATGGAATGATGAAGGCACGATGACCAACGAGGAGAAGGTGCTTATCACACAGTCTGTCCGTGAGGTCAACCAGATTATGGCCAATTATGTCGGCATCGTCCGTAGCGACCTGCGTTTGCACCGTGCCTGGGACCGTCTCGACATGCTTTACGAGGAGACCGAGCGTCTCTTCAAGCGTGTGAAAGCCAGCCGCGACATCTGCGAACTGCGCAATATGATCAATGTTGGCTACCTCATCACTCGCTGGGCCTTGGAGCGAAAGGAATGCCGTGGCCTGCACTTCACCACCGACTACCCCTTGCACGCGTACGACAAAAAAGAAGGGGTGTCATAGCCTGACAATGAACAGTAAGCGTGGCAGGTGTTGTCATAAACGACCACACCTGCCACGCTTCATTTTTTTATAGGATAAACCTCTATACCAAGTGCTTGATGAGATCTTCGCGATCACCAGGCAGCATGTCGATGACGGGAATCTCAACCATTGTGTAGCAGCCGGGCTGCAGGCGCATCGACGCACGTGCCACGTTCACCAGCACCTGACCCGTCAGCGCCGGGTTGTTGATACTCATGTTGAACTCTAAGCGCTGGTTCTGCGTCTTGCCGCTCACACCCTTGCGCACCAGGTGTACACCGTGGCCCATATCGCGCACATCGTCAACCGACTCCACCTGGAACACGTGTGTCTCGTCGTTGGCAAAGTAGGGGTCGGCCTTGATGGCAGCCGTCACCTCGTCAAGCTTGGCACCGTCCTCTAACTCCACATACACCATGCGGCGGTGGATTCCCTCACCGAGGGGGATGGTCATAGACAAGGCGTTTTTCACACCGGCCTTTGAGCGGACGCAGACCGAGTGGCCCATCGACATGCCGGGGCCGAAGTTGGTGTAACTCAGTCCTTTAGGAGCGAGACTCTGCATCAGCGTACGGACGATGGAGTCCGATCCCGGATCCCAGCCGGCGGCGATGACGCTCACCGTCTTCGTTTCTTTATTAATAGGTGTGAGGGCTGCGCGGTAGTCCAGAATACTGGTGTGGATGTCGAACGAATCGACGGTGTTGATGCCCAAGGGCAGTATCTGCCGGGCATACTCCTCACACGAGCGGGTGGGGGTGGCCAGGATGGCCACGTCCACGTCTTTCAGTTCGCGGATGTCCTTCACTACGTCATACTGTGCCAGTTCCTGAGGCTTGTTCTCGGCACCGTTGCGGCGCACGATGCCTGCCACTTCAAAGTCGGGTGCTTCCTCCAGAGCCTGGAGTGCATACTTCCCGATGTTGCCGTAACCTACGACGGCTGCTCTGATTTTCTTCATAATTATTGTATTAAAAAGCGCTCAAATGTTGGTTGTGTTCTGATTTTGGCTGCAAAATTACGCAAAATCCGCGAAATACGTAACAAAAAGATGATAAAAAATCTACTTTTTGCGTCTTTTTGACATTTTGTCATTAAAAAGCCCCAGAATACAATAAACAGAAAGTTCCAGTCGTTAATTTATGTGTATATATACAAAAAGAGTAGCTTATGATTGAATATATCAAGGGCGAGCTGACCGACCTGACACCGGCGTTTGCCACCGTTGAGGCTGCCGGGGTGGGGTATGGCCTGAATATTTCGCTGAACACGTTTACTGCCATCCAAGGCAAGAAGGAGGTAAAACTCTATGTCTTCGAGTCCATCCGCGAGGATGCGTATGTACTCTACGGTTTTATCAACAAGAAAGAACGTGAGATGTTCGAGCTGCTCATCACCGTCAGTGGGGTGGGGGCGAACACGGCGCGGATGATGTTGTCGGGCATGAGCGTGACGGAACTGTGCAACGCCATCTCTACCGGCAACGCCAAGCTGATACAGAGCGTGAAGGGTGTTGGCAAGATGACAGCGCAGCGCATCATCGTTGACCTGCGGGACAAGATTGTAGCCTTAGGTATTGCCGACGAGATACCCGCAGGGGGCACGATGGCGGCACCGGTGAACAACGCCGTGCGCGATGAGGCCGTGGCTGCCCTAACCATGCTGGGATTCTCGCCCGCCCCGACGCAGAAGGTCGTTGTGAAAATACTTCAGGACCAGCCTACGCTGCCCGTTGAGCAGGTCGTGAAGCTGGCCCTGAAACAAATCAAATAATGTAGTCTATAGGTGGTCAGAACAGGAAAGCCTTTTCTAACCAATAAATGAGGATACCGGCCAGGTAGCCTGCGAAGGCTATCCATGTGATACGTTTCATGTACCAGCCGAAGGTGATCTTCTCCAAGCCCATGACAACCACGCCGGCAGCGGAGCCGATGATGAGCATTGAGCCGCCCACGCCGGCACAGTAGGCCAGCAGCTGCCAGAAAATGCCATCGACGGCCATTGCACCCTCTGCAGCTACAGGGTACATACCCATGCAACCGGCCACCAGAGGCACGTTATCGACGATGGATGAAAGGACACCGATGATACCGTTGATGACGTAGTAGTTGCCAGCAAACGTCTCGTTCAATCCCTCGCCGAGTGCGGTCAGTACGCCGATTTCCTGTAGTACGGCCACGGCCATCAGGATGCCGAGGAAGAACATGATGGTCGAGAGGTCTATCTTGGAAAGCAGGTCGGAGACGCGCTTGGCCATCGTGTCGTCTTCCGATGTGTTATAATGGAATATTTCTGTCACTACCCACAGGATGCCCAGCACCAGCAGGATGCCCATGAACGGCGGCAGGTGGGTCAACGTCTTGAAAATGGGCACGAAGCACAGACCGCCGACACCGAGCCAGAAGATGGTGGTGCGCTGGGCCTGGGTAAACTGGCTTACCTCAGCCTTTGGCAGGTTCTGCTCCTTATCGAACTTTCCTTTCAGTGAGTATTGCAGGATGAATGCAGGAACGAGCATGGACACGAGCGAGGGGATGAAAATCTCGGTCAGCACGCCTTGTGTCGTGATGACACCCTTGATCCAGAGCATGATGGTAGTCACGTCACCGATGGGTGAGAAGGCACCGCCGGAGTTGGCCGAGATGACCACGAGGGCGGCATAGATGAGACGGTCTTCTCGATTCTGCACCAGCTTGCGCAGGACCATGATCATGACAATTGAGGTAGTGAGGTTGTCGAGGATGGCGGACAGGAAGAAAGTCATGAAGGCCATGCGCCACATCAACTTGCGTTTGGAGCGTGTCTTCATGGCATCGCGCACGAAATTGAAGCCGCCGTTGGAATCGACGATCTCGACAATGGTCATGGCACCCATCAGGAAGAATAGCGTGCCGGCAGCATCGCCTAAGTGGTGCTCGATGACCTCGCTGATGTGGTGGACTACCTCACCGGCGGGCACATCAGGATAAAAGCCTTCGGCTCCCATCATGAGCAGCGTCCAGCATACCACACACATGAGCAGTGCCTTTGCTGCCTTGTTTACTCGCGTCACGCTCTCCAAGGCTATACCTAAATAGCCGATACAGAAGAAGGCGACAATCAGAATTGTTAATGTGTTCATAATTTATGTGTTTTAAGATTTTGTGTGCAAAGGTAGTAAATTATTGAGAATAAACCATTGTTATTCGGCGAAAAATTAGTAATTTTGCCCACATTATGGGAAAGATCATCGTAGCCGGTATCGGTCCGGGCAGCAGAGAGGACATGACGCCTGCCGTTCAGCAGGCTGTCAGCAGTGCCGACGCCGTCGTTGGCTATAAGTACTACTTCCAGTTTATCGGGCCTTATCTGTCTGAAGGCTGTGAGTGTGTCGATACGGGCATGAAGAAAGAGCGTGAGCGTGCCGAGCAGGCTTTCCTGCTGGCTGAACAGGGAAAGACGGTGGTGGTCGTATCGTCGGGCGATGCCGGCATCTATGGCATGGCTCCGCTCATGTTCGAGATGCGGCAGCAGAGGCAGACGGACGTGGACATTGAGGTGCTTCCGGGCATCTCGGCTTTTCAGAAGGCGGCTTCCCTTCTCGGTGCGCCTATTGGCCATGACCTGTGCATCATCTCGCTCAGCGACCTGATGACCCCGTGGGAGTTTATCGAGCGTCGCATTAGGGCGGCTGCGTCGGGTGATTTCGTGACAGCTGTTTATAATCCCAAGTCTCATGGCCGCTACTGGCAGCTCTATCGTCTGCAGGAACTCTTCATTGAGGAAAGACAGCGGTCAGGCCTGTTCCGACCAGGAATGAGTGCAGCTGACATTCCCGTGGGCTATGTCCGTCAGGCGGGACGTGAGGACGAGCAGGTGAGGGTCACCAGCCTCGGAGCCTTCGACCCCGAAGATGTGGATATGTTCACGGTGATTCTGATAGGCAATTCGCAGTCGTATGTGGATGCTGACGGCAAGATGGTCACGCCCCGTGGCTATTTCCGTGACGATGAATTCCCAGTTGAGAAGGTCGGGCAGTCCATCATGACAGAGTCTTTCCGTACTATCGAGGGTGAACTGTCGCGGCGAGACTGGCCTTTAGACCACAAATGGGCTTTGCTTCACGCCATCCATACGACAGCCGATTTCGACATGGAGAAAATTCTCTATACCGACGAAGGGGCTGTCGAGACATTATATAATAAGGTGGAGGACGGAACGCTGAAAACCATTGTGACAGACGTGACGATGGTGACGAGCGGCATACGCAAAGGTGCCCTCCAGCGTCTGGGTGTCGAGGCGAAGTGCTATCTCGGCGATCCTCGTGTGGCGGACATGGCCGCTACGCTCGGCATCACCCGCACGCAGGCCGGCATCAGGCTGGCCGTCGAGGAACATCCTGACGCCCTCTTCGCCTTTGGCAATGCACCCACGGCATTGATGGAACTCTGCGATCTCATCCGGCACGGCAAAGCCTGTCCTGCCGGCATCATCGCCGCTCCCGTAGGCTTCGTCCATGTCCGTGAGTCCAAGCACATGGTGAAGCCCTTCCGTGACATCCCCAAGATAATCGTTGAGGGCCGCAAGGGTGGTTCGAATCTCGCTGCTACTCTCTGCAACGCCATTCTGACGTTTGACGATGCGGCACAGTTGAGGCCTGGACGCGACCTTTAGAGAGAAGAGAAAGAGGATGCTGTCAGCCGAGGCACCGTCTCATGGTCTCGAGCTTGGCCTCTGTTTCCTGCCATTCCTGTTGCTTTGTGCTATCTTTCAGCAATCCGCCTCCGGCATAGAGACGGTAGTGATTGCCGTTAACGTTCATGCAGCGGAGTGAGACGTAGAGGTGGGTGGAAAGTTCGCCCTGAGGTTGGTGTGGAAGTTGCAGCGGTCCCATGAATCCACTATAGTAGCAACGTGGCCTGTGCTCGTTCCGGGTGATGAACTGCATGGTCTCCCGTTTGGGCAGTCCGCAGACGGCCGGTGTGGGGTGTAAGGCTTGCAGGAGGTTGCCGATGTGTCGGTCGTCAGGAAGGGTGAATGTGAAATCGCTCCGCAGATGGACGAGGTTGGCCGCCCGGACCGTGCGAGGCCCCTCCTCGCGGAAATCGCCGGTGAACTGTTCCAGACATTCAGCGATGTAGGTGGCCACGATGCGCTGTTCCTCAATGTTCTTGGTGCTCCACGTGGCGTTCTCGCCTTCTCCTCTGAGTTGTTCTCCTTCTAACAGCATCGTACCAGCCAGGGCGATGGTGCGCCATTCGCCACCGTGGCCCTCAAGCAGTATTTCGGGCGTGGCGGTCAGCCATGTGCCGCTCTGCTCTGTATGGACCAGGGCGATGAACATGCGGGGGTAGAGCTGGCAGGCGCGGTGGAAGAGCGTCACGGGCTCAATGGCTTCATGTGTCGTCTCGTCTGAACACCGTGCAAGAACAATTTTCCGGAATGTGCCCTCTGTGAGCTGCGTGTGGAAATTGGCAAAATCTATGGCGTAAGATGAATCCACGGGCGAGAGAGTGGCAGCGACAGGCGGCGGTGTCATGACCGGTGGTAATGGGCAGACCGTGGCCGAGCCTTCTATCACGACGATGGGCTGTCCCTGTTTCACTTCGAAGGGTGCAATGACAAAACCGGAACAGCCGTTCAACTGTGTGCAGGACAACAGTTCGCGGGTCTCGCCTTCCACACGCATGCAGTGGTCGGCATGGGGCAGGCGGTAGAGGGCAAAGGCAGCGTGCGAGGCTTGTCTCATTTCTTTGGCTTGATGACATAGTTTGTGACGCGGACAGAGGAGATGAGGTCGCCGGAAGTGTCGCGGATATCGACATTCCAGACGTGCAGGGTGGTTCCCCTGTGCAGCAGGCGGGCATAGGCCGTGACGGTGTCACCCTCTGCAACAGCCTTCACAT
>Ga0326514_10002507_pt1 | contig 11675 bp, 17 predicted proteins | sample 3_2548_0518_D_FD_203653 | JGI IMG/M metagenome (GOLD analysis project Ga0326514, IMG submission 203653) | Bovine rumen microbial communities from UC Davis, California, United States - 3_2548_0518 | ecosystem: Host-associated > Mammals > Digestive system > Stomach > Rumen | place: USA... | reverse complement strand
TAATTGTTTCTTTGGGCGTATATGCATGACCTGTTCGCATCATCCGAGGTCGCTGTTTGCCAAACGGCTTTCCAGGAACCTCAAAGGACATTACGAAGTGGTTATTCATTCACTACTTCACCCGTCTCTTCATCGACAACATCGACATATTCGACTTCGTCATTTACGAGAGTCATGTCTGCGGAAAGATCAGATTTGATGGTTTCGTCTTCAGCAATCTTCCGCATGATGTCCGTGGACAGCGGTGCGTACTTCAGAACCTTTTTGATGACGGTTTTCTTCGCCATTTCATCAAAGTTTGTCTGCCACGGAGAGAACCCCGCCTGTGCCGCCTTGCTGAAACGGTTCATGTGCTTCTTCACATCGTCCATAGACATAACGGAGAATCCTTCGCCACCGTTCACCAGTTTGAAGACAGCATAGTAATAGATGACATCGCCACGGTCTTTGACTGCGGGTTTGTGGACGAGTTTCGGATTAAGACCGAGTTCGTATTCAAACTCATCGTTTTCGCAGACTTCTTCGGCATAAATTGTCTTGACCTGACCGCTACGGTATGCAAGATCGATCAAGCCTTTATAGCCAATCTGAAACTGCGCTTCCAGTGTTCCTTTGTTTTTATAGGGAATCAGATATGCCTGTCCAAGCGGTGTATTCGGTTCAAGACCCAACTGCGCTGCGTTCATCATTCCTGCGAGGAAGGATGTCGGAGTACACTGCTGAAGCTGTTTGTTATTGCTGATGGCAGACAGTACGATGCGGGTAAATCTTTCAGGTGTGATCGTGTTTGGAAGAGCCTTCTTGATTTCCGGCATCATCACATTCACGTAGTCCTTCATGGTCTGAGGCTTTTTCTTTTCAGCCACTGCGTTGTTTGTAGCCTTTGCTAATGGAGCCTTTGCTTCTTTGATTTCAGTCATTTTGTTTTTTATTCTCCTCTGTATTTTCTGAACTGGCAGTCACCTGCGATGACAGCCAACTTGTTGATGCATTCGTGATAACGTCCACCGTGATGGTCTTCGAAGTTTGCTTCCACTTCGACAAACCGTGGGTATTCTTTGATGACCCTGACTTCATACGGAACGTGCGCTCCTGTTGCCATCACGTCATTCCATGTGAAGCCTTTGGTACACCTGTGAATCAAATCGCCAGGATTCAGTTTGAAATCAAGTTCTGTGCTTTTCATTTATCGTTCCTTTCCAAAGGTCATAGGCTCGTGAGACTGCAATGTTTTGTTTTGTCATGTGATGAGTAGTGTTATGTTGTTTTTGACTGTTCTATAGTGTCCAATAATTGCGTAATCGGCTTTGTAATACAGACTGCATTGCAGTCACAAGAACCCATGACCTTCTAAACCTTTTAGAGTTCTTTCTCCTTGAACGTGAACCGTCTTGACCCTTTCTTATCTGCTTTCCAAGAGACACGGAATTGAGTGCTTTCACCCTTCGTTGCTTCTTTCATTGCAACCTTAATCTCGTTCTTGTACTTTTCAGACAATTCCTTCAGGTTCTTCTGCTGTTCGTTTAATGCTTGCAAAGCAATCAACGTATCCTCGTATTTGTTAAGGTCTACTGTTTCGCCTTCTTCCCCATTAGGGAACATGCTTGCAATAGTGTCTGACGTACTTTCACTACCATCAATTTCGACTGGCTCTGCTGACTGGACATGTTCCCAAAAGTCCTGAATTTCATTCAGCATCATTTCGATAAACTCATCGTCTCTAGCAATCGAATTGATGTGATACTTATTGCCCTGGATTGTTGCCAAGTACCATGTCTTACGTCCTGTGCAAGCCATGTAAAGCTGAACCTGTGCATAGTGCGATGGCGGTACTTCTCCGTTCTCGTAATCGAATCTGTTCATGCCAGTAAATTTGCACTCAAGACCCGCCGATTCTCCTTTGATGAGGAAGTCCACATGCGTTCTAATGAACGGATACTCCTTGATCCCGTATGCGTAATTGGAACGCTGAATCTTTTTCCCAGTTTTCATTGCAAACCGTCTACCGTTGATTGCCTCCGTCTCGGAGCCAAACCATACTGCATCACGATCCGAGATATCCTCCGGTTCAGTAAGACCGACTTTTTCGCTCCACAATGTGTACTTGGATTTGTAAGGATTGAAACCAAGGATGCTTCCGACATCAGATCCACCTACGTATGCAGTGCGGTTCTCGATGTCATTCCGCATGTTCTTTACTCTTTCCCTCGTATGGTGAATTGTCATTACTCGACTCCTTCTACGTGATATCTTCCGTATCCGCTAGACCGACCTGACCCAATGCCGAGTCCGAATCCTGCGAGGTTGATGATGTTTACGATCTGTTCAGCAGAGAATGCGCCTCCGCTCATGTACTGAATCGTGATTGTTGCTTTCCACCCTGTGAAACGGTTCTGTCTTGTAAGTATTGGTGCGCCACGTTTCGGAGACATCAACTTCTCGTCAACGTAATGCTCAGTGAATTCAATGGGAACAAGGTTTCCAGGAGCCACTACGTTTGCACATGCATCAAACTTTGTTGCGTATGTGTCGATACCGTTACGAACTACTGCCTGTCCGAATGACTTCTTCAGTCCGAATGTGCTGATGCATGGAGCATTTTTCTTCAACAGTTCCTTCAGAGTTTTCTCTGTGTATTCGCCCTCCGGCAGCGGATCTCTCCAGTGCATTGCGGTGATGATGTCATCCCACTTGTTGACTTCACGGATTGTCTTTCCTCTGTCATTGCGCTCATCCGTGAGCATCTGCACTGTACGTCTGTTCATCTTGTTGAGAATGAGATCTGTGTCACCTGCGATTGTGACCTTCATGGTGTGTTTTTCGATTGGTTTTACTACGATTGTTTTTTCTTCCTTTGCCATTTTCAAATTCCTTCCTTTTCTATTTGGTTATCCGTAAGCCTGTATGGATGCACTATTTAGTGTTGTAAAGTTATGATTTGTTCTAATGTCTTTTTTAGTAAGCTATAATGGTCTATGCTGTTCTGTAAGTTGCTGTCCTGTATGAGTGCCAATGCACCCATACGGACCTACGGATTGTAGCTACGTGAAGGCTATGTAACGTTTTGTGGTGTCTTGTTTTGTTCTGCTATGTTAGTTGCTGTCCTGTTCTGTACTAGCCTTCAAATCGAAGGTTTATTTCGATGCAATGTTCTGAGATAAATTGTTCTAACTTGACCTGAATTGATCTGTCCGATCTTGCAATATGTTTGGTGCATTGCACCGAGGTAAACCCTCGATTGAACGTGAACTCATGAAGCTACACTGATATGTTCTAAAATTGATATGTTGTTATGCAGTGCGGTATGTTGTTATGCGGTATCGTGTTCTGCAGTGAATTGTAATGACTTCTTATATGCTGTTTTGTAATAGCTACCAATGTAGCTTTATGAATCCACGTTCCGTAGTAATTGAATTACTTTGCGATTATCGGCTAGGTTCGATGCTTTGTTTTGTCCTGTTTTGTCGTGTCCTTTTCTGTCCTGTTATAAGCTGTATTGGTGCAAAGCACCGAATCTAACCGATAATCTATTCAGTTTTCAAAGATCTATGCAGTTAAGACTGCATCTATTTCATCGATTACTCTTTCCAGTTCGATGATTGATTTGTACCTGCTCCTGAATGAGGCGAGTTCCTGCTTTGCCTGTTTGAGTAATACTGAGTATCTGTCCTCGTTTCGTACTGTGAATGTGACTGGTCTGTAAACCTTCTGCTCCGAGTCATGTTGAACCAATCTGTATGTGACTGGTTCAGTCTCTTCTTTTTCGATATGGACTACGAATGACCTACAAACCTGTCTCGCTTGTTCAAGTCTCCACTTTTCGGCAGCTGTGCTGTCATCCCAGTCGAAGCATTTATGGAGTTCAGTCCTTGGATCCCTGGCGAGACTTAGTACCTGCTCCGATGTAAATTCCTCGCCATACTCGGATGTCAGTTCGTCATAGCACTTCTGTGCATCGGCTTTGAATTTAAGCCATCCCCACTGAACGCTCATGATTCAACCTCCACGTCTGTGTTCCCATACATTCCTTCCGCTCTGCTTGGTGGTACAATGCCTCTGAAATATCCGAGGGAGTTCGCCATGATCTTGAATTCGCCAAGACCGATTTTTATTGCCCAACCATTGTTGGCTGTCAGCCTGTCACGGGCAGTCTTGCCAGTGATACGACCGTCTTCCCATGCCTGAAGCACTTCCATGTCCATCTCGGCTCTGAACCACCGAGAATCTTCTGATTCGTCATACCGATGTTTGAAGGGGTAGATTTCTCTGATTTCCTTCATCGTGAGTTCACTTGTCATAACGGCAACCTCTCATTTGCTGTGAAGAAGTCCTGTGCCTTTTTCCGTCTGTTGTTCGCTTGCTTGAAGCGGATCTTCGCCAGTTTCGTTTCATGCTCAATGGAGCGCATGATTTCGTCCTTGTCCTTTGTCAGTCGGTATCCGTATGCTCCGCTGATGATGTAGACATCGTGGTCGGCATCTTCACCGAAGCCATTGTTGAATTCTCTGACTTTGTATTTGAGCATTCTCGGCTGAGTAGTGATCTCGGATGATTTTTTCCAACGGCTTTCCACAATGCCGAAGACTTCTCTTTCCGGCTTCCGTCTTGCCCTCATAACGCCACCACCACAACGGTCAGTATGACTGCGAGAATCATTCCGGCAAGACCGCCGAAGAACATCTGTGTTCCAAGTTCGAATACATCTGAAACCTCGTATGAAATTTTCATAATTTTGTTCGCTTGTCCTTTCGTTTGTTATTTCCTAAAATCGAATTGCCAACGGTTGAGATCAAATTGGTTCGCATCAAATTCCTTTCTCGGAAGAGGCATCTGTTAGACGGATGCCTTTTTCGTTAGTTCTTCCTCCGTGATGCCCATGACAGTAAGCACTGAGGACAACCGAACCTTGTTTGCATCCAGGTAATTGATGGTCATCTGCTTCTTGTCGATTTCCTGTGCTGCTTTGAAGCATTTCTCAGCCATTACCCTTCCGCATCCGAACAGTCTGGAAATCTCCGTCACGCTTACGAAGAATGAATTGACCAGTTCCTCACGGCTTTTTCTGACTCTTGGCATCTGTGTTCCTCCTTTCACACGCTTACTTTTTTGTTGCTATTTAGCAACATTCTTTGCAAAAAAATAGTCCGATATCTCGCTGTCAGGAATGCCGAGGTAGTTTGCCCAATTGAATATGTCAGTGGACTTGAATTCACGTATGCCGTTGATTCTTAGATTTACACTCGATACAGACTGGTGCGTTTCATCGGCAAAGTTTTTAAGAGTTTTGTATCTCTCTACGATCTTTCCCCTCAAGCGAGAATAATCGAATTGAACCTTATCCATGTGCGCCTCTCTTTCTAGTTGCGATATCGCTTCTGTACTGTTGCTGTATCTCAACAATGACTTTATACCACACGAAAAATATGTTTGCAACACTTTTTTTGCTTTTTCGCAACAAATAATTTGCATTTTGGCACGTTCATCCTTATTCTATAGATGAAAGGAATAATCGTATGAGAGCCGAATTTAAGGACAGACTGGACGAAGCAATGAAGATCCGAAAGATCAATGCTTCTCAGTTATCAGAGAAGACGGGAATAAGCCGTTCAAGTATCAGCAGGTATCTCTCCGGCAATTACTCAGCAGGACAAACAAACACATATAAAATTGCGAGCGCATTAAACGTAGACTACGGATGGCTTATGGGCGGTGATTGCGACATGGTTCCAAAGCACAGCGTTGACTATGTAATGCATTTAACAGACGATGAGATTTTACTAATTGAACAATATCGGAAAGCGGATGATGAAAAGAAGCGTTTCATCAAATACGCTGTCGAGTTAAACAAATAAAAAAAGCCGTGGGAGTTTAACCCACGACAAGGACAAGCAAGACGAGGTAGAGAAATAAGGGTGCATGACTACCCATAAGCCGACCTGCCTTGCATGTTCATTATACCTAAGAGGAAGGAAATTGCAAATGCCAGTATACAAAGACAAAAAGACGGGAACCTATACCGTTCGCTTTTACGCAGACGAACCGCTTGAGAATAGGCGCAAACAGGTCTATAAACGTGGATTTAAGACCAAGAGAGAAGCAACCCTGTGGGAATCACAGGAACAATTGAAGAAATCTGTAACGAGATCCAGTGCCTCATTTTGGGAGATATTTCTGAAGCAACTGGAAAACAATGACACATCACCGTCTACTCGGAAGAAAAAGGAAGCCTGGATACGGATGTATTTCCGAGACTTCAAGGACATGCCCATCGAGAATATCACCAAGCCTCAGTTGATAGACTGGCGAAATCGGCTCAAAGACGAGGGAATAGCGGTCAGAACGATGAACAATGGCTTGCAATACGTCCGAAGCGTATTCGCCTTCTATTCGCAGGTTTACGGGGCGCAGAACGTATCCCTAGTCCTGAAGTCATTCAAACTGACGAAAGAAGACAAAGTCGAGATGAAGATTTGGACTCCGAAACAGTTCAATAAGTTCCTAGAGCAGATCAAATACCCACCGCATAGAGCATACTTCAGCTTCTTGTACTGGACAGGCTGTCGCAGAGGGGAAGGCATCGCAATCACAAAGGACTGCTTCCACGGCAATCAGTGCCACATTTATCGAGCAATGAAGCACTACAAGGATGGATTCAAGCCTCTGAAGACCGACAGCAGTGAACGGACGATAACGATAGACAGCAAACTGATGGAGATGCTGAAACCGTTCATCGAGGCAGCAGACCCGTTTGTCTTCGGCGGTGTGCATCCGCTTGCCACGAGCAAAATAGACTCTGCCTTCCGCAAGGGTATCAAGGATGCAAACCTGAAGCCAATCAGACTCCATGACCTACGGCACAGCCATGCCTCGTTTCTCCTGAATAACGGAGCAAATATCCTTGCCGTATCTAAGAGACTCGGACACGCTACAATCACTCAGACTTTGGAAACCTATGCCCATCTGATGCAGGATACGGACGAAAAAATGATGAAAATCATAGAGTCCGAAAAAGAGGAAAAATCAGAGTAATTAAGTGCATTTTAAGTGCAGAGCAAAATAAAACCGCATATTTATGCGGTTTTTTTACATAAAAAGCAGATGAGGGGAATCCTTTTTAAATAAGGATAGACGTATTTATGCGGTTTTTGAAGGCTATAAAGTGTCATAAACTGCATTTTTTGACATGTTTTCGGAATTTTTAAGTGCAAATTTAAGTGCAGTAAAGTTTAGCATTTATAAACAAAAAGTATATTTTAGCGTAAATGAAAAGACCCGCATTAAGAGGTGAGTCGAACTGCGGATCTTTCCATAGAGTTTGGATGTATTAATGACAAATGCAAACAAGTATGCGCAGCAACCATGCCCAAGATTGCCAAGGACAATATAGCATGGAAATAAAAAAATGCCCGTGGACATTTTTTAGTAATACAGGAGATGTCAGTATAAAGGAGGAAACAACCGTTTTACAAACATCCACGGGCGAACTCAGAGAACACATCTGGACACAAGCAATTTTATAAGAAGTTGTTCTTCTCGATGCAGTTGCGATAACATCTGCGGACATTCTCAATAGCCATGTTTGCTTTTGAATTTAAGAACCCTGGATGCATTTCACAGAATCGCTCATAATAATCGATATCAGACAAAATATCATCGAAGTATTCTTTTGAATGGTCTATGTCTCTTAACAACTCATCGTTGAAGCGAAGTATTCTGCGCCTAGCGTTTCTAGCTTCTTTCTCATCCTCTGACATTTTCATGTTGTCGAGTTCCTTTTTCAACGATTCAATTGCAGACTTCAGTCCACCTTTGCCATGCGTTGATACCCACTGCCAAAAGCCAGTGCTACCGAATATCGCAACCACAATCGAGACGATTGCGGTTATTAATGTTGTTGGTTCTACTGTCATGAATCTTTACCTCCTTCTGCTTTCTTAAACTGATAACCAAAGAAGAAGGAAATGCACATCGTGTAAATCGAAACGAATTGATCCGGCAACTCTTGCCCGTTCACCACCAAGACGATGAATGCCACCGTAAGAGCGATGGTAATAATGCTCTTTACGGACAGGAGTGCTGCCAAACGAGCCACGAGAACATTTTCGTTTGGTGTTGGTTCAGGATCTTCCCACGTTTCATCTTTAGATACCTCGATTCCACTCGGTTTTTCACTCATAGGGATTTCCTCACTTTCATTTGTTTCGTCTTGTATTTCGGGGATTTCGGGCAAATCCGGCTGTGTCTGTTCCTGCTCTGCTTCTTCCGGCGGTACTACTGTTTGAAATGCTCTGCCGAGAACAACCGCTGATGGTACTGCTCTAGTAGTTTCTCTTACGTATTCAAAGTTGCTCATAAGTTAACCGACCACCCTTCCAAACATTGCTGAACCGCCACCGTCTAAGAATGCAATGTTAATCATGTCTGTTAGAACAAAATCGTTTGCGATTTCCTGCGGTGTCATTTCAGCATCTGCAATGCCGAGACAGTATCCATCGTTATATTTGATAACGAATGAATACATGTTCTTCAAATCTTTATGCCCTAGTCCGACCATCAGTGCGTACTCCCAATGCCCTTTTGCATTTGGGTACACGAGAGCCGGAGAGAAAACGTTATGAGTAGGATCTATCGTTACGAACGTGCAGTCTCCGAATTCACCTGTCTCAAGATCGTAGTACAGTGTTGAATTCTGATTCGGCAGATTCTGATACTCGTTATTTAACGGAGCCGAGATATCACCGTATGTGGTGTTAACGGGGTCGGACTGATCGTCTCTCATTTGGAAGTAGTTTGCTCCCGTGACCTTGGCATATATCAGAATGTCCGCATCCAGTTCACGGATAGGCTTAACCTTGTTCAATCCCGCTCCGAGTACATACGGTTTATCCTTTGGTGTTGCTCTGTAGAGATGGTACAGATGGTCATTGATGGTCACATCGGATGCGCCATACGGGATTGTGACGGTAGACCAATACTTGTATCGCATCGCTCCGAGAATTCCGTTCCAGTTCATCTCTTTGGCTGTGACATAAGGCTTGCCATTCTGATTCTGACCAACCTCGGTATTCGGAGACATAAACATTGCTACGTGCTGACTCCAAAAGATCCAGTCTCCGTCCTGAAACTGAGCAGGATCCGTGATGTAGTCAAAGTCTCTGTAATACTCGTAACCCTTGGCATCTCTCAAAAGCCACAAGTCACCTACATAACCTGTACTGGCGCAATACCGACTGCCAGTGAATCCGACTTTCCGGCAGAAGTAGTCAAAGTAATCCCAACACTGGAAGGGGTTGTTTCGTGGGTAGTTGTCAGTATCGATTTGTTGTCCGATTGTCTCATCGTAATAAGACTTAGGTGTAATCGTTGCCATACGCTGACTTCTCTCCTTTCTGCGGAAAATAAATAAAGGTCAATCCGCTGTGTGTTTTTCTCTCTAGCAGACTGACCTTTGTCAGCATTTGGCACTCGTTAGTACCGTATCTCTTCTTTTGTTATTTGCAGTATAGCACGAAACGTTATCGAATCCGTTGGTGCTTAATTGCTAAATCATCCGTATTTTGGCTGATGTAGATTTGTGTTGTCGAAACCGATGAATGACCGAGCATCCTTGAGATATCCAGGATATCAATGTTGGCTTCGTGTGCAGTATCCGCAAAGTAGTGCCGAAGCATGTGCGTATGGAATTTGATTCCCGCTCGCTGTCCAATTTGCTTTGTGATGAAGTTCATTCCTCTTACGGCGATCTGTTTGTGCGTTCGCTGTGTTACGAATACATACGGTGAGTCATCGTCTCGTGTCTTCATGTATTCTTCCAGTTCATGTTTTGCACGAGGTGTGAGGAAACACGTCCTCTCCTTGTTGCCTTTTCCAATAACCGTGAATTTGTTTTCTTTCATGTCCATTTGGGATTTCAGCAATCCGCAGATTTCACTCCTTCGGATTCCGCTTCCGGCAGCCACCGCAACAATTGCTCTGTCTCTCTGACAGGTACATGCGCCCATCAGCTTTTCAAACTCATCGGCACTCATCGTATCTGCCTTGCGGTACGGCTCCTTGATTGGCGAGACATTCACGGCAATGTTTTTGCTGATGTACTCGTGATTGAACATCCAAGCGAAGAATGTAGTCAGGCATCGTCTGATGTTGTTTGCGGACACCTCAGAGATGTTACCGTTCGCACGTTTCTTGTAGATGTACAATGCGATGTCCTGTCCTGAAATCTCATTGATTGGCTTGCGTACTTCTAGCAAGAATCTGTCGATTTGATACTTGTACATCTCAATCGTTTTGACAGACATACCTGCCATGATTTTGTCTGCAAAATATTCTTCGTATCCTGCGGGGTGGAAAAAGTCCTGTGTGACTATTGCGTTTTTGGCAGTTTCGATTTTGTAATCCTGTGCAACTTGTGCGATAGCCATTTGGATCTCCATCATTTGCTGTGGAGTAAAATGCTGATTCCTCATCAGAACAGCGATGACACTCTTAATAAACTTATCCATGCTTTTATTTCTCTTTCTCCTTTTCTATGGGTTTTGTCCTTGTCTTGATGATATACCTCATTTGTGGTATATTTCAAGAGGAAGGAGGCGAGATGTTAAAAAAGATTCGCAAGGACAGAGAGATGTCGCAAGGCACATTAGCGAAGCAGAGCGGTGTCAGCCTTCGAACGATTCAGCATTACGAGCAAGGCACACGAGACATTAACGGTGCTTCCCTGGCTACGCTGTGCAGAATGTCGATAGCGTTGCGATGTAGAATCAGCGAGATCCTGTCAGATCAGGAATTGATTGCGCTGACTAAAAAAACGGAACTATAAGTTCCGCTTTTTTGTTATGGCGATATGACGAGGGGTTTCCGTGAAAAAGAGGGACTTCCTCACTTTCTATCTTTAATTGATTAAGCCTCGCATATCTAGTTTTGTTGTCACTGAGAAGGCTTGCGAAGGAAGAGGATTTACCCCCATTTCTATTTTTAGTTTTACTTCCCAATAACAAGAACAATATATCATTTACGGATCTGTTTTACGTGGAACAAAAATAAAACGGCTGTGCAGAGCCGTTTTACTTTGCTACTCATAATGTAGCTGCACAATGATGGACTGCGTGTCCTGAATCATCATAGCACATCTCTGTTCAATTACATCATTCGCAACGCAAATGAGTAAATTGACCAACAAAATGAGTAAATTAAAAACGACTTAGCCACATTCACCAAGCCGTTTCCGCAAGTGAGTCCGCATAGGATTCTCCACCGCTATCCGTGATTTTAGAAACCGCCCTGTTGGATGAACGATTCCAATGCCCCGATTTGGTAAGCAATTATAGTTTAGCACAAACGAAGAAAGCCGCCCATACCGGACAGCCTTCCCCTACTCTTGCGAGCCAGTGCTTGTTTCATCAACAACCTGCAATTACATTTTAGCACATCTTAGCACCGCAATTCGGACAGTAGTTATACTTTCCGCTGTAGTTCTTTCGCCATCCGCAGATTGAGCATTGAGAAGCAGGGTAATGTTTGCGGAAGTATTGCTGACGGTCCGCTTTTACCCACTCCCCATGCTTCACGGGTTCTGCATCAATGGTTGGTGCATCGTCTATCATCTGCCCCACCGTATGAATCGCTGTGATAATGTGCATTTCCTGTCCTGTCATACGTGGATTTGATTTGATGTT
>Ga0326514_10002503_pt1 | contig 11690 bp, 25 predicted proteins | sample 3_2548_0518_D_FD_203653 | JGI IMG/M metagenome (GOLD analysis project Ga0326514, IMG submission 203653) | Bovine rumen microbial communities from UC Davis, California, United States - 3_2548_0518 | ecosystem: Host-associated > Mammals > Digestive system > Stomach > Rumen | place: USA... | reverse complement strand
ATATTATCGCGGCCTTACTGCTTTATCCGAAGAGGAGGTTTAAGGATATGAAAAGCAATGCAGTAATTAGCGCTCCATTCGAGGAGCTTTTAGCAAACTTAGACGCTAGAGCTTACGTTACGATCTTTACTAAGTCCGAGGACGGTAAAGAGGCGCTCTTAAGATCTAACTACATTTATAAGCTCTTATCGGACGACGAGTTTATAGGTAAATTCTCTAGTTATAGAGTTATCGGATTAACGATTATCTTAAAGCATATCAATATTTTAATTGAGGAGGCGTAAGTATGGATTATATCTTGTTTTTTTGTTTGCTCGGTATCGGACTTATTATCGTAGGCTTTTTAGGCTACAAGTATTACACGGAGGCAGTAATAAGACAGCTCGAGAGCGAGCGGGATAAGCTTAAAGTAGAAAATAGACGACTCAGGGCCGCGCTAAGAGGCAGTAAATACGTTAAAGATCTTAAGCTTAGCTCCGAGCCTTTAGATTATCCCGCTACGGCTAAGATAGAGATAATCAGTCCCGACGAGAGAGAGCGTTAATTATGCTAATCGCTTTATTACAGCTTATACGGGCTTTTATAGCCGATTTAAAAAGAAAAGATAGTTATTATACTTACGTCCCGCCGCTAACGCTAGGATCGAAAATAAGGAGGTTTAAATAATGAGCGCTTTGGAGTGGATAGCTTATATCTTATTTAATATAGCTATTAATGTAGTATTTCAAACTTTAGCGTGGAAAATAGCTTATAAAATCTCAGATAAACAAACTAAAAGGAGGTTTAGAAATGATTAAAAATTTAAAGAAAAGCTCGACGTATTACGCTCCCGTTAATTGCGAGGCTTGCGGAGCTGTTACGGATTACGGAGAGGCTATCGCGGTTAGAGTAGATATCGTTAGCCCGTCTAGATTTACTATGACTCGCGCTTGGGTTACGGTTTGCCCTAACTGCTACAAGAGAGCTACTAAGACGGATAGAGTAAAAGTCCCGACGTGCTTAAGCGATCCCGAGAGACGCGCCGAGCTTTTAGAGAGATATAAGGAGGTTTAATTTATGCCTATTTGTAACGATTGTAGTAAGAGATCCCGTTGTAAAACTTATAAGGAGAGTCTTAACGATCCTAGTAAAGTCCTTTTCGGTTGCGAGCCTACAGTAGACAACAAAAAAGCAAACTACGAAAAGCATAAAGAGTACGACAAGGCTAATACTATCGGAGTCTATCTTAAGCTTAATAAAAAGACCGACGCCGATATTATTACGGCTCTCGAGTCGGTAACTAACAAGCAAGGCTTAATTAAGCGGCTTATTAGACAAGAGATAGCCAAGAGCGAGGAGGCATAATTATGACTAATAGAGAGGCTATCGAGATCTTAACTAAGACTCAAATATTTTTAGGGCGGCGTAATGGTAAAAAGGCTTTTACCGAGGCTTTATTAAAAGCGGTAGCGGCTCTTATAGAAAAAGAGGAGCGAGAGCAAAAAGCGCTAAAGCTTAAAGAACAACACCGTAATAAATGCGGAGATTGTCAAAACTTTTGTTATGGTTACGGCGGCTTGGCTACTACTTGCGGACATTGTGAAATATTAGACGCTCCGTTTACAGATAATAGGAGTCCTAAAAATAGAGCTTGCAAGAAATTTATAAAGGAGGAGGGCTAATTATGTATACTACCGAACTAATCGCGCATTTACTCGCAATTAAAGCGGGTAGAAAAGATTTTAAAGTATTTGACGAGGTAATAGAGGAGCTTTACAAGCTTAATAAGATAAGAGAGATAGTTACTCGGGCCGTTAAGTCTCAAGATCCTATTAACCTCTATAAAGCTCTCAGTATTAACGAGATCGCTAAGCTCCTTAATATCCCCGTAGATCCCGAGAAAAAAGAGGACAGCAACGAGCAAATTACTATAGACGATATTTTATAAGGAGGGATCTTTATTTTATGTCTCATACCATACAAGAGTTAAAAATGCGGCAAGCTTTACCGCTAGACGCTAAAATCTTAATGACTAAACAGCGTATAAGAGAATGGGTTAGTTATTGGGGATTAGACGGAGTTTATATATCTTTTTCGGGAGGTAAAGACTCTACAGTATTACTCCATATTGCTAGGAGCATTTATCCCGATATAAAAGCCATGTTTGTAGATACGGGCTTAGAATATCCCGAGATTAGAGACTTTGTTAAGACTTTTAATAATGTAGATATAATCCGTCCTAAAATGAATTTTAAAAAAGTCGTCGATACTTACGGATATCCAATTATAAGCAAAGAGGTTAGCGAGTGCGTATACGGAGCGCGTAAGTATTTGACAAAGCTTAACGATAGTACGACAATCGCTACAGACAGACAGACAGACAGACAGACAGACGCCGCCGTATGCTTATCGCATAGCCGACTTGTTAGGCATAGAGAGACGGACGGGAGATCTCAAGGACTACCAAGCTCTAAAAGCGGGGATTATCCCTAAAGAGCCCGTAAGATATCAAATGCTAAATGGTACTTTTTTACATAAAGAAAAAGGCATATTAACTAACGAGGTAAGCAAGAGATACGACAAAAGCCGCTATAAATTCTTTTTAGACGCTCCGTTTGAAATATCTAATCGTTGCTGTAATGTAATGAAAAAAAATCCCGCGCATAATTATCAAAAAGAGACAAATAGGCGGCCTATACTTGCTACACTAGCAACGGAGAGCGCTTTAAGAACGGAGAAATGGTTAAGACAAGGTTGTAACGGCTTTAGCGCTAAAGATCCTACTAGCTCTCCGCTTAGCTTTTGGACGGAGCAAGATATTTTACGATATATCAAAGAGAATAATATAGAAATTTGCTCGGTATACGGCGAGGTAGTCCCCGATTACGATAAGACCGAAGAGCTAGACGGTCAAATAGATATCTCGGATCTCGGATTAATTAACGACAATCGTAAATATAAGCTTACGGGGTGCAGTCGCACGGGTTGTATGTTTTGCCTTTTTGGTATACACCTTGAGAAAAGCCCTAACCGTCTCGAGCGTATGAAAATAACTCACCCTAAACAATACGACTATATTATGCGCCCAATAGAGCAAGGCGGACTAAACTACAAAGCTATTATTGATTGGATTAATGCTAATAGCGATTTAAACATTAAATACTAAAAAAGGAGCGGTATACGCCGCTCCTTAATTTTTTCTCTAAAAGCAAGAGCCGTAGTTTATCCGTCATAAGTGATACTTACGCGCTCTTGCTCGGAGGATCTCGTAAGTACGGGATCGCTTACTATTATACATAAAAAAAGAGCCTAGATAAAATATCTAAGCTCTATTTTTTGGCGGAGGATAATAGAGTCGAACTATTACATAAAGAGTCAAAGTCTCCCGCGCTACCTTTACGCTAATCCTCCGTTACTCCTTAACTTTAACTATACCGCGCTCTATTAATGCTTTATCGCAAAGCTCTTGGTATTTAATACCGTCTCTAACAAGGATCTTTAAAGCGGCTTGCCTATTGCCTCCCGCTGTAGTCTCTAACGCCTCTATAATATCTAAGTCTTTTACTTGAGATAGATTAATAGAGAAAACATATCTACACTCTTTACGATACTCGTTATTATAGTCCTTAGTATCGGTATAAGATCTCTCTAATACTTTACTCTCTCTTGGCCTCCCGCCTTTATTTTTAATCTCCATAACTTTTTAACTCCTTTTTAACTCTACTGCTAACTCAATTAGATTAATTAAAATTTTAACTAGTATCTTTTAACTCGTTTATTTATCGTCTCGAGCTTGAGCGTCCAGAGCTTTTTTGTCGTTTACGCATAGTAACCCTCACGCTTGAGAGAGTTACTACGACTTATCGCCCGTCGCTCTCGCGCCGTCGCTCCTAAGTCCCTACTTGTTACAAGTCTCAAGCGATAGCTATAGCGTCCTCTATCTCGACTTGCACCCTATACCGCTACTTTGCCTCCCGTGCCGTCTTGTTTATAGTCGGTACGATCTCCGACTTTACGACGGCCTTATAAGTAGGGCTAAGGACTCGCCGAGCGCATTTTAAACTTTATAGCTACGCTAAACTCTCGTTTTATTTTATAGAGCTTTACAGTAGTCTCAAGCTCTCTTATTTGATTGTCATTATTAAGAATAGCGGCAAGTATTACAAAAGGCAAGTCAAAATTTTTGGGCTTAATTGTTACAATCTTAACTTTTAAGGACAAAAGATAAAAGCATAGCGTTTTTGTATTGCTTTTTTGCGCTCCAATGGTAAAATCTTGTTATTGTAGGTAATACAAATTTAACAAGAGAGGAGGTTAACGTATGTATAGCAATAACTGTATTTATCCTAATTTAGAGGCGGAGTTAGCGAGAGCTTGCATTAACAAAAAGGACTTAGCCGCTATTATCGGAGTAAGTAAAAACACGCTCTACAGTAGGCTTAACGGCAAGACGGATCTAACGTTAAGCGAGGCCCGTATTATTAGAGCGCATATCGAAAAAAAGACGGGCCGAGTAGTTAGCTTTTTGAATTTATTTAACATTTCACATTAAGGAGGCGTTTTTATGACAGCAAAGAAAAGCAACGAGGAGACAAAAGCTCCCGAGGTAAAGGACGTAATAGAGGCTACTAAAAAGCCTAACTATTTTATGGAGCTTAACGCCGTAGATTGTAGCGGCAAGGTAGAGAAAAAGAACGGCTTAACGTATCTCTCTTGGGCTTGGGCTTGGGGAGAGCTTAAGAAAAGATATCCCGCGAGCTACTACACTATCTACGAGAACGAGAACGGATATAACTACTTTACGGACGGGCGGACTTGTTGGGTTAAGACGGGCGTAACGGTAGTATTTAACAGCGCGGCTTACGTAAGCGAGGGCGGCTTAACTATTGGTAGTCCGTTATCTATTGAGCATATCGAATATTTACCGATTATGGACTTTAAAAATAATTCTATCCCGCTCGAGCGAGTAACAAGCTTTGACGTTAATAAAGCTATACAAAGATCGCTTACTAAGGCAGTAGCAAGACACGGACTCGGCCTTTATATCTACGCGGGCGAGGATCTCCCCGAGGACGCTAAGGAGTCTAGCGAGGCGACTACTACTCCCGCCGTGGTAACTACTCCCGCGGTAGCAACTGCTAAAGATCCCGCGGAGACTACAACAAAAAAGAAAAAACCTAACCCGATTAGAGCGGAGCTTGTCGATCTTTGTAACTCGTTTCCCGATAAGCTTAATATAACCGAGCTTGCTAAGGAGTATAAATTAAATAACGACGCTCCCGACGAGAATTTTAAAAAAGCTTTAGCTTACGCTAAATTTTGCTTACGCGTAGAGGCTAGCGACGTAGAGACGGGATATCCCGAGGAGGTTTAAATTATGTCTAAGAGAATTAATCCAAGTCATATTAACATAGACGGAGCTAAGTTAAAGGAGCTTTTAGAGAGCGCTACGGGTAAGAGCCTTAAGGAGATCTCTTTAGAAAACGGCTTTAGCGATAGCTTTTTGCGTATGGTAGTTAAGAGCGGTAAGGCTACTCCCGCCGCTCAAGCGGTAATAAGACGCTACGGGATAGAGCCGAGCGCTTACGAGGTTAAGCCCGCCGCTCCCGTAAAGGCTAAGGAGGACAGCAAGCAATTATCTATCGACGATCTTAACTCCATTAATAGAGACGAGCTTAAAGCTCTTATTAAGGAGTCTCTTTTAGAGTTTTTATACGATATAGAGGTTAGAGCTTTTAACGATCCTATTACACAATCTACCAAGATAGCTATTAGAAAAAAGGAGGCTTAATAATGCAAGAGATATGGAGAGCGGTTAAGGACTACCCGCTTTATAGCGTCTCTAATCTTGGACGGTTAAAGAACAATAAAACGCAAAAGATATTAAAAGGCGGGTTAGATATTTACGGATATCGTATTGCTATTCTTTGCAATAATGGTAAACGCAAAAGTAAAACAATACACCGTTTAATAGCCGAGGCTTTTATAGATAATCCCGATAATAAGCCACAAGTAAATCATATAAACGGAGTTAAGACAGATAACCGCGTTATAAATCTAGAGTGGGTTACTAACCAAGAAAATCAAAATCATTTTTGGAGAGTTATTAATAGCGACGTAAACAAAGCAAATAGAATTAAAGCGCATAAAGGTAAAAACTTATTGTCCGAAAACCCAAACGCTAAACAAGTTATTAGGTTAGAGGACGGAAAAATTTACTCTACAATTAAAGAGGCGGCCTTAGATATAGGCGTTAGATATAATAAAATTTGCGACGTTTGCGCGGGTAGAGCTAAGACGGTAAAAAAATATCATTTCAAGTATTATAAGGAGTTTATATGCAAGACAGCGTAAAAATTGATAGAGAAAAATATATCGGAGGTAGCGACTTGCCCGTTATTATGAATTTATCCCCGTTTAAGTCCCGCTACGATCTCCTTTTAGAAAAAGCGGGCTTTAAGGAGGACGAGTTTAAAGGCAATATCTACACGGAGTACGGTAACACGCTCGAGCCTATTATTAGAGAGTGGATAAACACGGATAGCAAGACTCCATACGTAGAGGGTAAGCACGTAAGAGAGGCCGCGGAGGGCGAGTTAATAGGCGTCCGTATACATACCGACGGCGAAAACGATAATAGTATACTTGAGATAAAAACTACGTCCCAAGTCCACGACTCAGTATACGACTACAAGATATACTTAGTCCAATTACTCTATTATATGGTTTTAACTGATAAGCCTTACGGCTTGCTCGCTATATACGAGCGTCCCGAGGATCTCTCTATAGAGTTTAACTCTAGCCGCTTACATTTATACAAGATTGTAAGAGACGAGGAGGAGGGCTTAATAAACGAGATAACCGAGGCTATAGAGAGATTTATTGAGGATCTCGCTAAGGTTAAGGCTAATCCGTTTATTACGGAGTCCGAGTTACTCCCGAGCGAGATACCCGATATCACGACCCGTATATTAGCTTTTGAGTCGCAGTTAGACTATTTAAAAACGGTAGAGAAAACCGTTAAAGCCGAAAAAGAGAGACTCCGCCGCGCTATGCAAGCGGCAAGCATACCGAGCTTTACTACTCCAAACGGATATAAAGTAACGGACGTAGCGGACGGAGCGGACAGCGTTAAACAAGTTTTCGACGAGGACTCTTTTAAAAAGGATAATCCCGAGCTTTATAGTAAATATCTTAAGGATAAGACCGTTAAGGGCAAGTCGGGCTACTTGCTTATTACAGCGCCTAAAAAGGAGGGCTAATTATGAGTATAGAGGACTACGTAAAGGATAGAGACGCGGCTATTATTGAGAGCATAAGGACGGACAGCGTAGAGCCTTTTAAAGCTTTTATAGAAAAGCATAAAGCGCTTGGTGCTTATCCCGATTGTTTTAAGCTCCCGTCGGACGAGGCTATAGAGATCGCTATACGTAAAATGTCTCTACATTGTGTAAAGATCCCTCCCGAGATAAAGGGACGCTCGGTAGAGTGGCTTTTATCCCGTGGCTACGATCTCAATTTAAAATAAGGAGGTTTAAATATGACGGTAAATTTAACGGCGGTTATTATATGCGCGATAATTTGTCTAACTATTGTCGTAATTTGTCTCGGAGGGCGTAAAAAATGATAAAGATAATTAAAAATACTCTTGCCGAGCCGACGTCTATTACTTGCCCTATATGCGAGTCGATTTTTTCTTTTACTTTTGAGGATATTAGACGGGACGAGATCTCTAATATATTCGATATATGCGGTAAAAAGACCGTTAAGCGCTTTGTAGTTTGTCCCGTATGTAAAAGCGATATAGACTTAGGCGCTAAAGTCGTTTATAAAGCAAATTTAGTGGACGTTATAGAGGAGGGCTTAAAAAATGAATAATATTAATCTTACGGGCCGACTTACTAAGGATCTCGAGTTAAAGACTAGACAAAGCGGCGACGGCTCTTACGCTTTTTTTACTATCGCAGTAGACGAGGGCAAGGATAAAAACGGTAATAAGCTTACCGAGTTTATAGATTGTATCGCTTACAATCAACAAGCTAATTTTTTATCTAATTATGCGGGTAAGGGCGATCTTATCGAGGTAAGCGGCAAGCTCCACGTATCACTAAGAGAGGAGGCGGACGGTAGCAAGACTAAGCGAGTTACGGTTAAGGCTTTTAACGTCGGTATTTGCTCTAAAGTCTCGGCTAATACTGCTAATACTGCTAAGCCTACGACTCCCGCTCCCGCGGAGACTAGCGCCGAGATCCCGACTTACGAGGAGGCAGTAGCTAGCGGCTCGCTCCCGTTTGAGATTTAAGTTATGGTAAGGCTATCTAAAGAGGAGGCGCGGGCGCTTGGCTTAGCTCCCGCGGCCTCTAAATATAACAACGATAAGCCGACGTATTACGATCCCGACTTAAAAGAGTCTCTTAAGTTTGACAGCGTTAAAGAGCGAGACTATTACTTACTCTTTAAGTTTAAGTTAAAGCGAGGCGAGATATCGGATCTTAGACGGCAAGTCCCCTACGAGATACAACCCGCTTTTACTGATATCTCGGGCGTAGAGCATAAACCTATTTTTTACTTAGCCGACTTTGTTTATAAGGATAGAGATAACGTCGAGCATATAGTAGACGTTAAGGGCTTTAAGACCGACGTATACAAGCTAAAGAAAAAGCTTTTAGCTTATCGCGGCGTAATAATTGAGGAGGTTTAATAATGACAATGTTAGATAGTTACGAGAGATTTTTAGGCGACTTAAGCAAAGAGGGCGCGAAAAGATTTAAAAACGTTAACAACGTCCCAAGCCAAGAGGCTATTAATAACGTCTTACTCTCCGAGCAAAACGCAGTATTAAAACAAATAGGCGTAGCGCTTGCTATTATCGCGGACGAGTTACACGAGCTTAATAATAAGCCCGCGGACTTGGCGGAGGCGGACAGCTCGGAGGAGGGTTAAGTTATGTCTAAGCAAGTAAGAATAGAGAGCGGATCTCTTTACGTAGCGACTCGCTATCTCGAGACAGATAGTAACAAGATTAGACGAGTTATATTAACTTGTAAAGGCGAGCCGTCTATTGTCTATTGGCGCTATCCCGAGGAGGCTTACTCCGATCCCGATATACTTAATAACTTAAAGATCGCGGGTTATACGGCGAGCGATCTTATCATACTAGCCGAGCGGCTTAAGGATAACGGCGTAGACGTCTTAACGGTTAGAGATTACGCCGACGGAATAAGATACGGCTACGAGAGAGCTAACGCCGATTTTGAGCGGGCTATGCAAGAGAGCGTTAACCGTATGTTAGAGGACGTTAGAGGCGCTAATAATGTCTAAGCGCTCGTATATCCCTCTAATTTGCTCTCTAGCGCTCTCGGCGTTATTTCTAATAACGGTTAGCTCCGATAAGGAGCGAGAGCAAGAGACAGCAAATAGGACGTATTACACGCCGAGAGACTTTATAGCTCCGCTCCCGACTTGTACTCCAATTACGCCGAGCCCGACGCCGACTCTAAGTCCAATGGTAGATAATTATTATAGAGTTTGGCGGGCCGCTTTTGATAGCGTAACGCTAACGGAGGTAGAGTTAGAGTTAGAGCCTATAGGCGTCTATTACATTACGGCATATTGGCCTCAAGAGCTTGGCTATAACGGCTCTAATTTTCCTAAAGGTTGGGTTACGGCCTCCGATATAATTTGCCACCGTGCGAGCTACTATAACCGATATACCGAGCCGACTACTTGCGCGGTAGATCCTAGACTACACAATATAGGCGAGGACGGCGACTTATTCTATATAGCCGAGCTTGATAGAGTCTTTATCGCCGAGGACACGGGGAGCGGCGTAAAGAATAAGCACATAGATATCTTTTACGAGGAGGACGCCTCCGACTTTGAGACGGGTTATTATGAGGTTTACAGCGTAAGCTATAACTATTATGAGGTAAGGGCCGAGACTTATAACGTATGGAGGCGCTTTAATACTCGGGCAGTAGACAAAGGGCCGATAAAGGTTATATAATTAATTTATGTCATAAAAAACAAGGTAGTTTACTTTGTCTCCATTAAAGCGGCGGGTTTTTGGGTTACTCGCCGCTTTTACTTTTACTAAACTCCTTATTAAGTAATATTTAACTTTATTGATTGAATTTATCGGAGGTTGTATTATAAAAGATATCTTACTAAGGAGGTTTTTACTATGGGATCTTTATTTGCCGAGCCCGTCGTAGAGCTAGGGATAGCCGAGGCGGAGTCTAAATATCATTGTGAGTCTAACAAATGGAATAAATACGCCGACGTCTTAGACTCGATAGAGCCCGACGGCTATTACGTCGGGTGCGGTAAAAAGCAATATCTAGATTATTGTACTAGTTATATCAATTACTTAATGCTTGTTAATACCGTCTATCCGAGTAACGATCCTTACACGGCGCGTTATATGCAATATCAAAGCGATAATTGTAATCTCTCCGCCGTCGTCTCTTATATGCAAGCTTACTATGCTAATAATCAAGCATACTATACTCGTAGTAAGGATCTCGAGCGCGGAGACGTTGTATTTTTTCAAAACTCCAAGGGCTTTTCGCACGTTGGACTTTGCGTCGCTTGGGACGACTCTACTTTTACTACGTCGGAGGCTAACGTAGGCGGAGGCTATACGGACTTTAGAGAGTATAAGTTAAGCGATATCGGAGCGGGAGGCTACGTCGCGGGCTTTGGTCGTCCACGTTATGACGGTTGGAGCGAGGGCGATAATAAGCCGACTCCGACTCCAACTCCCGAGCCGACGCCTACAACTAAGTATTATAGAGTTAAGACGGACAGCGGCGACGCTCTTAGGGTTAGAGAATATCCTAATAGTAAGTCCGATCTTATCGGCTTTATTAATTTTGATAAGGTTATCGGGATTACTGCTATCGTCGAGGGCGAGGACGTAGACGGCGTTAATCTTTGGGCCAAGACTAGCGACGGCTTTAGATATTATCCCGATTACGTCGAGGGCTTTGTATCTATGCGATATCTTGAGGAGGTTTAATTATGATACTTAACGACAAGGTTTACAATATTCTTAAATGGGTACTCTTAACAGTAATACCCGCTTTAAATATTCTTATTGCTACTCTATGCGCTCTTTACGGTTGGACTTGGGGTAATATCGTTATCGGTACTATAGACGCTATCGCGGCTTTTGTAGGCGCTATTATCGGCGTAGGCTCTATTAAGTATCAAAAGGCTTTAAAGGACTCCGAGACTAAGGAGGCTTAATCTATGCTTAAGGCTTGCTCTCGTTGCGGACGTATACACGACTTTAATTATGTTTGCAACGTAGGGCGAGGCCGTAGATACTCCAATACGGACGAGAATAAACTAAGATCTACAGCGGCTTGGCAACGTAAGCGAGACAGCATTAAGGAGCGGGCCTTTAATCTTTGCGAGGTATGTAAAGACAGCGGCGTATATACTTACGACGACTTGTCTATACACCACGTCAAAAAACTACGAGACGATCCGAGCGGACTACTCGACGACAATAATTTAATTTGTTTATGCGGCTTACATCATAGACAAGCGGACGCGGGAGAGATTAGCGTAGAATATCTTAACGAGCTTATAGCTAAAAGAGAGAGCGGAGACAATTAGCGGGAGTCCCCCCGTACTATTGCCTCCCTTTTTTTTGCTCGCCTCACATTACACAGCACATAACAATATACATCAAGTACAAAGTC
>Ga0326514_10002502_pt1 | contig 11692 bp, 22 predicted proteins | sample 3_2548_0518_D_FD_203653 | JGI IMG/M metagenome (GOLD analysis project Ga0326514, IMG submission 203653) | Bovine rumen microbial communities from UC Davis, California, United States - 3_2548_0518 | ecosystem: Host-associated > Mammals > Digestive system > Stomach > Rumen | place: USA... | reverse complement strand
CATGCGGTGCATATCTCATACCGTCAGCGCGGAATCGTTGCTCGCGGGACGAACATCAACAGCCTCGCGGATGCTTTTGCGGTGCTAACATCGTCCGCACAGCCGTCGAATCCGTTCACATATTCGGCGGACTTCACGTCGACGGCATACGCGTCGTCATTCGACGGAACTCCGAGAAGCGTCCGGCAATTCCTCGGCGGTATCGAGGGAAGCATCCTCGACGCTTACGGCGGCGAGTATGAGTTCGACAGATTTCGCGTCATTTTGCACCAAAGCAGAGGACAAGTCCGAGATTTTTCGATTCGTTACGGAGTAAATCTGCTCGACTATAAGGATGATACAGACTACTCCGAGACCTATACGTCTTGCGTACCGTATTGGCGCGGAAACGATAACGGTCAGGACATTACTGTCGTAGGAAGTCGCGTCGACCTTGGCGGAACTGCATACAACGGACAAAACATCTGCGCGTCTATTGATTTGTCGGATAAATTCGAGAACGCTCCGACGACGGCGGAACTGGAGACGCTCGCGCTTAATCTGATGCGGTCGAAGCAGACAAACATTCCCGCTCAGAACATAAGCGTCGACTTTGTGCGCCTTCAGGATATGGGTTTTGAGGGTTTGGGCAACCTTCTGCAATGTAATATTTGCGACTCGATAAGGGTCGAGTTCCCGCGCTACAACATGAGCGGGACATACAAGATAGTAAAGACCGTTTGGGACGTGCTCGCTGACAAGTACGACAGCATGGAACTCGGTCAACTGTCCACAACGCTCGCGGAGGCTTTGGGGATTCAGGCACAGACCGACACGCTCCAAAGCATCGACGACTTGACGGTCAACGACCTGAACGTCACAGGCGGCGCGTCTATCGCGGGTGCGCTTACTGTCGGCGGGTCAGTTGTTAGTGACTTTGTTGTAGAAGAAGGCACAAGCGGTATTTGGTCATATAGAAAATGGTCAAACGGCGACGCCGAATGTTGGGGAATGTTTATTAAAAGTGTCGCCGCAGGCGCGGCTGACTCGACAAGCATTTACCATTATCCGTTCACGTTTACAGCTTTACCAGTATCGCTTGTGAGCATCGCTTGTGGCGGTGCAGACTTATACAGGGGACACTTTGAACGGCAAGGGACAACAGCGGCTCAGGTGCGTGTCACGCTAATCAACAAGCATACAGCGGCTGTGAACTTTACTGCTTTTATCTACTCAAAAGGCAAGTGGAAATAGAAAGGCAACGAATGAAAATATTACTAATCAGCAGACACGGCGCGGGGGATAGATAAACATGGCGGTTTTATGTGGCTGGGCAAGCCAAAGCGAATATAAGAGCGTGACTGGCGTTGCCGGTGATCAGCCGGGATGGGAAGTTAAGACAGGCAATTGGTATTATTTCGGTCAAAATGTGGTTTTGAGGTTCAAAAGCAGAACTGAAGCGGCAAAGGCCGCACGGATCTGTGAAGCCCTTTGCAATAATAAGCATGTTGGATATGACCAAAACCAGCGCACAACGCTATTCAGCGAAATGCGCCGCGTTGGATGGGATCCGGCGAAAATCACAAAGAATTGTGAAACGGATTGCAGCGCAATGATTGCTGTTATTCTGAACGCAATTGGCATCCGTGTATCAAAAGACATTTACACGGGCAATATGGTCAAAGCGATCATGGACACGGGCAAGTTTTCCAAATTCATAGGTGCCACATACTGCAAACAAGATAAGTATTGCCGTTATGGCGATATTATCGTGAATGAATCCCGCCATGTGATAATGGCATTGCAAGACGGCGCAGGAACTAAAGAACTTGACAGAACAAAACCGGCGTCAACAACAACAAGCACAAAAACAGACCGAGTGAAGAAAGGCCAGCGCGGCTTAAACAGCATGCTTGGGGCTGAACTTGTGATTGATGGTTCCAGGGGAACGCAGACAAAAAAATGTGAGGTCATGGCGGTTCAGTATGGTGCCAACAAGCAGTTTAGAACGGTGCTTGCCGTTGACGGTTCATTTGGCAGGGCATCACGCAGCGCAATGGCGAACAAGTACATTGCAAAAGGTTCGCACGGCATGTATGTGCGCGCCATCCAATGCATTCTGTATACCCACGGGTATGACCCAAACGGCATTGACAGCAATTTTGGTGCTGGCATGGATAAATGCGTTCGAAATTATCAGAAAGACCACGGGCTGTCGGTTGATGGTTCGGTGGGGTATAAGACACTATTAAGTTTGATTGGGTGAAATAGATGACAGATACAATGATCGTGTCGGCCGTGGGGCTTATAGCCGCATTGATAGCCATTGTGGCACCGATAGTGAGACTAAACGCGAATATAGCCACACTTAATGCCACGCTTAATGAAATGCGGGCGAATTATGAAAGCCATGACAAAAGGATTGAACGCCATGGCGAACAGATTGACGAACTAAACGCCAAAGTGGCAGACCACGGCGCACGCATCACGGTGTTGGAAGAAAGAAAGGACAGACAATGAACAGATACAATTTTCGCGAATGGCTGCGTGCGGCCTTGATCAGATGCGCAAAGACATTCTGCCAAACGGCGCTTTCCATGCTGACAGTTGGACAGGCGGTAATTGATGTGAACTGGGTGAATGTTCTTTCCGTGTCGGCTGTTGCAGCTGTGATTTCCATTCTGACATCCGTTGTCGGATTGCCGGAAGTAGACGATGTCAAAATTTACGATACTACAACCAAATAAGCATGTTCGTTTACTCCATATAACGTGCATGGCACACAAGAAAGGCGGGGCGTAAAAACCCCGCTTTTTTTGTGCCTTTTTTCGGTGTGGCATAACTATACCAAATTGCGATAAAAACCCGTCAGAACGCAAAATAGGGCGTTCTATGGGCATCTATTTGTGATAGATATACACAAAGCATTCAATATCATTCGGTTCTACATACTTGTTGCCGTTCATGTGGTATGAGCAATCACCGCCGCGCACTTTTGCCGTGATGGCTTTCGCTTTACCGGCGCGGATGAACTTGCCTATTTCGATATTTTCCGCACGGGGAACATAACCGATGAAAACGCCATTAAGTTTTACCATGATCGCGTGCGGGTCATGTTCGTTTGTCGGTTCAAACTCAAGATTTACAGTAAGGTCAGTAGGGAACTTGTATTTGTACTGCGTTCCTGGTGCGTTTGTGTCAAACTTTGGGTTGAGCGTTCCAAGGCTTTCCAATTCGTCCTGATGCGCAAAGCATCCAGCAACATCAATTTTGATATACTTGGTGGCTTTGTCCAAAGCCCGCTGTTCCTTGAAGTCTGCGACCTTTTTAACTGGATCCGGCAGGGAATCGGTTATTTTTTCCTTTGCGGCCTGTTTCATTTCGTAAGATTTGGCTGCAAGTTGGCTTTTCAGTTTTTCTTTTTGCTTGTTGAACATGATAGAACCCCCACGATGCTATAAAAATGGTTGCCGATGAAATTATACCACAAAATGGGTTGATAACTATTACCGCTTTGTGTATAATCTTTGGTGTAAGGGTTACATGTAGGGTGTCGCATTAGGGCGGCGCCATATAAAAAATACGTTTCTATTCCTTAAATCATAATTTTTGGAATGTGCCGCAAACCGTTGTAAATGGCGGTGAGCGCAATTGAATAATGTATGTTAAACCCTTACAGAAAGTGAGGGTTTTTTAATATGAAGACAGACATTTACACGCAATATGAGGGCATACAAACCCAAGACCTACAAACCATGCTGGATGCAATGAACCGATCCATGCGGGAGCATTCAGACGGCAACCCAAAAGGGCGGTGGGAGATGATGAACGGCCAGTTCATCGGCGTTGTTGAATACAGCGTGACCGACACCGTACCAGAAACCGAACTGGAACGCATGGAACAGGAACACGGGCGTTACCAATGCATTGATTGCCCATTCATCGAAATGGACGGTGACAAACGCAAAAAGTGTTTCCCTTGCGTACAGAAATGGCAGACCCGCATTGATTCGCCATGCTGTGAATGGTTCTACCAGCAGCTTGAAGCGGGAACAATCAAGGTAGGTGAATAACCATGGTTAGCAAAGCCATTGCCACGTTGCTGTTGTCTGCGATGATCGCGGCATCGAATGTGCCAGCGGTGGAAGTAGAAGAACCGGCAATGGAATACGTTGGCAATTACAGGGTGACGGCGTTCAACTACTACGAAGGGAACGGCGAAAACTACCACACAGCCAGCGGGGCAACACCAACGCCGTATTACACGGTAGCCACAAACGATGAATTCCCATTCGGCACCGTCTTATACATTGACGGCATTGGTGAAGTAGAAGTGCAAGACCGTGGGAATTTTGCCGATGGTGTCATAGATCTGCACATAGGCTATGACAGCATGGAAAGTTTTGAAGACACAACACGAAGTGTGTATGTAGTGAGGTATTAAAAATGGCAATGTACATGTTTGGCTGCGTTATGTGCGCAATGTTCGCCATCTTTGGCGGTGTGGCACTTGTTGCCACGGCAGTTGTAGGCAAGTGGTGTGAAGCCAAGGGCATCACGCTGGATGATGGGGGCATGGACTATGAGAAAGAATGATGCAAAACAGATGGTGCTTGACCGCCTGACCATGAACAATTCAATTCCTATGAGGGCACGCCAGTTTGAAACCCTTACAGGCATCAAGCCGCGCGAACTGCGCTTGATTGTTCGTGACCTGCGCATGGACGGTGTGAAAGTGTGTTCCGGCGATCCTGGCTATTGGCTGTGGGATGGGCATGACGATTCATGGCACAGAACCAAAGCACGGATGCGCAGCGAACAGAAACGGTTAAACGAAGTATTGGCGGCCATGGATGGTCAGCCGTTAGAGGGTCAGTTATGTATGACAGTTACAACGAACTAAGGTTTGAACAATCATTGGCTGCCATGGACAAAAGACGGTACTGCGCAAAGTGCAACACGCTTGTAGAGTACACCGAACAGGATTGGGAAGACAAAGGCGAAAAAGGCTGGAAACAGTTTTGCAAGGTGTGCGGTACATGCGTGGGCATGCGGCATGACTTAAGCAATTTACCGCTGAAAGGCCATGCAGATCCGTATGCAGCCAGAGACAGTTATATAAGGCACCGCTATTACGATAAATGGCGGTAGAAAGGGGTTACAGATGAAAGCAGAAATCAGGGTACTTAATACCAAGTACGCAACATGGTCAACAGATCCGGCAGACATTGCCGTGGATGCAAACAACGTGGTCACGGTGCTTAAGGCAATTGAAGCGGCTGGCAATTATGGCGCGGTGATCACTTTTGACAAGGAAGAAAAGGGCGGTGATAAAGATGATTTTTAGACCGCTGAAAGCAGATGAAATAGAATGCCGCATTGGTTCGGTGGGCGCAAAGGGCTTCACGATTCTTCTTTACAAGGATGCCCGTTGCGATATGAACATCCTTGATGAAACCGTGGGTGAATTCAACTGGCAGCGTGACCACAAGGAAATCAAAGGCACCGTGTATTGCGGTGTGGGCATCAATGGCAGAGGGCAAAGCACACATGATGAATGGGTGTGGAAATGGGATGCTGGCGCAGAATCCTACACAGAAAAGGAAAAAGGCGAAGCGTCTGACAGTTTCAAAAGGGCTTGTGTCAATTGGGGCATTGGGCGTGAACTATATACCGCACCATTAATCTTTATAAGGGCAAAAACAGAGCCTGTGGGCAATGGTTACCGCTTAAGTGATAAAAGGGATGGTTACGGCTATAAAGTCGCGCAAATCGAATATGAGGGCGGCAGAATAAGCCATCTGGTTATCACCAAGAACGGCACACAGGTGTTCACATTCACCGCTGACAAATTCATGGAAGAATCGCAGAACACCATTGATGACAAAATGGCACAGATGGTTCTGACCATGGCAGAGAACGCGCAGAACAAAGAAGTGTTGAACGCTATGGGCATCAAGACAAAGCGCGACATTAAAGCCATGACCATGGAGCAATACAGCGAATTCATAAGGCGGTGCAATGAATGAGAATTGACCGTATATGGGCGATGCCTAACAAATGGACATTCACAATTCAGCCCATTGCAGACCTGTTGCGGGAAGAAGTCACAGGCGGGTTGTGGGTAGATCCGTTTGCGGGGGAAAACTCACCGGCAAATGTACGGAATGATTTAAACCCTAAACGCAATACAGAATACCACATGGATGCGCTTGAATTCCTAAAGATGTTCAAAGATGAATCCGTTGACGGTGTTCTATATGACCCGCCATATTCACCACGGCAAGTGAGGGAATGCTATGACGGAATAGGCATTGATATTCCGTTTGATGGGCGAACAAACTTTTGGAGCGATACAAAAGACGAAATAGCACGCATAACAAAGAATGGTGGAAAAGTCATTTGTTTTGGCTGGAACTCAATGGGTTGCGGGCTATCCCGTGGGTTCAAAATGGATCGTGTGTTGATTGTTCCGCATGGTGGCATGAGGAATGACACAATATGCACAGTTGAAACTAAACAAGTAGATGGATACCAGCAAAGTTTTTTATAAGGGGGCAGCAATGATTAGTGGGCTGGAAATGGTCAATGACCTGAACGCGCTGTCTGATGCTCTGACCGTGGCAATACATGACATGGCAAAGCACGGCAAAAGGTATGCCGAATGTGAAAAGGCGTACAAGGTGCGGTTGATGCAGGAAACATTAAAACTGCGTGATGCCGGTATGCCAGTAACCCTGATTGACAAGGTTGTCATGGGGATCTGTGCGGAAGAAAGATGCCAGCGCGACATAAACGAAGTGTTTTACAAGACAGCACAAGAAAACGTAAACGCAATCAAGCTGCGCATGCGTGTGCTGGATAATCAGATAGGCCGTGAGTGGGGGAACAATGAGAGAAGTTAGAACATTGCATGTGGACAACGGTGGCATTGATGAAGTGATGTACATATGGCATTGCGAACGGTGCGGCGAAGAAGTGCCGGAATGGTTCCCGCATTGGGTAGAAGATGACGGCGTGTATTGCCCTGAATGTGCGTTCATGATCGGCAAGGCAACAGAAGAAGAATATTTGCGGATGAATATGCCAGGGCGGTGGCGCGGATATAAAGCTGCCATTATTGACGGCAAACCAGCCATATATGAAAAGCGCATCAAATGGCCGTGGGAGAAAGCAAAAAAGGATTTGCGACATTCAACCGAATACACCAACTGGCGCACCGCAGTATTTGAAAGGGATGAATACACATGCAAAGCGTGCGGGCAAGTAGGCGGCAAACTGAATGCGCACCATATAAAGCCATATGCAAAATTCCCATCTTTACGGCTGAATGTAGATAACGGCGTGACATTGTGTGAAGCATGCCACAAAGAATTGCATAGAAAGGAGCGTTTAAACAATGGCATATGATGGCGGCTACATAATGTTGCATAGGCGCATCAAGCATTGGAAATGGTTCAAAGAACCGGCAACGGTGGTTGTGTGGCTGACCTTGCTTTTATCAGCCGAATGGCGGCAAGGCGCAACCTTGAAGCCAGGGCAAGTTGCATTGACACAACGGGAAATCATGGAACTTACAGGGCTTTCAAGGCAACAGATCCGCACAGCATTAAAGCATCTTGAAGCAACCAAGGAAATAACCGTAACTGCAACCAAAGGTTTAACCAGCCAAGCATCCTTGATAACCATTGAAAAATGGGAGCAGTACCAAACTGTTCCCACGATGGCAACCAAGGATGCAACCCAAGGTAAAACCGAAGATGCAACCTTTCTACCATTATATAAGAAAAATAAAGAAATTAAAGAAATAAAAGAAGAGACGGCGGGCACCGCCGCTTGTGAAGCGGTGCCGATGCCGCCGGAATTCAAAGCAAAGTTGGAAAGCATGTTCAATATGAGAAAGGACAACTAAAAAGGTGAAAAGTATGAGTAAGGGTTTTAAAGAAACAAAGAACCTAAAAAGAATCATGGAGTTGCTTGAAAAGGCAAACGGAAATGATGATGAAATCGTGGGGTTCATCTATGAAACAAAGGACTATTCCAAATTCAAAAGAATCAAAGGAAATAGGCAAGTAGACCACCCGCAGATCATTGTGGATTCCGTTAAAAAGCACGGTGTTTTAAATTGCCCAATCAATGTAAATGAGGAATTCGGCGTTGCGGATGGGCAAAACAGGGTTTTGGCACTTGAGCAGATGGGATTGCCCGTGCGTTACATCGTTTCCCCTGGAATCGGCATCAAAGAATGTCAGGTGATGAATAGCGGGCAGAAGAATTGGTCTGCCGATGATTTCGTTAATTCATACGCAGAGGGAGGGGACAGCAGATTCATTGCGCTAAAAGAAGCGCGGAAGAAACATAAATTATTAGGCTATGATTTATTGCTTTCAGTCGCGAATGGCGGGATCACATGTACCAACGCTAATGAACTTATTAAAAACAAAAAAGTTAATTACCACACGCCGACATACAAAGAAGAAACCATCTTAGAGTTTTTGGAAGATGTATATCCACATATTAAAAAGAGCGGAATGCATAGAGGAACATGCATGCGGGCGTTGGCATCGCTTGCGTGCCGTGGGTATATAGACCCAAACAAGATGCGGAGCCAGTTTGAAAAATACGCAACGGCGGAACGGTTCCAGTATGCAACACGCGACATTATTACAACGCTGCAAGAACTGTATAACCACAACAGAAAGAGCCAAGAATATTTCGCGGACGATTATAAAAAAGAAGCGCACGAGAAACGCAAAATGAATTTAAATAACAAGAAAGGAACAGACAATGAATAACTGGATATGGGGGGCAGACCCAAGGGTGTTCAAATTCGATATGGATTTAGAGAAAATTATTTCAGATTTAAAAATATGCTCTAATAACTTCGCGAACTACGAAAAATTCAAAGAAACAATGGATTTACTGGAAATGTGCGGTAGGCGGTGCCATGCGCTTGCCGTTGGGGTAGATTTTGAAATCTTGGGGAATGATAGAGCAGTTGAAAACTTTAAAGAAAGGATGAAACCATATTATGAATAGCGTGAACCTAATTGGCAGATTGACCCGTGACCCTGAATTAAGATACACGGCAAACAATTTCCCCGTGTGTACGTTCTCTGTGGCGATTGACCGCAGGGGCAAAGAGGAAAAGAAAACCAATTACATTCCTGTCAAGGTGCTTGGCAAGGCCGCCGAAAACTGCGGCAAGTATCTTGCCAAGGGCAGATTGGTTGGTGTCAGCGGCCAGATTGAAACAGATTCGTACACAGACAAAGAGGGCAACAAACGGTCAACATGGAACGTGCTTGCCAGCGGTGTTGAATTCCTGGAATGGGGCGAAAAGAACAACACGCAAAATATGCGTGCAGATGCAACAGCCGAAGCCGAAGCAGCACGGCAGAACATCAACCAAACGCTGGGCATCAATGCACGTTGGGATGATGTGCAAGATGATTTGCCGTTTTAGGGGGTGCAGCTGATGTTAGGGCAGTTAAACATGTATGGCATGGATAGAGTAGAACTTGCCATAGAAAGGCTAAAAGCATATGAACCGCCAGAGGGGTATTGGCTGGCGTTCAGCGGTGGCAAAGATTCCGTGGTAGTAAAAGCCCTGTGCGATATGGCGGGCGTGAAGTATGAAGCGCACTACCAAAACACAAGCGTAGACCCGCCGGAACTGGTGCAGTTTATCAAGACATTCGATGATGTGCAGATGGATTCCCCAAAAGACAAAGATGGAAACCGTTTGACAATGTGGAATCTGATACCAAAGGCGAAGATGCCGCCAACAAGAATTGCACGGTATTGCTGTGAGAAACTGAAAGAATCCAGCGGTGTTGGGCGTGTAACCATCACAGGCGTTCGGTGGGCAGAAAGCCCAAACCGCCGCAAGAATCAGGGCGGTCTGACAATCATGGGGAAAAACGCCCATAAGGATTTAGATGCGGCTGGAATGGATTATGTGCAAACGGATCGTGGGGGGGTGGTTCTGAATCTTGATAATGCAGATACCAGGAATGCTATGGAACTGTGTTACCGAACACGAAAAACACTAATCAATCCAATCATCGAATGGGAAGATGATGACGTATGGGAATTCATACACAAATACAACATTCCATATTGCAAGTTATATGACCAAGGCTACAAACGGTTAGGCTGTATAGGTTGCCCAATGTCAACGCATCAGGCACAGGAATTAGGGAAATACCCAAAATACAAACAAGCATACTTGCATGCATTTGAAAGGATGCTGGAAGAATTGAGAAAGGCAGACGGCAAGGAACCAATATGGGAAACAGCAGAGGATGTAATGAAATGGTGGTTGAGAGAATGAAGTGGAAACAATGCCCATATTGCGCAAGATGGTTCATAGCAAACGGGCGGCAGATCTATGACACGCCGAAATGCAGAAACAACTTTAATGCCAAATTGAACCGGCTGCGCAATGAAAGCAATTATCACTATGTATCAATTAAGGGGGTCATGTATGAGCGTAAAAATGACAGCGCAAGTTGACATCACGTTTGACGGAGCATTTGACAATTGCCACATTGGGTGTGATTCGTGTGATTTTATCACGAACACCCACACCAAATACAAGGATGGCAAAGCCACGGGCATGGAATTAAAAGTGGAGTGCCAGAACGCAGAGCAATGCAGACATCTTATGGAGCATCTGCAATTCATAACTGCACCGCGTATATACAACACGGGTGAAGACCTATGCGGCAAACTGTAGCGGTAAAAGGCGCGGTGTTCGATGGTGAATACCATCAAGAAGCCATAGAAGTATGGACAAACGGCGAAGTGGTGTCATTCAAATATGGTGACACCACATTGGCCGCACCGATAGAGCCAGTAAAGAAGTTGATAGCACAGGTAAGAAGAAATGGCAAAGCCGAAAAGTAAAAGCATATTGAGCAACGAACCATGCTGCTACATCTGCGGTAATGCTTATTACCCTGATGTACACCACATCTATGGCGGTGGCAACAGACCCGTGTCAGACACAAACGGCTTTTGGGTTTACGTTTGCAGACGGTGCCACACTTATGCAAACTATTCCATCCATAAAGACCCAAAACACAAATGGGATCTGGAATTAAAACAGCGTTGCCAGCAAGAATATGAAAAGACCCATACAAGGGATGAATTTATCAGAAAGATTGGGCGCAGTTATCTATGAGCAACAGACATCCAAAGAAAAGTAAATTATTGCCGTTTGAAAGGAAAATGGCCATTGGCCTTGTAGTTGGATATGACCAGATCCAAAAGGAACTGGATGACATGATACAGCAATCCGTAGTAATGGACGGACAGCCAAAAGGGAACATGACAGGTGACCCCACAGGCGCAGCTGTGTTGCGCAGAGAACGGAAACGCACAAAGATTGAAGCGGTGGACAAAGCATTGCTGACCATCCCGCCGGAATACCGTGACATTGTATTCAGATGGGTTAAGGCTGACAACAAAATGACATTGGTTGAGTGCGGCGGGGATAACGCGCACAGGAACACATATTCCAACTGGAAAGAAAGATTCCTGTACTGGGTGGCTGTCAACTACGGCATACACGAAGAATGGCGGTGATGGCGTGAGAAAGTATTTTCTGAAAGACCCATTACACCCAAAAGGTGGCATTACCATAGAATGCAAAGATGACCATGATTGCGTTTTCTGTGAACGGTGTACGGATGTGTTTTGGGACTAT